>JACCEC010436169.1_pt1 | contig 13193 bp, 10 predicted proteins | sample 7450121 | NCBI WGS metagenome assembly JACCEC01 (sample SAMN15323455, study PRJNA562643) | freshwater metagenome | isolation source: river surface water | place: USA:Blue River Watershed | collected 2017-08-18 | reverse complement strand
CCGATGATTTGCCGCAGCCGGTTGAAAAAAATAGCAACTCAGGCGCCTGCCCCAAATTTGAATACAAAGAAAAGCCAGCCAAGATTGTCTGCCTGGAAAAGGCTACTGGCAACGACAAGGCCAAGCCCCCGGCCAAATAAGCGCGGCTGCTTAAGCAGCCAATCCTACAAACACGTTTTGAACGTCGTCGTTGCTGTCAATGGCAGACAAAAAGTTTTCAACCTCTTCAAGCTGTTCGGCACTGAGGTTGGCAGGATTCACTGGATTTTTGGGCTTATAGCCCAGCTTGTTGGAAAGCACCGTGAACCCATGATCTGGCAATGCCTTGCTAACCAAGTCTAAATCGGTGGGGTCAGTGATGAACACCGTCACACCGTCTTCGTCAGCGGGCTCAAAGTCTTGAGCACCTGCTTCAATAGCGGCCAGTTCTGCATCGGCGTCGGCTTGGGCTGGTTCTGCTTCAATCATGCCGACATGGTTAAAGTCCCAAGACACTGAACCTGATGAGCCCAATTGACCCTTGCGAAACAAGACCCGAACTTCAGAAGCTGTTCGGTTGAGGTTGTCGGTCAGAGCTTCCACCATGACAGGCACTTGATGAGGGGCAAAGCCTTCGTATATGACACGTTCAAACTGAACTGGGTCGCCTAGCAAACCAGCCCCCTTTTTGATGGCCCTCTCGAGCGTGTCTTTGGGCATGGACACTTTGCGCGCTTGTTCTACGACCAAACGCAAACGAGAGTTGGCTGCGGGATCAGCGCCATTTTTGGCAGCCATCATGATGTCTTTGGCCAATCGGCCAAACAATTTGCCTCTGGCATCGGCAGCTTGTGCCTTGCCTTTTGCTTTCCACTGCGCGCCCATTTGATTTACTTTCTAAGTCTGTCCTGGTGCTTAAGTTTAAATCATCAGTACAGCCTCAAAAAGTTGGTGCAGAAGTTTGCTTATTTAGGCTTAGGTCCCTGATAGACCCTGACATAGTCGACTTGAAAGCTGACCGGGAAAATGGTGTCGTCAACCGGACCGCCCAAGTCGCCGCCAATAGCCAAATTCAAGAGCAAGTATTGCGGATGATCGAAGGGCCAAATATCTTTCCCGCCCGCCATTTTGGGAAACCTCACGTGCTGCTTGCCATCCACGCCAAACACCACATCGTGTGGAGTCCAGTGCATTTGGTAGCGATGAAAGGCTGTACAGGCATCGGGCATTTGGACAACACCACCGACGGCCTGTCCTGCATGTCCCGCTTTAACATGCACCGCGCTAGAAGTCTGTCCTGGTGTATGACCCATGTGCTCCATGATGTCCAGTTCGCCGTCATCTGGCCATTGCCCTTTGGTACCCAATGTCCAGATGGCAGGCCAAGTTCCTTTGCCGCATGGCATCTTGGCACGAACCTCAAAAAATCCATAAGTCCAATCGGCCTTGCCGCGGGTGATTAAACGCGTCGCGGTGTATTGCTGACGCCCCCAGTCTGGCGCATCTTTGAGCGCTTCTTTGCGCGCATGGATATGGAGAATTCCGTTTTTAATTTCGGCATTCTCGCGTCGAGGCCCTGAATAATATTGAAGTTCGTTGTTGTGCCAACCTTCTTTATTTCGTTCCGTGTCATAGGCCCACTTGGAGGGATCGGGTAAACCGTCTTGATTAAACTCATCGGACCAAACCAAGCGGTAGTTGCTTGGCGGCTTGAATTCTTCTGACATGGCAACCATAGGGATTCCGATAAAAAGCAAACAGCTTAAAAGTTGAAGGCTAAAAAATTGACGCATGATTTAAATGATGTTTGATGAAGTGTTCAGCGTGGTAATTCATTGCAGGTCCATGTTTTGACCTGCTGCATCAAAGGCCAACACATGTTGTGGCTCTGCAGAGATGAAGAGTGAGTCACCGTTTTGAACCTTGCTTGCGTTAGCGTCCAATTTCAAATTGAACAAGCTCTGGAGACCCTCAATCTTCAAATACAAAATAGAAGAGTCGCCTAAATGCTCTGCCAAAGTCACGCTGGCCTTAACGCCGTTGGGGGTGTGACTGACCTTGCATTGCTCAGGTCGAATGCCAATGGTGTGAGGTTCGCGGGTTAAATGCTGAGTCAATGCAGACCACAATTGACGATGCGCAGCGCTGCTGCTGCTTTCGTGTGGTTTTTCAATCAAATTAATTTTTGGCGCACCTAAAAAACCTGCGACAAATAAATTGGCGGGTCTTTGATACAAAGACAAGGGGCTACCCAACTGTTCGATTTTCCCTTGGTTGAAAATGGCAATTCGATCGCCCATGGTCATCGCTTCCACCTGATCATGGGTCACATAAATCATGGTGGTCTTTAATTCTTGGTGCAGACGCGTCAACTCAATGCGCATTGAAACGCGCAATGCTGCATCCAAGTTAGACAAAGGCTCGTCAAACAAAAATACAGTGGGTTTGCGAACAATGGCGCGGCCAATGGCCACACGCTGACGTTGACCGCCAGACAGCTCTTTGGGGAAACGCTCTAGCAAATTGCTAATTTGTAGAGATTCAGCAGCTTGTAAAACTCGGGCTTGTCTGTCGACGTTAGAAACGCCAGCCATCTTGAGGGAAAAACCCATGTTGTCGGCCACAGTCATATGGGGATACAAAGCATAACTTTGAAAGACCATGGCAGCCCCTCGATCCGCAGGGTGGATGTCGTTTGACAAGCGACCATCGATGAACAACTCGCCTGCAGTGACATCTTCTAAGCCTGCAATCATTCGCAAAGCAGTTGACTTGCCACAGCCAGATGGGCCTACCAAGACAAGAAACTCTCCATCATGAACTTCTAAATTTAGTCCTTTGATGACAGCAGTCTCGCCATATGATTTATGGATATTTCTTAGACTCAGGCTACCCATGTCAAGCAGCCTCTTTTATTTTTCTGGCGCTTCTAAATTTTTGTAAAAAGTCGCGGTACCAAAGGGCACTGTCTTTGAGTGTTCTCTTTTGTGTATCGTAGTCCACATGCACAATACCGAATCGCTTGGCGTAACCGCTAGACCATTCAAAATTGTCCATCAAGCTCCAAACCATGTAGCCGTGAACAGGTACGCCAGCTGCAATGGCTTTGGCAACTGCAGCAATGTGCGTCTGCAGGTAATCTGTGCGGTCTGCATCGTGAATTCGGCCCTGCGTCAGTGGGTCTTTGAAAGCACCACCGTTCTCAGTGATGTAAACCTTCGGCAGTTGATAATCTTTGTGCAACAACAGCAACAGATCAGTCAGACCTTTGGGGTAAATTTCCCAGTCCATTTCTGTCAATGGCAAGCCACTTGTTTTGACATCAAATTGACGATTCGCAAAAGCCACTTGTCGCGTGTAGTAATTGACACCTAAGAAATCGATGGGCGTAGCAATGTGCTTAAGGTCATCGGCCAAGATGTGGGGCGCATCGGTGCCTAATTCATCCCATATTTCTTGCGGGTATTGACCTTTGAACAATGGATCGGTGTACCACCGACGACCACGTGCATCGTCCATATAAGCTTTATGAACATCTTCGGGCGCATTTGATCCCGCTTCAGTAGAGCCCAAATTGAGAACAATGCCGAGCGGCAATTTGCAGCCAGCTTGGCGCAAGGCCTCAACTGCCAGGCCATGACTCAACAGCAAGTGGTGTGAGACTTGGGCTGCTACTTTTCGACTTTTGATGCCTGGTGCAAAAATACCTTGCTCGTGACCCAAGATCGCCATCACCCATGGTTCATTGTGGGTGGTAATCGAGCCCATGCGATGGCCTAGGCGTTTGTACATGCCCAATGCATATTGGACAAAGTGTTGAACAGTTTCACGATTCTCCCAGCCACCCACATCCTGCAGGGCTTGCGGTAAATCCCAATGATTCAGGGTAATGTGAGGTTTGATATTGCGCTGAATAAGACCATCAACCAGTCTTTCATAGAAGGCTAAACCTTTTTCGTTCCAATCGCCATGGCCCAGAGGTTGAACACGCGGCCATGCTATTGAAAATCGATATGTGTCTACACCCAAGGAGGCAATCATGTCCAAATCCGCATCCATGCGGTTGTAGTGATCGCATGCGACGTCACCGTTGCTGCCATCCGCAATAGCGCCTGGAACTTTACAAAATCGATCCCAAATAGATTCGCCTTTGCCATCCGTTTGGCCAGCGCCTTCAATCTGGAATGCACTGGTGGCTACGCCCCAGCTAAAGTGTTCTGGAAACTCCAGGTGGAGGTTTGATACCGTTGTCATTTATTTTCTCCAATCAATTACTTCACTGCACCAGCTGTCAATCCCGCGATCAGTTGTCGCGAAGAAATAGCAAACAAAATCATGAGGGGTATGGTGGCAATGGCAGACCCTGTCATGAGCGCGCCCCATTCGGTATTCACCGGACTTTGCAAGCTTCTTAGTGCAAGGGGCAAGGTGTAGTTGTCTGCTGTTCGCATCACAATCAAGGGGCCAATGAAGTTGTTCCATGAGCCGATGAATGTGACCAAACCCAAGGTGCCCAATGCGGGCTTGAGCAATGGCAAAACAATGCGCCAATAAATGGCAAACTCACCACAGCCATCCATTCGCGCTGCTTCAATTAATTCTTTGGGAATAGCAGTAGAAGCAAATTGGCGCATTAAGAAAATGCCAAATGCGCCAGCAGCACCAGGCAAATAAAGGGCCCTGTGTTCGTCAATCCAACCTAACAAATCCATCACCATGAAGGTTGGAATCATGTTCATGAACGACGGAATGAGCATAGTGCCAATAACCCAAGCAAAAAGAAAATTTTTGAATTTGAATTCCATCAGCGCAAATGCATAACCCGCCATCGAGCAAAAAAGCAATGTCAGTGCTGTCGAAGCAATGGCAACATAAAGGCTCCAACCTAAATTTTTCCAGAAAGGAATTTTCTCAGTCAGGATATTCATGTTTTCAAGCAGCGCGCTGCCAAACCACAAAGGTGGTGGCATAGAGAAAATTTCAGTGCGTGTGTGGGTGGCAAACACGAACATGAAATAAAAGGGCGCCAGCATGATCAGTGCACCCATACCGACCAACAAGTAGGCTACAAACTTAGAGCTGTCAAAGGTTGAGTTCATGTGCATGGTGCCACCTGCTTAACTGCCTTGGGGTTTGAAGGCGCGGTTGGTGAGCCATGTGATGCTCACCACAAACACGAATAGAATCCAGGACATGGCACTGGCGCCGCCAAAGTCATTAAAGTCAAATGCCATGCGATACAAATAAACTGCCGAAGTCATACCAGCGAGGTCTGCGCCGCCACGGCCACCTGTCAAGATGAAAGGCTCTTCAAACAGTTGCAAACTTCCAATCACACTGAGCGTGACACCAAAATAAATCATCGGTCTCAGGTTAGGCAGTGTGATGTAAAAGAATTGTTGGAAACGGCCTGCGCCATCCATCGTAGCTGCTTCATACAAATCTTTGGGAATGGTTTGCAAAGCTGCCAAATACAACACAACATTGAAGCCAACATAGCGCCAAAAAACAATGAAAGCAATGGCTGGTTTGAGGGTTTCAGGCCGCCCCAACCAATCGATGTTGTCCATGCCAAACAAACTTTGCAAACCCGCATTGACCAGTCCGTAATCGGTTGAGAACAGGGAGCTGAACATGATGGAGATGGCAACCGTCGAGGTGATGTAAGGCAGAAAATAAGCGCCAATCACCGCATCGCGCATCCAACGGATATTGTTGTGAATGAAAACCGCCAAGGGGATGGCGACCAAATGCTGAGGCAAACCAGAAGCAATGCCAAGCCACAGGGTATTTTTTAAAGACTTCCAAAACCAAGGATCTTGTACGGCAAAAATAAAATTTTCCAAGCCTACAAAGTCCATGGCGCCAATGCCACTGGTCGGTTCCCAAGATTGAAATGCCAAATACAAAGAGAAGAGCAATGGAAATACGCCAAAGATCCCAAACAAAATGAGAAAGGGACTGATAAAAACATACGGCGCCGACTTGGGTGAAAGGCGCATGACTTTGGGCCATTGAAAGCTCATCGTTTGGCCCGTTTCTCAAGCAAAAGGTGCGCGTCGTTCAAAGCTGCTTCAATTGACTTGCCATAATGCAAAACATTGTCGAGTTCAACGCCAATGACTTCGTCGGCAAAATTATTTTGTTTGTGAATTTGTGTACTTCTGATTTTTTGGGCAGCTTCACGCCAAGTGAGCCTGGCTTTTTGTCCCCCTAAAAAGGGAATTGGCTCATTGAAGAAATCGCTTTGATGGGTCTCAAGCAAAGCGGGAAACGCATCTTGCGATTGAAAGGCCTTGAATTGCATGCCTGCGTTCATGGTCATCAACTGAATAAAGTCCCATGCCAGACGCTTTTTAGACGGATCAGACTTTCTGGGTATGGCGTAAAAGCTCCCACCATAGCCAACATAAGATTGGTTGGGCAAGTGAGTAGCGCGCCAAAGGCCTTTGGTTTGGGGTGCCACCCAATTGGCCATTTGGCCGACCATCCAAGCGCCCGTCAGATCGGTGGCTAAGCTACCTCGTCTGAATCCTTCGGCCCATTCGTTAGACCAGTTGCTGACCCGCGCATCGAGTTGATGATGCCGTACTTTTTGGGCCAATTTAAACGCGCGAACGAAACGCGGTGACTTGACCAATACACGTGAGTTTTTATCGAAGTATTGACCTTCACCTTCGCCAATACCGCTGCGAATCACAATGTCTTTGACGGCCTGTGCACTGCCAATCAGGTAACTGCCAGTTTTTGCTTTTAACTGAATGCCCGCATCGACATACGATTCCCAAGATTCAGAAAGTTGCTTTTCGGAGATCCCGGCTTTCGCCATCAAATCGTGTCGATAAAGAAGGGTGCCAGGGCCTATGTCAGTAGGGACTGCCAGCATGGCACCTTTGGCGTTGATGACATGATCGAACGCATAAGTCACAAATTGATTTCTAAATTGACCCAAAGCGTAAGGTGGTTGCGACAAATCTTGCAACCCAGAGCCATGAGAAAATCGCCCCACAAAACTCGACTCCAGCGTCATGACATCTGGCAAATGGGCAGATGTAGACAATGCGGTTGTCATGGCCGTGTGATGGTCTAGGTACTGCCTGCTCACAATGTCGATTTCGACATTGGGATGAATTTTTTTCCACTCAGGAATGGCGGCCTTGATGATTTCATCGACCAAGGGGTAAGCTGCAACCCGCAATCGCAAAGCAGCTTGAGACGAGCCGCGGCCTTCCAGCCAGACACTGCCCAATGTCGCCCCCATGAAAGTGCGTCGATTTAAGGGATAAGCAATCATGCTTTGTTTGCGGCGCAATGGGCGGCAATGTACGCAGCTTGTTTGGGCATGGCATCGACACATTTGGCCACCACCTTTTGGACATTGTCGACATAGGCCGCCACCTCTTGCTCGCTTCGAAGATCTGCCAGGGGATGATGAGACTTGGGCATCAAGTGTTGCCCCACCATCACCTGCAACCAACTGACCTCTGCAAACAGCTCTTGTCCATCTCGATAGATTCTGCCGTTGCTGGCAAACAAGTCCATTTTGTTCTTCAAGTTCTCTGGTACCTGCATGGTGCGGCAATAGTTCCAGAAGTCTGAATCCGTGCGTTCTGTTTGTTTGTAGTGAAGAATTAAAAAGTCTCTGATTTTTTCGTATTCCCAGACGGTGAGTCGGTTGTACTCAGCAATGTCTGCAGCATCGAATCCCATGCGAGGGAAGAAATTGATCAGTCTAGAAATAGCCGTGTGGATCAAGTGAATGCTGGTCGATTCGAGGGGTTCAAGGAAACCACTTGAGAGACCAATCGCGACACAATTTTTGACCCAGAAGTTTTTGCGTCGACCTGTGACGAACTTCAGGGGTCTAGGGTCTGCAAGAGGTTTGCCGTCTAAGTTCTGCATCAGTAAGTCGGTGGCCTCTTGATCGCTCATGTAAGCACTTGAATACACATGACCGTTACCTGTGCGGTGTTGCAATGGAATACGCCATTGCCAGCCTGCTGTGTGTGCCGTTGAGCGCGTCATAGGCAAAAGTTCACCAGCCGATTCGCATGGAACAGCTACTGCACGATCACATGGCAACCAATGTGACCAATTTTCGAAACCAGCATTGAGCGTTTGTTCAATCAGCAGTCCCCGCATACCCGAGCAGTCAATGAAGAGGTCGCCTTCAATGGTCTCGCCACTTTCCATGGTGACGCTCTGAATGTATCCATCCTGACTTCTGAGTGTGACGTTCTTGACTTTGCCCTCAGTTCGAACTGCGCCTTTTTTCTCTGCAAAAGAACGCAAAAACTTGGCATACAGACCTGCGTCGAAATGAAATGCGTAGGCAATGTCTGCCAATGGCGAGCCTGCCATGTCGGCGCGAGGCCGCATGAATTTATAAGCTTGTGGCGCTTTGGTGTTGATGGAATAGTCTTCGAGCGATTTGGCCTTGTTCAACTGGTGCATTCGCAACCAAAATTGATAAAAGGGAAGTCCGTCTGTGACATTGCCCACTTTTCCAAATCCATGGACATAGCGGCTGCCTAAAGACCCCCAATTGACAAACTCAATGCCTAACTTGAAGGAGCCCTGGGTGGCTTTGACGAATTCGTCTTCGTTGATGCCCAGCGCTAAATTAAATTCGTGTAAGTGGGGAATGGTGGCTTCACCAACCCCAATGATGCCGATATCGTCTGACTCAATGAGTCGAATAGATTGACCGCTGCCCAAAAGTTTGGAGAGTGCTGCCGCTGTCATCCAGCCTGCGGTGCCTCCGCCCACAATCACTATGTTTTTTACCGCAGGGTCGACCATGGTAGAAATTCTTTGTTGAAACATCCCCTACCCAACACGCGTTGAGCAGGGGATTGGCGTTTTAGAACTTGTAGGTTGCGCCCAATACTGAGACACGACCAAAGCCGTAAGTGTAGTTAGGCAGCAACATGGTTCTGTCGGGTGCATTGTCGCCCGGTGTGACCAAGTTGGTCGTGGTCTTGTTGGTCAAGTTATAGACTTGGAAGATCACAGACAGACCCTTGTACGGACCATCGTTGAACGCATAACCCAGTTGCATGTCGGCGACTTTGTCGGCCGCTTGCTGACGGGTTGTGTTGTTCAAGAAAATGTCACGTGTGGTCGCCGTGAAGGGTGAGCGATAACGCTGGCTCAGACGAGCAGACCAACCATGGTTTTCGTAATACACGGTCAGGTTGTTTGACAAACCAGACAAACCATTGATGGAGTTATTGCTTTCTGTACCGTCTGCATTTCTCTCTTTCATGGAGCTGTTCAGCTTGGAGGCGCTAACCACCACACCAAAACCATTCAGGCTGTCAGACAACAAGTTGCCTTCCAATGCAGCTGACAATTCAATGCCTTCAATCATGCCGCCCTTGCCGTTCATGGGTTGCATGACAGGGCCAAACTTGTCAACATTGCCAGCCAATACACCTGGTGGCAAGACCACAGGGAAGCTAGAGTTGTCACGAGAAGTCAGTTGGTTGTAAATGGTGGTCAGCAAGTTCTTGCGGAACAATGCACCAGACACATAGCTGCGCTTGCCAAAGTATTTTTCTAAAGACAAGTCAATAGATGTTGCACGCCATGGCTCAAGCTCTGGGTTGCCAGAGTAAGCCGTTGACCAAACACCACGACCTACGCCAGGACCTGTGAGGTTGGTGGTTCCCAATTGAACGTAAGGTGTACTTGTACCTGCACGCATGTCAACAATGTTAGGACGGGCCATGGTTTTGGCCAATCCAAATCGACCAATGATCGAATTGGAGAAGTCACCCACCAAGTTCAAGCTTGGCAAAACGTCTGTGTATGAGGTGCTACCTTGACGTTTGTACAAGAGGTTGATGTCGGGGTTGGCATTGTTGCCACGGTATTCCCAGCCATCAGCTTGTTGATTGGTGTGAACCACTTGGAAGCCCACATTACCGCGAACGGGTATGCTGTTGACATTGGTGTCAATGTTCAACTGTGTGAAAGCTGTCAACACTTTTTCGCTGACGTTGGAGTCATTGTCAACTTTTTGTGAGAACAATGGTTGCAAGTTGAACGAACCAGAGTTGGCCAATGCAGGCACATCAATGCGAATCATGCTTGGAATACCGGCCCATGACATGTCAATGGGACTGCGCAATGCTGTAGCAGGAATATCACGGATGTAATTGCCGTTGGCATCCAACTTCATCAAGATACGCGCTTCATTTTTACTGACATCTTTATCACGCTGGGTGTAGTTCACACCACCCACCAAGTCAGTGAATGCGCCATCCATGGTGCGCTTCAAAGACAGGCGAACTGACTTGATCTCATCCTTGATTTTGGGGGTGCGGATAGCACCGGTGTAGGCTGGTTGATCGCCCACAAAGTCAAACGCTGCCTGATCACCTAATTTGATGATGCCGGGGTTAGACAAGTAGTTGGAAATCACGGGCGAGAAGGTTTGTGGTGAACCATCGACAGGAACGTTCCACTTGAAATTGCCATACATCCACTGTTGTGTTTGTGTGTCAAAGGGAGCGGCATAGACTTCGCTGTATTTTTCTTGACGGGTATCACGAGACATGCTGATGTCCGCGATGGCAGTGAGGTTCTTGTCAAGCTTGTATTTGGTATTCCAACCCAACGCAAAGATGTCGTCTTTGCGCGTGGTGTCCATGTTGCCAGTGGTGACAGGCAAACGCTCTGCTGTGGCGCTTGTTGTGAAGGTGTTTTGACCAATTTGCGTGGTGACTGGATTGACCAGATTGGTGGTAATGCCAGCCCCCCAGTTGCCGTACATGGTTTGCAAGAACTTGCTGCCAACTTCGTGCGTGCTGAATTGAGAGTAGTACAAATCAACCTTGCTGTGCAAATCAGCATTCGGCTTGAATTCAAAAACGCCCATCAGACCATCACGGATGTTTTGTTTGGTCGATGATGTTGCAGTCCAGAACATAGGCAACATGGCTTGACCTTTGCCAAACCATGCGTCTTTGGGCGCATACAAAGATGGAACTGTGCCTGAGAAGGGCAGGCCGTAGGGTGTGAAGTCACCGTAAGAAACCAGTTCAGTTTGTTTGACTTGGGTGGCTACGTCCATGCGCGCAAAACCCAAAGCAACGCCAATTTTGTTGTCGTCAAATTGGTTCACGTAAGAAACGCTGAAGCGCTTGCCTAAGGGGCTGGCAACATCCTTGACCAAATTGCCATTCGAGTTGTTTTCTCCTTTGACACTCACCACCACTTCACGGCCACGTGTGTCCAAGGGGTTGCGAGTACGAATGTCCACCGTACCCGACAAGCCTTGGCCAATCAGGCTGGCATCTGGTGTTTTGTAAACCACAGCAGAGCCGATCAATTCAGACGGGAACTGGTCGTACTCGACTGCGCGGCCATCGCCTGAGCTGACCACTTCGCGGCCATTAAGCAATGCGCCAGAGTAGGCGGGTGACAGGCCGCGGATAGAGATCACATTGACGCGGCCATCGGGACCCCGTTGGCCAGTTAAGCCTGGCAAGCGCGCCAATGATTCGGCAATACTGGCATCAGGCAATTTACCCAAATCTTCAGCAGACACCACTTCGACGATGGAATCTGAAGCTTTTTTGGCCATGACACTGGCTTCAATCGAGCCCCTGATACCCGTGACGGTAACTTCTGACACGGGTTTGGTGGCTTGGGCATGCGCAAGGCCGCCCGATAGAAGCATCAAGGTACATGCCGCATTGATGGTGTTCATTTGGAATGAACGGCTTCTCTGATGCAAGGCGCCGATCGATTTTGACTTCTGCATAGGGGTCTCCGTTGGTTGTGCAGGTGGCGGGGTATGAAAGCTTTGAAAGCGCTTTCAAGAATTATGTCAAAAAGGAGAGATTTTGAGATAGGTAATTACCCTGAACTTGAGTATGTAAGATAAAAATGTTTTAAATCAATAGGTTACATTAATGGTGTTAAATCTTGATATATGAAAACGATTTCATGATTTAGCATTGTTCAGTCTATTCACGCTGCCATGACGCTGCCAAACACTTCAACCCCTAGCACCAAGCCTTTCAAAGCAACCCTCAGCATGGTTGCGGCAAAGGCTGGCGTCTCACCCAGTACCGTTTCAAGAATTTTGAATGGCACGGCGCAGGTCAATGAGGCCAAAAAATCCCAAGTCCTGGCCGCTATCGAAGAACTTGGTTTTAAACCCAACTTGGCTGCCAGAAGCTTGGCGGGTGGGCGCACCATGAGCGTTGGTGTGCTGACCCAGTTCATTGACAGTCCGTTTTATGGCGAGGCGCTGAGGGGCATTGAAGATGAGTTGCGAATTGAAGGCTACGCGCCTATTTTTGTCAGTGGGCACTGGGATGAGGAAGAAGAACAAAATCGTTTGGCCATGCTCGAAGAACGGAATGTCGACGGCATCATTGTTCTGACGGGCAAACTTTCCGATGAAACCCTGATCAATATTTCCAAATCATTGCCAGTCGTCATCACGGGTCGTCAGTTGAATGCAGAAAATTTGTTCAGCATCGATTTTGACAACATCGAAGGCGCATGCTTGGCCGTCAGGCATTTGCATTCATTGGGTCATCACGAGGTGGCCTTCATCGCTGGCTTGTTGGATCATCCAGATGCGATTCAGCGATTGGACGGCTATCGGTCGGAAGTTGCCCGCAAAAATATGAAGCAAGACGAAGCTTTGATTGTCTACAGTGACTTTCAAGAAGCTGGTGGTTTCAAAGCCATGTCGACGCTCATAGGTCGCGGGGTGCACTTTACGGCTGTCATTGCCGCGAATGATCAGATGGCATATGGTGCCCGTTTAGCATTGCATCGAGCAGGATTTCAAGTGCCCGAAGATGTTTCCCTCATTGGTTTTGACGATTTGCCGCACTCTGCATTTACGTTACCGCCACTGACGACAGTGAGGCAGTCTATTTATGAAATTGGCATTGCGGCGGCCAAAGCCATGCTGGATTTATTGAAAAATAAAAAACCACCTTCAAAATTCATTGAAGCAGATTTAATTGTGCGTGAGTCGACGCGTATCAACCGTCGATAAAGCTAGATCATGGCCAATCCAATGCCCAGCTTCGACGATGTTCTTCAGGCTGCTAAACGCCTCCAAGGCATTGCCCACAAAACCCCCGTGCTTCAGTCCAGCACTTTGAATGCACAAATGCAGGCCGAAGTTTTCATCAAATGTGAAAATTTTCAGCGCATGGGTGCCTTCAAATTCAGGGGGG
>JACCEC012653372.1_pt1 | contig 13194 bp, 12 predicted proteins | sample 7450121 | NCBI WGS metagenome assembly JACCEC01 (sample SAMN15323455, study PRJNA562643) | freshwater metagenome | isolation source: river surface water | place: USA:Blue River Watershed | collected 2017-08-18 | reverse complement strand
ATGGTCATATACACCTGTTCAATTTATTTCAAGTAAAAATGAATTTATGGAAGGATTATTCAGACATGGATATAACACAAATTATGTAATGCAGAAAAATGTTGTTGACCCACTTCTTGAATGGGATTACAGAAAAAGTAAATCTCATTAAAGATCCTCTTCATATTTTATCTCAATTATCTCATCGGGTAAATCTATAATACCGTCATCAATGAAAAAATCTGTATGTGAATTATATTCTATCTCTTTTCCATATTCTTCATTATTATAATAAATATAATGAATTCTTAATTGTGATGTTCTTCCTGGACGTTGTGCTCTTCCAATAACTTGTCTTTCTGTTCCTATTTCCATTTTATGCATAAATATAATATCTGATGTAAATTCCATATTTAAACCACATCCAAAAAATGTACTATTACTCAATAACACTTGAGATTCACCTTCTCTATATTCTTTTACTGAATTATCTATTGACTCAATTGAACCACCATCTAATTCTAAAAACTTTATATTCATTTTTTCTAATAAATCCTTTATAGGATTAAATGTATTATAGAAATCAGAAAAAACAATATATTTCTTCTTTTCTGCAGTATTCTGTTGGAGAATATATTCAAAACGTTCAATCTTTGATGTTCTATCTTTCGCTTTTTCTTCTTTATTCCTTCTCTTCACCATCCTCATCTTCTTATAATTCTTATATTCACCCTTTTTATCACATTTCTTACAACATATATCCAAATCCTTAAACCATTCATCATAATTTATTTCTTGAGATTCATCGGTTGATGTTTCAATTGAATTTGATGTTGTTGTTTCAATTGATGTTTGGGATTGGGATTGGGATTGGGATTGTTTAAGATTTTGTTTATTTTTTAATTCTTCTTCTTTTTTCTTCATTTCATATTCTCTCTTTTTTACTTCAAATAAATAATGAATACAATCAACACAAAAATCCGTTTTACAACATTCACTTCTAAAAATCTCCTTCATACCCTTATTTTCTATATCTCCAAAACATATCATACATAATCTGTTTTTTACAACTTTTTCCCTTATCAATTCCCTTCTCATCTCACATTCCCTCAAACGTTCTTCATCTTTTTCTATCCTCACACTATATTCCAATATCATCTTTATTCGTGGGTCAGTATTATCATTTTCTTCTATATCTTCATAATCTAATCCATCATTCGTCACTTCAACTTTTAATCTTTCCATATCTTTTTTCATATCATCCAATCGAATTTTTAAAAATTCAATTTCATTTCTATTCTCTTCTACAACTAATTCTGTTGCACCATCATCTTTATTAGGTATAATCTTGAAATATTCATTCTTTATTTTTGTATAATCTAAAGCATTAATACCCTTTAACTCCTCTTCTCCAACTAATCCCACTAAAGTCTCATCTACATACTTATTTACAGAAACATATTTGAAAACAATAGGGTCTTCTAATGGAAATTCCTGTCTGATAAATTCTTCTTCACATCTCAATGTGACTCTTTCTATCTCATCATCCTTTATATTCGAATAATATGTTCCAATTCTATCATTCTTAAATGATGCTGACACAAACCAAACATAATCTGATTGAATCCTCGTTTGTATCATTGTTGATATTGTATCTATCTCATCAAAAATTACTCTCTTGATTCTTATCATATTATCATTTAGGGTCGTCGTTATCATATGATATTGTAAAGGTGTTGTCAAAATAATATCATATTTAAATAATGTTCTGGTATTTTTATGAAGAGCCATCATATCCTCATATGATACGAACTTTTTAAATCGTAATTTCTTTTTAAAAAATTGATTTATAGAAAAAATCCATTGAGAAATAATATTCTGAGGAACAACTACAAATGTTGGGTCTCTCTCTTCATCATCTTTATCTAAATATGCATTCTCTTTTAATAATTGTTCTTTAATTTTCATTATATGTCCCAAAACAACATTTGTCTTTCCTGCACCTGGCAAATCCGCCAAAACCAAAAATGAATTTGGATAATCCTCTTTATTTCTACTTATTTCTCCTTCTAAAGCTAATGTATGATAAATAAGCGATAATTGATGTTGTTTTAATGGAATCACTGCATCTTTTATTTGTGGTATTTTTGGTGAAGAATGTGTTAATATCATTTTATGAAATGATTGCTTCTATTTCTTTATTATCGATTTTTTATAAGTCCAATTAAACCCGATTTTTTTAGGAAATAAGTTTGAAAAAAATTGATTATTCTAAAAAAATCCATTTAATTCAATATAAAGAAATACCAACATAATTATATACGTTCAATATTTGAATATTTTTACGTTAGAAAATGCCACGAAAGAACAATACTACTAATACATCTTCAGCTTCTGAAACTACTTCGAATTCACAATTTCCATATGGAAAGAGAACTATTACAATTACATATGGGGACCAAGCAGAGAATCATAGGGGAATGCAGAAGATAGGTCAATTAGCTGAGAAAGGTTTTTCGATTGATGACATTACATTTGCTAAAAATAAATTTGAAAGTGAAGGTTGTCCAGTAGAGAGGATTGATTTGAAAGAATTATTACCGGAAGAAATGAGAGAAATCGCACAAGATGCTCATCTTTTAATTGTTCGAAATGGTGTAAATCATGTTTTGAGGGATTATTCAAATGCAATGTCATCAGCTGATGATATGTTTAGAGAACAATCAGAATTGAATCATGATACAAAAGCATTTATGTATGGTCGTGTTGTTGAAAAACATGCTCGTCATAATTTATGTTTTGGAGAAGAAGCACAAGAACCTGATTATCAACAAGGAATGGGGCGAATTATCCCTTTTTCAGAAGTCCCTTTAACTAATCATATTCGAACCAGATTGGGGGAATATATTGATGGAGGGGCTGACTTACAAGCTGAAGGAAATTATTATTTTGATGTCACTAAGTGTGGTATAGGATTTCATGGTGACAGTGAAAGATTGAAAGTAATAGCAGTTCGTTTAGGAGAGAGTATTCCTATACATTATCAGTGGTTTGTTAGAGGTTCACCAATAGGAACAAGAGGAATCTTTCAATTAAATCATGGAGATATGTATATAATGTCAGAGAAAACAACAGGATTTGATTGGAAAAAGAAGATAATTCCAACACTTCGTCATGCTACAGGTTGTGCTAAATTTACAACAATCAAAACAGATTGACGTGGATTTCAATTAAAAAATTGAATTTATAAATGATATAAAGAAAAAGGTGAATAATAATATAAAAAAATGGATATAAAAAGTGTTATTCATGAAAGTTGGCATGATTTATTTGATGAAAATGAGGAATATTTAAATGAATTAATGAGAGATATGGAAATGTTTCCGGAAAATAGTGTATATCCACCTCGACATCAAATATTTCGAGTATTTCAAATGAATTTAAATGATATATCAGTATTTGTTGTTGGTCAAGACCCATATCATCAGAAGGGACAAGCGAATGGATTATGTTTTGCAGTGAATGAGGGTGTAAAAATTCCACCATCATTGATGAATATATTTAAAGAATTAAAAGCGGAATTTCCGGATAGGGGATATGATTTTCAACATGGTGATTTGAGTCGTTGGTTTGAAGAAGAGAAGTTTTTTTTGATGAATACGGCTTTGACAGTTTTGGATAGTAGAGCAGGTATATTTTTGAAAAAATGGGAACCTTTTACAGATAAAGTGATTGAATATGTTCAGGAGAGGAATCCGGGATGTTTATTTTTATTGTTGGGTAATCCAGCACAGAAGAAAATGAAATTTATAGAAAACGAGGATAGATGTGTGTTAGGAGTTCATCCATCACCATTATCGGCAAACAGAGGATTCTTTGGAAGTAATATTTTTATAGAAATTGAAAATAAACTTGGAAGACCTGTTAATTGGCAAAATTAAGATAAAAATTTAAACAAAAATTAATAATTAAATTACTTAATTATTAATATTATAATATTATAATAAAAAGAGGAGATGATGATAATGATTATTTCCCACGTTTGAGATAGAACTTTTCTGTTTTTTCGCGATTATTGAAAAGGAAATTAGTTGCTTTTTCACCTTTTTCATAATTTTTGAGGAATTCACCTAATTTGTTTTTCATATATTCTTTATTCATTGGTTTTGTTGTTGTTGATTTTGCAAAAATCAATTTACCATTATTTGTGTTCATATCTTCTATCTCATATTTTCCCATAAATTCCAAAATGTTAGGTGTTATCATGTTTTTCGCTTTTTTCCTTTCATTTAAAGCTTTTTGTAAAACTTTAATATCATCATCTAATGCTATCCATTGATTCACTTCTTCTTTAAACATAACAAAATCAGGATTATCTTCATTCAATTCCTCATATAATTCTTCATCTATCTCTTCTTCTTGATTTCCACCCTTCTGATAATATTCTCTATCTTCTTGTATTGTATGAGGATGATAATTAAAAGATGATGATGAAGAATTACCACTTTGTCTCATCATTACAGAATTATTCATTGTTATATCACTTATGTTACTCCTTATACTTTGTTGACTTCTATAAGAATATAAAGATGATGTCTCCATATCATCTTGGTCAACTTCATCATCTTCGATATCTATATTTTCGATGTCTTGTAAAGTTTGGGGTTTATACATTAAATTCGGACGATACATTTATATTTCTGTTCTATTTCCTATTCATTCAAACGAAAAAAAATATTCTAAATAAATTTAAAAAAAAATAAATCATAAAAAAAAACTTTGAAAATAAAAATGGAATTGACACTATCTGAATCTCATAAATTAAGACACAACCTAAATATTGTTTTTTATAAATTTCGTGAACATTTATATGATAATGATGAACAATTCACTCTTTCATTAAAAGAATTAATGGATTATTTAGAAGAGATTCCCAAAACACCAAAAACAGCTAAAATGGTCACTCTCCGTCTCATTAGTATTTTTGTTGAAAGACCCACCTACAAAATATTCGACTCAAACAACCATTTTATTGAAATCATCTGGAAAAATAAACCAAAAACACAGCTCCTTCCCTCTTTCTCACGCACTATTTCAATCCCTTCTCCTAATTCCGAACTCCAAATATCCCTCGAAACATTTCATAAAAAACACACTTATACCGATTTCCTCCCCAACAATAATAATGACAAATCTCCCATCTTAATTGTCTCACCTATTCAATCATATAACATTACTTTTATACTTAACCTTTTTGACTTATTTGGATTAGACACCCAATATCTACAATAAATATTCCATCATCCCCTCAAAATTGGCAACATTTTAACATCTTTTATTATTTTTGCCATAATTCGTGTCAATAAAATGCCAATGATGTGTTAGAGAGTAAAACGTGTAAAAAGGGGAACTCTAAAAAAAGAGATGTTACTGGTGTATGGTTTTGAATATAAATATAGAAAGTGTTATTTTCTATATTTTAGAAGTTAATTGAAAAAATAAAAATAAAAAAAATATTTATTCGTAAATTTGTTGGTGAGGGGTGGGAAGTTGTTGAGAATAAGTTGCAAAAATATATCTTTTATTCAAACGCAAATGTTTTTGAATGAAACAATTATCTTGATTCTTTATAAAATGATATGTATTTAAATACAAATCTTTTAATAATTTTTCATCTATTTCAATATTATTTAAACTAAATTTCAATAATAACTCTTGTTTTGATATTTTTGTTGTTTGTTCATTCAAAAAAATATCTTTAATTATATACAAATCAATATATTCTCTTTCATCATAAACTACATTTTGGTTCATCTTTCGATGAATCAAATAATAAGATTGTTCCTTCTGACAGAAGTAAATCTTATTCGTCTCATTATCAACTTCCATTAAAACATTATGGTTTTCCTCGTCCAAAACATAATACTTATCTGTTGCTTCAAAAAAGTTCCCTCCTTCACCAGTCTTATAATATTCTCTAAAAACTGTATTAGAATCAATTTTTTTAACAGGTGATGGAGTTGAATCTTCTATTTCTTCATCTTGAAGATTCATGAGAAGTTCAGATAAGTTTTGTTGACTTAGACTAAATTTGTAAGGAGAAATCATTTTGTTTTTTATAATGTTGGTTTGATACTATTTAACACCAATAATTTTTTTCTTTAACTTTTAAGATTTTTTGAATTTATTTTTTTCGAAAAATATCTCCTCCATTCGTTTTTCTTTCAAAAAACAAAAAAAAGAAAAAATTATAAATAAACTAAAAATGAAAATCTGGAATCAAATATTTGATAAAATTCTTGTTATCTCTCTCAAAGAATGTGTTGATAGACGCTCTCATATTGAACGCGAATTTGCTCGTGTCGGTATCGAACAATATGAATTCTTTGATGCTTCAAGTCCTTCTTCTCCTGAATTTAAACAAATTGTGGAGAATCCGGCGAGAATCAAAAGGGGACCAGAATGTTTCCGTTGTAATAGAAAAAGATGTAATTGCGAAAATAATTATCTCACTGATTTCCAAATTGCTAATTGGGTCTCTTTCATACGTGTCTGGCAACACATTATTGATAATAATCTCCAATTCGTTCTTGTTTGTGAAGATGACATCGTTTTTACTCACCAATTCCAAAGAATCGTTTTTCCTCTTCTCACAAACCGAACATTTAAACATTATGGAATTTCAACAACTAAACCTCTTTTAATTGGATTAGGTGGACCATATCATCCGGGAAAACATTTATCAAAAAGACCGGCTCATTTGAAAAGACAAAATGTAATGTGTAATGCAAGTTTCTGTTTGAATCAAGCTATGGCAAGAATGTTTTTAGAACATTTTCATATACATAATTCATCTGACCATTTTATGCATGTCGAATTCCCACAAAGATTTCCTATTGTCCAACATTATCTAATGTATCCATGGGCTGTTTATGATTTATCTTTCATTCCTGGTGTTCGCAAATTTGATAGTCTCGTTAGACCCAAAGGAATATCTCGCAGAAAAGAATATGCCGATTATCTTATCATATCTCCCTTCTTCAAATCAATGCCTATCATAAATAATATTCTAACTAAAATGAAAATACCACAATCAAACAGAGAATATTTTGGATTTATACAAAACTTTTTCTTTTTACCTGAAAATAAACAAAACAATTATCAATTCCAACATATCCTTTATCTAACATTCGGAGATGATAAAGATGAAGAACTTATGATAAATGAAATGGAAGCATTAATTAAAATAAATAAACAACTGGGAGGAAATCAAAGAAAATCACCCATTCAACAATATTATTTTGGTGATTCAATACCAACACTTGATGATTCAATAACATTGAGCCAACTTTCCAAAAATAAAATTAATGAATTAAAAAATAATAAGAATTTTAACAAAATGAATTTTATTCAATTCAATGAAATAAATAAAATTATTGAACAACTTGAATTAATACATAGAACTATTGGAATTGGACAAAAACATCCTTTCAATTTAGAAAAAAATAATATTGAAAATATTTTGAAGAATTTTATATCATCACTTGATACCCAACTTCTCCCATAAAAAATTATAGATTATTTCCCTTTTTGATTTCTTTATATTTGGTCTTTCGATTTCTCTATGAAATCTAACCCGGATTTTCTCCACTCTATTATCTTCCTCATTCTCTATCCATTCTTTTAATCTCTGTATATTCCTAAATCTCCTCCTTATATTCATCTTATAAACAATACTCTCCTGTTTATTCTCATCTATATCCACATCCCAAACCATAATATGATTCGGTATTTCTACCATTTTCCATTCCATTGGTATCATATAAATATCTTTTAATTCATTCGTTGTCATTAAATCCATATGATATGTATCAATAACTATCACAAATAAACCATCTTGATGAAATCCTCTAAAAATATATTTTAATTGTTTTGTTTGGTCTATAATTTCGGATGAATATGTTAAATGAGAACCATTAACAAGAAATGAATCATAATTGGGAATCATTTCAATTCTATGTATGTTAGTTTGTTTGATAAACTCTTCAGCCAGTTTAAATATTAATTTCATTCAATCTTATCTACAACATAGAAATTCTTTAAAATTTCTACCCCCTTATTTTAATTCATTCCCTATCTTTTCCACTATCTTCTTTATATCCTGACATCTCTCTTTATTCATCACTAATGTCACATCACCCGTATGAACTATCACAACATTATCTAATCCAACTGTCGCTATCAAATGATTTTCCTCCTGATTATACAAATACGAATTCTTTGTTTGATATGAAATAATATTTCCACGAACTACATTTCCATCTTCATCTTTTCCATCACATATTTCATATATAGAATCATATGAACCAATATCTGACCAAGTTGAATTGTAAGATAACACAATTCCATTATTAATCTGTTCCATAATAGCAATATCAAAAGGGATATTGGGGAATTGAGCGAAATCATTGGGTGAAAGGAATATTTGTGTGCCATTATTTTCTATCATAGAATTTTTAAAAACCATTTCAGCCAATTCAATACTTTCAGTCTGATATTCTTGGAAAACATTCATCATTGTTTCTAATTTAAAAATAAATGTTCCACTATTCCATAAATATTTTCCACTTTTAACATATTCCCTCGCCATTTCATAATTCGGCTTCTCTTTAAACTCTTCTATCTCATTCGTTTCGTCCCTTTTCTTTATATAACCATATCCAGTATGTGGAAATGATGGTTGTATCCCAATTGTTATTATAGATTCCCCATATTCTTCTATATTTGATAATTTAATTGTTTGACAAAAAGCATTATCATCCCAAGCATGGTCACTTGACATAACAACAGCAAATTTGTGTTTATCATGTTCTTTAAGAGAAATAATTGTTGAAATGAGAATTGCTGGAAATGAATTACGAGAAACTGGTTCAATGATTATTTTATAAGAATCTTGTGAAAGATTCAATTGATTTATATTTTGTTGAACTTCTCCGAGAATATTAATATTTGTGACAAAATAATAAAAAGAAGATTCACCATTATTAAGATTAGTCATATCTCTTACCCTTAAAACTGTATCTTGTAATAAAGTATTTTCAGTAAGAAATGAATGGAGTTGTTTGGGTTTATTGTTTCTACTAAGAGGCCATAAACGAGTACCACTTCCACCACATAAAATAATAAATATCATATCTCAATTCCAATTCTTAATATATTTTTTATTTGCAATTTTTAAATCAAAACTAAACTTATTTTTTTATTTAATTTCTTTAAATACCCATAATTTTTCAAAGAAATAAAAAGAACTTAAAAAATATAAAAATAAAATATAAGATGCTAATTTTATGAAAATTAATGAAATTATTGGAACTGAATTGGATATATGGATGTATATATATGGATTTGGTATATTAGGAATTGGTATATTGATATATTTGACACAACAAAATTTGTTTTTTTATGGAGATATAAAAAAATTTAAGAAAGATGATAGGGAATATGAGTGGGAGTGGGATAGAGAAATGGGAGAGAATAGTTATTGTTTTCATTATTGTAATTTATGTGGGAAGGGGATAAGGAAAGAAGCATATTGTTATATGGATGAGATTTATTGTTCAGAAAAATGTAGAAAAAAAATAATGGAATAATATAGAAAAAGGGGAGAAGCAGAGAAGCAAAAAATGGTTTGTACAACATCTTGTGTATTAGCAATTGGATTTTTATCAGCAAGTGTTTTTATAACATTAAATACTGAAAAAGATGAGAAATTAAAGAAATTATTGGAAGTTTTAACACCACCTCAAAGAGTTTTATATGAAAAAATAAGAGATGAAAGAAGACTTTTATACATTCATGGATTTGTTTTAGGTTTTGTTCTTTCATTATTAGCTATTTATTTTACAAAGACAAAGATGAATCGTTGGGGTAATCTTTGTATGGTAGGAGCTATAACATTTACAGTATCATATTTTTATTATGTTTTATTACCTAAGAAATATGAAATGATAACGGTTTTAGATAAGAAAGAAGAAAGAGAAGCATGGTGGGAAGTATATAAAGTAATGCAGAAATATTATCATTTGGGATTTGTTTTGGGTATAATTGGTGTTATGTTGTTTTGTAATATGTTTTTAGGACGAAAACAATAAATTTTAGAAAAAATATTAATAGTAGATATCGTTTATTTTGTTATTGAAATTATAACAAAATAGGAATAGGAAAAGGAAAAGAAAAGATGTTATCTTTTTTTACATGGTTGTTGTGGCGTTGTCGTGTTTATTCAAGAATAACATATTTTGTGATTTATGTTATTATAATGATATTATTTTCGAGAAGATTTAGTTTGAAAGAATTTTCTAAACATGTAAGAAAAGTTGTTTTATTATACAACGATATTGAATATGTTTATAAAGAAAGAATTGAATTAATTAAAAGAGAAAATAAAAAAGGTAAAGGTGTTCTTTTAATGATGAATCATTTTAATGCTTTGGACCCTTACTTTATTTATGATTTTGTTGAATTCTATTCTGTTGCTAAAAGTGATTTGATTGGTGAAACAGATGGATATTGGTTATTAGAATATGTAAAAGATGAATTATATGAAAGATGTCAATTAATTAGTTATAAAAGAGGTGATAAGAAAAGTGGTCAAGAAGTTAAAGATGCTATTCTTAATATGATTAATAAAGGTAAAAATGTTATTGTATTTCCAGAAGGAACATGTCAACATTGTTTTTTAAAACCATTACCATTTAAAAAAGGTATAATAGAATTAGCATTTGAACATAATATTCCAATTTTTTCAATGTCTATAAATTATTCAAAGGATATAGGTGCTTCAAGGGAAGAACCTGTTGATTTTGTGGATATATTTGAAAAGAGTCCAGATGTTAGAATTTATATGAATGGAATGTTTTATCCAAAAACATTTACAAATTGGGAAAGTTTAAATAAAGAAGTTTACAGAAGTATTGCTGATAATGTTGAAATGGAATGGAAAAAAATTTAATTTACACTAATATTTGATAACCAAGCACCTGTTGAAACATTTGCAGATGTTCCATTTCCATATAATATCACTTTACAATGGTAAACCATACATAAACTACTTGGTGTTCCTGTTGTAGTAGATTGATTAAGATTTATTATTGTACTACCAGCTGATGTTGTATATGACCATGTTCCATTATTTAAATCAAAACCTGTTCCATTTGTATTTGTAGTATTTCTACCAATAACTGTTGATGACCAATCCATTGTTGTTGTATTATTACCTTGAACACCAACATGAATAATTTTATAACTCATTGAAGAAACATTTGCAGTTACATGTATACCTGTAATATTTACATCCATAAATAATGAAATAGCTCCCCGAGATGCTGTTGATGTATTATGATTAATAGTCATAATTGTTGTATTTGTATTGTTAGATAAATATCTTATTTGTGAAAATTCTGTTACTCTTGAAAAGCTACCAAGAGTACTTGTAAAAGTAGTTGATGATGGGGAAATTGTATAAGCTACTATACCATTTGATGTGTTTAGTGTTCCAAATTGAAAAGTTCCTCCATTATTTTCATTTAATCCTACCCCAAATCCATCAGTCGCATTCATATTTAAATTAGATGCAACTGCCGAACCAACATATAAATTACCTACTATACCTGCTCCACCTGCTACTCTTAAAGCTCCTGTCGTTGTTGATGTTGAAGCTGTTGCATTTGTTATATTTGTAACCCCTGCTAAATTACTACCACCCCCAACATAAATATTACCTACTATACCTGCTCCACCTGCTACTCTCAAAGCCCCTGTTGTTGTTGATGTTGAAGCTGTTGCACTTGTTATGTTTGTAACTCCTGCTAAATTACTAACACCTCCTACATATAAGTTTCCTCCAATACCTGCACCACCTGAACCAGAAATAACTAATGTTCCTGTTGCTGTTGATGTTGAGACTGTTCCATTTGCTAATGTAAGAATACCTGAAATATCCAAATTCGCCAATGTTCCATTAATTGTTCCACCTACAAATAAATTACCTGAAATACCTACTCCACCTGCTACAACTAAAGCTCCTGTTGTTGTTGTTGTCGATGCTGTTACATTTGATATATTTGTTATACCTGCAATATTTGAAACACCACTAACACTCAAACTTGTTAAAGTTCCTATTGATGTTATATTCGGTTGAGAAGCTGTTGTAAGAGACCCAGTTAATGTACTGGCTGAAACATCTCCTGTGACACTCAATGTGGTTAATGTTCCAACAGATGTTATATTAGGTTGAGAAGCTGTTGTCAATGAACCTGTTAAATTTGTTCCTGAAATATTTCCTCCTGCAAATATATTTCCCAATACACCAACACCTCCACTCACTTTCAAAGCTCCCGTTGTTGTTGATGTCGAAACTGTTATATTAGTTAAATCTACTATACCAGCAATATTTGAATTACCTCCAACATTTATATCTTTTATTAAACCTATACCACCAGCAACAACTAATGCTCCAGTTGTTGTTGATGTCGATGCTGTAATATTTGATATATTTGCTATACCAGCAATATTCGAATTACCTCCTACATTTATATCTTTTACTAAACCTATACCACCAGAAACAATTAACGCCCCTGTTGATGTTGAACTACTATTTTGAGTACTTAAAACAGAAATATTTCCTGTTATATTAGAATTTCCACCAACATTAATATTACCACCAATACCAGCTCCTCCTGCTACTATTAAAGCTCCAGTTGTTGTTGTTGTAGATGCTGTTACATTTGATATGTTTGTAATTCCTGCAATATTTGAAGCACCACTAACACTCAAACTGGTTAAAGTTCCTACTGATGTTATATTCGGTTGAGAAGCTGTTGTAAGCGGACCAGTTAATGTTCCTGCTGAAACATCTCCTGTGACACTCAATGTGGTTAACGTCCCTACTGATGTTACATTTGGTTGAGCCGATGTTGTTAAAGTTCCTGTCAAATTTGTTCCAGAAATATTTCCTCCAGCAAATATGTTTCCTAATACACCAACTCCTCCATTTACTTTCAAAGCTCCTGTTGTTGTTGATGTCGAAACTGTTGTATTCGTTAAATCTACTATACCAGCAATATTTGAATTTCCTCCAACATTTATATCTTTTACTAAACCTATACCACCAGAAACAATTAACGCCCCTGTTGATGTTGAACTACTATTTTGAGT
>JACCEC010669181.1_pt1 | contig 13195 bp, 9 predicted proteins | sample 7450121 | NCBI WGS metagenome assembly JACCEC01 (sample SAMN15323455, study PRJNA562643) | freshwater metagenome | isolation source: river surface water | place: USA:Blue River Watershed | collected 2017-08-18 | reverse complement strand
TGTCTGTATTAAGTCTAGAGCACCTTCACGTACGGTATCTGAGAGCATAAAAATAGCTAATAAACCCGACTCATCTGCTAAACATACCGGGCTGTAATGCTCAGGTATAGCCCAGTCATGTAAATCGACGCCTATCCATTGCGGACTACCTAAACGATAATTCCCAGCCATCACACCCTTACCTACTTCGGCCACTGGCAGATAACCTAGAGCTAAGGGTTCAATATTTTTTTCCTGCGCTGCACGCAAGATCGCTAACGCTAGGGGATGATTGTGACCTTCTTCAAGTGCTGCAGCTATTTGCAGTGCAGTCGTTTCATTGATGCTTGTTCTGACAATTTTTATATCTGCTAAATGGGGGATACCCGTCGTTAAAGTGCCCGTCTTATCAAAAACACAATCCGTGATCTTAGCGAGAGTTTCCATGGCATGACCACGAACAACTAATAAACCGAGGCGCGTGACTGCTCCTTGAGCAGCGGCCATCGCCGCAGGAGTCGCCAGCGACAAAGCGCATGGGCAACTAGCGACCAAAACAGCGACCGCTATCTCCCACGCGCGTGATGAGTCTACATAAAACCAAATAACTCCGGTCATCAATGCAGCTAACATCAGGAACACAACAAAATAACCTGCCCATTTTTCTGCTAGTCCCAATAACTGTGGTTTAGACGCTAAGGCCTGATCGAGTAACTGAGCGATACCCGCAATTCTAGTGGCCTGACCCACCGCAGTGACACGCAGCGTAATCGGACTTTGGATGTTATGACTGCCGGCATACACATGGTCACCGATACTTTTCGCTACCGGCCTTGACTCACCAGTCAGTAAAGATTCATCCACCTGGCTTTGCCCCGCCAAAATTTCTCCATCCAGAGCTATCAACTCGCCAGGGCCAACACGAATGACATCGCCAATCTGGCACTTAACGACGGGCACAATGACACCCTGCCCTGAACTTGGAAAAGTTTCTAAACGTTCACAAGTCGCAGGCAACTGCTTCGCTAAGGCCTCCGCCCCACCTTGAGCATCTTGCCTAGCGAGTAACTCAACATAGCGCGCAGTGAGTAAAAAAGCGACAAACATCGTGATCGAGTCAAAGTAACTATCGCCACTTTGCGTGACCAATGTCATCGTGCCAGCTAAAAATGCGAGGCCGATGGCTAATGTCACGGGAACATCCATGCCGAGCATTTTGGTTTGCGGAAACAAACGCAAACTATGCCACGCCGCTTTAAACATCGGACCGGCCGAATAAACGACAACTGGCACAGTTAACAACCAACTCGTCCAACTCAATAAGAGTGCATGTTCAGCAATTAAATCTTCCGCATTGGTATACGTTGGCCAGGCATACATCATGACTTGCATCATGCCCAATACCGCCACCCCCAAACGCATCAGTAATTGGCGACGCTCTTTCTTAGCAGTTTCTGCCGCAAGACTTGGCTCAAAAGGCCAAGCCTCATAACCAATCATTTCTACGGCATACAGAATTTCCGAGATTCTGATCTTCCCTGGCTGATACTTAATCTGAGCCCTCTGAGTCACGTAATTCATTTGCACGTCAAGCACACCGGGTTGACGGCGCAAATGTTGCTCATTCAACCAAACACAGGCGGCACAACGAATCTTTTCTAAACGCAGTGTGATGATGCGACTCTCAGAATCGAGCGGTCTTGAAAAGCGAGCTACCAAACTAGGGTCATCGTAGGCTAGTAAAGACTCAGGGACTTGTCCGACCTGCCCTTGCCCAGGATCTTTAGGGCGAGAACCCAATGGTATCCGTCTTGCGTAAAAGGCGTCTAAACCCTGACCATGGATAGTTTGCGCAATCGCTAAGCAACCTGCACAGCAAAATTGACGAGCCTGCCCACCCAAAACTTCTGTAAATAGATGCCCCGGCTCTAGATCGCTACCACAGTGATAACACAGGCCGAGCGAGCGTGTGCCTGGGTCTGGGTCAGAGGTCTTCTTGGGCAAATCAATCATTTGCCCAAGATTCTATGCCCTAAATTACTTGTAGGAAACCTTATCGAGTATTTTTTGCGCGTATATTTGATTTTTACCAATTGCGCCAATACTCACATTTTCCATTTTGAAATCGCCCAGCTTGTTAAGCGCAGGATTATTGGTTTTCACAGATTTGACGGTGGGCCATTCATTATTACCATCGGCAAAATACTGTTGCGCCTGATCACTGGCTAAGTACTCTAAAAATTGAATAGCGGCTGCTTTATTCGGAGCATGCTTCGCAACCCCACCACCAGAGACGTTCATATGAGTTCCAGAAGTCGCCTGATTAGGCCAGATATAACCTACTTTAGATACCACTTCTTGATCGGCTGGCTTATCAGAACGCATTAAACGAGCAAAGTAATAGGAGTTCGTCAGAGCCACACCACATTCGCCAGATGCCACCGCTCTAATTTGATCCGTGTCACCACCCTTGGGAGCACGAGCCATATTGGTCACCATACCTTTTGCCCACGCCTCAGTTTTAGCCTCACCTTGACGCTCATACATAGCACCAATGAGAGAGAGCATATAAGGATGAGATCCCGAGCGAGTACAAACCTTACCTTTATTGATCGGCTCAGCTAGTTTTTCATAAGTATCGACATCACTCGGTTTGATACTTGCTTTGTTGTAAACAATCACTCGTGCACGACTTGAAAAGCCAAACCATTGACTGCCGTCGCCACCGTTGTTAGAACGGAAATTTTTTGGAATACGTTGCTCTAGAGTTTTTGACTTCACCGGCTGAAACAGGCCCTCAATTTCAGCACGCCATAGGCGCGCTGCGTCGACTAACAGAATCACGTCTGCAGGGCTATTTTTACCTTCACTTTTGAGCCTCTCAATGATGACATTATCATCAGCCTCAATACGGTTAATCTTGATACCTGTTTGCTTGGTGAAGTTCGCATACAAAGCCTCGTCGGTTTGATAATGACGAGCCGAATAGAGGTTGAGCACTTGATTGGACTGGGCAAACGCACCATGGGCGATAAGAGATGCGAAAATACCAACAAATGTCGAACGCTTTAGACAACCATAAAACATTTAATAATGCTCCTATGAAAAATAAGATTGAGAATAATTCTCATATAGATTACCACATCTCCAGAAGAGGACTACTGACCCTGACCGGAATGGGTCTACTGAGCATGACCTTATCTGCTTGTTCTAGCCTCAGTCGAAAAAAACCAGTCATCGGCTTAGCCTTAGGTGGTGGGGCTGCGCGTGGTTTTGCTCATATAGGCGCCATCAAAGCACTGGAATCACAAGGCATCAAACCGGATCTTGTGGTGGGTACGAGCGCTGGCAGTGTCATTGCCGCACTGTATGCCGCAGGCAATAATGGCAGCGACCTCAATCGTTTAGGCATTAGCCTAGATGAGGCCAGTATTGCTGACTGGGCGCTACCCTTCTCTGGAAAATTCGGTGGACTCATCAAAGGCGATGCCTTACAAAATACAGTCAATCGACTGATTAAGAATCGCTTGATTGAAAATATGAGCATTCCCTTGGGTATTGTGGCGACTGATTTGCAAACGGGTAATGGCATCCTCTTTCAGCGTGGGGATACAGGTCAGGCCGTGCGCGCCTCTTGCAGCGTACCAGGAGTCTTTCAACCGACGATGATTGGAGGACGTGAATACGTAGACGGCGGCTTAGTGTCCCCTGTCCCTGTGAGCTACGCCCATCAGATGGGGGCTAGCTTTGTCATTGGCATCAATATCTCTACTGATCCCACTACCCAAGACACCAGCGGCACTCTAGGCGTTCTATTACAAACCACGTCCATCATGGGCAAATCCATCAATCGCTATGAATTAGAAAAAGCCGATATTGTGATTCGTCCTGAACTAGGCGGCATGAAAGGGACAGACTTCCGCTCTAGGAACTCTGCAATCCTTGCAGGCGAAGAAGCCACCATGACTCAAATGAGTCTGATTAAACAAAAACTCGGAATGCGTTAATTAGGAAGGAAGTTTTAGAGACGTTTAGAGACGTTAGAGACGATTACCGCGCTCAAGACGCTCTTGATACTCAAGTAATAATTTCTGGCGCTGATCTTCATTCATGGACTCGGCACCATCCATGCGACGCGCACCGTTGTAGCGCTTATCCCAATAAGTCTTGGTCATATCGTCCACACGAATCGCTTTACCCTTGGAGGGGGCATGAATAAATTTATTGTCACCCACATAGATACCAACATGAGAGAAGGCATGGCGCATGGTGTTAAAGAAGACTAGATCGCCAGGTCTTAACTCATCACGTTTGACTTCCATGCCGACTTTACTCATCTGCGCAGACTTGCGCGGCAACAGGAAGCCAAAAGTATCCTTAAAAACATATCGTACAAAACCACTGCAGTCCAAACCGCTCTGAGGGGTATTACCTCCCCAACGGTAACGCACACCAATGAGTTGCATCGCGTTATTGATGAGCTGCTCAGTACCGTCTGCCACAGAAGTGGTTACAGTGGTTGCCAATTGCGAGGCAACACCTGTAATTTTGGCAGCCGTTGTTTCGCGACCTGATTCGCGACCCATAGCCGCTTCTTCAGGTAAGTTCTGAGCGTGCACAGGACTTACAGACAGCCATAATGCCGCTGCAATCCAAGTAAAACGAGTAGCGAAAGCTAATTGCTTGAATTTACGCATGAATTTCTATTGTAACGGATGACAAAAGCTCTGACTAGCCCTCCACTGCGAGCTCTTCCTCTTTGATTTTCTTACCTTTTTTTAGGGTAATGACGCGGTGCGACATAGCCTGAATGACATCCATGTCATGGCTAATCAATAAATAAGCCAAGTTATATTTGCTCTGTAATTGAGTCAATAACTCCAGAACTTGCTTTTGAATCGTGACATCCAAAGCAGAAGTGGGCTCATCCAAAACCAAAATGGCTGGCTTTAAAACTAAAGCCCGCGCGATGGCAATTCTTTGCCGTTGACCTCCAGAAAATTCATGTGGGTAGCGTGATAAGGCCGTGCGATCTAAACCGACCTCTTTGAGCGCTTCTACGACTCGTGCACGAACTATTTCTTCTGATAATTCCGGGTGGTGTAAACGTAGACCCTCAGCCACGATATCCATCACCGTCATGCGCGGCGAGAGTGACCCAAATGGATCTTGAAAAATAACTTGGAAACTTTTACGCACCGTGCGTCTTTGGCTTGCACTTAAATCGCGCCAGACCTGCCCCATCACCTCGACGCGCCCTTCAACTCTCGCCCCAGATTGAGCTAATAAGTCTAATAAGGCTAAAGCCAAGGTCGATTTACCGCTCCCTGATTCACCAATCACACCGACTGTCTCACCTTGCTTGAGCTCTAAAGCCATATCTTTAAGCACTACCAGACTGTCTTGCTCAAGTAAGGGCTTCAATGACAAGGCACGCACACAATCGGCTAAGCGACTGAATAAAGCGACAGGTTTTGGGTAACTGACTTGTAAATGATCAGCCTTCAATAAAACCGGCGCGATCGGTACCAGAGGAATGACTTGACGCTGAGGTCGACTGTGAACCAGTTGCTGTGTATAGGCATGCTCTGGCTCTGTAAAGACCTTATGAGTTGAACCCGTCTCTAGAATTTTGCCTTGATGCATCACGACAACCCGCTGGGCAAAGCTTTGCACGGAAGTGAGATCGTGGGTAATCAGAATGACAGCCATCTCTGAGCTAGATGTCTCTTGTAAATCTTTGAGCAAATCGAGAATCTGATTACGTAAACTCGGATCCAAGGCCGTAGTGGGTTCATCGGCAATCAGTAATCTTGGCTTACAGGCTAGCGCCATGGCTATCATGGCTCTCTGACGTTGCCCACCTGATAATTGATGCGGGTAACTGTAAAAACGTTGCTCTGGCTCAGGTATTCCGGTTTTTTGTAAAAGCTGCACCGCCTCTTGATGAGCCGCTGCCGTTGACATGGCCTGATGACACAAAATTGCCTCAACAATTTGATTACCCACGGTATACAAGGGGTTGAGTGCAGTCATCGGCTCTTGAAAGATCATAGCAATTTCTTGTCCACGCAAAAGACGCTTCTCATCTTCAGTAAGCTGATTGATATCGACCCGACGATCACGACCTGACCATAAAATTTGGCCATGTACGGTAGCCGACTCAGGCAAAAGACCCATTAAAGATAAGCCACTGAGTGTCTTACCAGAACCAGACTCACCCACAATGGCGATACGCTCGCCTGGCTGAACATCTAAATGAAATTGATCAACAACTCTTTTTCTACCAAAGTCGATAGAGAGATCGCTAACTTGCAAGAGACTCATGCACGCACCTCCTTGACTTGTCGGCGCGTATCAAAAGCATCCCGTATGGCATCACCAATAAAAGTGAGCAGTAGCAAGGTGAATACCAAAACCAAGAAGGTCGACAAAGAAATCCACCAAGCATCTAAGTTCGCTTTACCCTGCGCCAAGAGCTCACCCAAACTGGCCTGATTAGCGGGGACGCCTAAGCCTAAGAAATCCAAACTGGTCAGCGCCAAAATAGCAGCACTCATACGAAACGGTAAAAAAGTAATCACAGGGGTCATGCTATTAGGCAATATATGACGCCAGATGATTTGACGATTGGATAAACCTAAAGCTTGAGCGGCGCGCACATATTCTAGTGCGCGGTTTTTAAAGAATTCTGCACGTACGTAGTCAGACAGCCCCATCCAACCAAATAAAGATAAAAGAATGATTAGTAAAGCAACACTAGGGGCAAAGATGGATGCAAAAATGATGAGCAGATAGAGCTCAGGCATCGAGCTCCAGATCTCGATAGCGCGCTGCGATATCAGGTCAACTCGCCCCCCGAAATAACCCATCAAGGCACCTGTCAAAACACCAATAACCACGCCAATAATGGTCAATGCCAAAGCAAAGAGAATCGATAAGCGAAAGCCGTAAATTAAGCGCGCTAAAACATCTCGACCACGATCATCAGTCCCCAGCCAATTATCAACAGAAGGCGAGGCTGGATTAGGCTCCTTCGCAAAATAATTGAGCGTGTCATAACGATAAGGAATGATGGGGTAGATCGCCCAATGCCCTGCTTCTTTAAATTTTTTGCGTATCGCAGGATCTAGATAATCAGTGGGTGTTGGAAAGTCACCCCCAAAAGTGGTCTCAGGATAGGTCTTGATCATCGGTAAGTAGTACTCACCTTGATACTTCACGATCAATGGTTTGTCATTCGCAATCACTTCGGCGAATAGGCTCAGAACAAATGCACAACTAAAAATGAGCAAGCTCCAGTAACCCAGACGATGCGTTTTAAAACGCTGCCAGATACCAGATTGTCGAATCTGCCTGAGACTAAGCATTAGCGCTGCCCTCCCTGACTACCAAACTGAATGCGAGGGTCTACTAAAACATAAGCCAAATCTGAAACCAAACGCGTGACTAAACCAATTAAAGTAAATAAGTACAAAGTTCCCAAGACCACTGGATAGTCGCGTTTCATGACCGCCTCATAGGAGAGCAAACCCAAACCATCGAGTGAAAACAAGGTTTCTATCAACAAGGATCCGGTAAAGAATGCGCCGATAAATGCTGCCGGGAATCCAGTGACTAAAGGAATCATGGCATTACGAAAAACATGCTTCCATAACACTCTATTTTCCGTGAGGCCCTTTGCGCGCGCAGTGAGAACGTATTGCTTACGAATCTCTTCCAAGAAAGAGTTTTTCGTCAACATGGTAATCACGGCAAAATTACCTAAAACTGATGCCGTAATAGGTAAAACCAAATGCCATAAATAATCCATCACCTTGGCCATCAAACTAAGCTCCGCCCAGTTATCAGATGTGAGCCCTCTGAGAGGGAAAAGCTGTAAAAAACTACCCCCACCAAATAAGACGAGGAGCAACACTCCGAGCACGAATCCAGGGATGGCATAACCGACCAGAACGATCACACTGGTCACCGTGTCAAAACGCGTTCCTGCACGAACCGCTTTCTTAATACCCAAGGGTATTGATATCAAGTATGTAATAAAAAAAGTCCAAAGACCGAGGCTAATCGATACAGGTAATTTAGAGACAACCAAATCCCACACGCTACGATGTTGATAGTAACTCTGGCCTAAATCAAACATCGCAAAACGTTTAAGCATCAACCAATAACGCTCCAGAACTGGTTTATCAAAACCATAGAGTGCTTGGATTTCTTTAAGTCGCTCAGCATCAATACCTTGGCGCCCTCTGTATTGTGACGGCGTGGCACCACCGCCACTAGACTCACCGGCACCCACACTGGCCTCACCGCGACCTTTGAGCTCAAGCATCATTTGCTCAACAGGGCCGCCGGGTACAAATTGAATCACCGCAAAAGTCAGCGTCAATACTCCCAAAAGCGTGGGGATCATTAATAGGCAGCGCTGAATAATGTATCGAATCAGTGCGGGGTTCATGGAGCCTTCCTCCACCAAGTCGACAGAATCCATGACTCAGCAGCGTAGTAACTAGGTGGCGCGACGTAAGTCAGGTCTTTCTTAAATGACACACGATGCGTTGCAGAATACCAATGGGGCACAACATAATGACTGTGCATGAGCACTCGATCGAGCGCACGTGTGGCGGTAATCAGATCAGCGCGCGTCGGGGCTTTCACAATCTGACCAATTAAGGCATCGACCACGGGTGAATGAACACCAATAATATTGTCTGAGCCTTTGGTCTTAGCAGCTTCACTACCAAAACGATCCCATAATTCATTACCAGGACTTTGTGAATCAGGGAAACGAGTTGTAGTCATATCAAAATCAAATTCTTCAATACGCTTTTGATACAAAGCAAAATCGGTCGTGCGTACATCGACTTGAATTCCTAACTTTTCCAAATTACGTACATAGGCGGCAATCACACGCCCCATAGCACCGCCATCCTCCATGATCTCGAAACGAAATACTTGACCCTGAGCATTGCGTAAAGCACCGTCTCGATAAGTCCACCCTGCTTGCGCCAAGAGACGCTTAGCTTCACGTAAATTGCCACGCAAGCTCTGTGGCTCTGCCGTGGATACTGGCAAGAGCATCGGACCTAGAGCTTGACTTGGGAATTCTTTTGGAAATTGCTTTTGTAGGTTTTCTAAAAGCCGCTTTTCTGCACCCTGAGGCAAGCTGCCAGGCTCATAAGAAGCACCCAACTCACTATTTGAGAAGTAACTATCTAGACGATAGTACTGCCCATAAAAAAGTTGACGGTTCATCCACTCAAAATCAAGAGCCATAGTGAGCGCTTGTCGCACTCTGGCATCGGTAAAGATGGGTTTGCGCAAGTTCATCACAAAACCTTGCATCCCTGCACCATTGCGATGCTTGAACTCTTTCTTCACGAGTGTGCCATCTCTAAACTTAGGTCCCACATAACTCTTGGCCCAATTTTTGGCGCGGTATTCCACGAGGGCATCAAACTCACCTGCCTTAAATGCTTCTAGACGGGCAGTGTCATCTTTGTAAAGCCTGTAGGCAATTCTTTCAAAGTTAAAAAAGCCGCGGCGCACATTGATATCTTTGGCCCAATAGTCAGGATTCTTCTTAAATGTGATAGTTTTGCCGGCATCGAACTTTTCAATCAAATAGGGTCCAGTACCTATGGGGGTTTCAAAGGTTAATTGATTGAATGGCTTACCTTGACCCTTAGCATCTTGACCCCATCGTTTTGAAAAGATGGGCATAGCACCAACAATCAAGGGTAATTCTGAGTTCTTACGTACAAACTCAAAACGTATCACACGCTCAGAGACCACCACCGCGCGCTTCACATCCGCATAAATGGTTCTAAATTGTGGGCTAGCTAACTTACTAATCAGGGTTTCAAAGGAATACTGTACATCTTGAGCCAATACCGGCTGACCATCATGAAAACGCGCCTGAGGACGAATCCTAAAAGTGACTGATAACTGGTCCTTTGCTAATTCCACATCTTCTGCCAAAAGACCATAAGACACTGCAATTTCATCAGCGCTACTCGTTAATAAACTTTCAAACATCAAGGCAGCAATACCTGGCGCAGTGATACCCTTGAGTGTAAAAGGGTTGAACTTATCAAAACTTGTGCGTCGATCAGGATTGGGTAAATGAAGCGTGCCCCCCACGGGAGCATTGGGGTTCACATATGAGAAGTGTGAGAAATTGGCTGGGTACTTCATCTGCCCATATTGAGCAAAGCCATGCGCAGCGTGCGCCTTGTGGCTCGGCAGCGCCAGTGCAAGCAGAATGACAATACAGAGCCCAGCAAGAGTGAACTTTTGCTTTGAATGAAAAAATGGTGAGGGGCTCACGTGCATATGTGACAATTGTAGTTAGTCGTCAAAAAAGTGGTGAATTGTTTAAAAACAAAGAATTTCACCCGAAAAATAGAAGGAAATCTGTATATGGGTTTTTTAGCCGGAAAAAAAATTGTCCTAACAGGACTGTTATCAAATCGCTCTATTGCCTACGGTATTGCTAAGGCCTGCCACCGCGAAGGTGCCGAATTAGCCTTCACTTATGTTGGCGAGCGTTTTAAAGATCGTATTACTGAGTTTGCCGCTGAATTTAACAGCCAACTGGTCTTTGACTGTGACGTCGGTAGCGATGAGCAAATCGCTCAACTATTTAAAGATCTATCAGCTTCCTGGCCACAATTTGACGGCTTGATTCATTCGATTGGCTTTGCCCCACGCGAAGCAATCGCAGGTGATTTTTTAGAGGGTCTCAATCGCGAAGCCTTCAAAATTGCACACGATATTTCAGCTTATAGTTTTCCGGCACTAGCCAAAGCAGCACTGCCGATGCTAAGACCTAACTCTGCGCTTCTAACACTCACTTATTTAGGCTCACAGATGGTCGTGCCTAACTACAACACGATGGGCTTGGCTAAAGCCTCTTTAGAAGCTAGCGTGCGCTACTTGGCTAATTCGGTGGGTCCCAAAGGAATTCGTTGTAATGGTATTTCTGCTGGCCCCATTAAAACGCTGGCAGCATCAGGCATCAAAGGTTTCGGCAAGATCCTAGACTTTGTAGAAGCGAACGCACCACTACGTCGCAACGTAACGATTGAAGACGTAGGAAATGCAGCAGCATTCTTAATGTCTGATTTAGCCGGCGGCATTACCGGTGAGATCACCTATGTAGACGGTGGTTTTAGCCATGTGGTCGGTGGCATGGCCGAGGGCGAGTCTGCTTAGAGTGACTTGAAGGGCTATAATTCACGTTCTTTTTAGCGCCCTTCTTCTCGGAGAGATGGATGAGTGGTTTAAGTCGCACGCCTGGAAAGCGTGTGTAGGTTAATAGCCTACCGCGGGTTCGAATCCCGCTCTCTCCGCCAACCCCAATACTATTTAACCAGTTTTTTAGCGTATTGCCTCAGTTAGCTTTAATCGCTAAAGCAATATAAGCAGCCTCGATAAGCGGCACGTCCACATCTAACTGTTTAGCCCTAGCCGTCATGGCGCCAAGAATATGTTCATGTTCTGTTTTTAAGCCTGCCTGACTATCTCTGAGCATCGATGCAGTAAATGCCGAACCGAGTTCCAAGAGTAGCTTCATGGCTTGCGCCTTGACTGGTTCAATAATAGGATACCCAGACAAAGTGGCAACCTTAGAACAACTTGCATAACACGCTTGAATCATGTCAGATCCAAACCGGGTGGCGACTATTTGCCCAACACTTGCCTTCATCAATGTTGTTGTTGCAGCCAATGTGGCTAGAAAGACCCATTTGTCCCATAAGGATTGAATAATGTTATCCGCCACCACGAAGTCATAAGGGCACTTCTGGCTCACTTGCATAAAGTGATTGACGACTTGTGCTTGTGCATCAGTTCTAGCACCCAGAGTTAGTTTGTGCATTGGACTCAACTGCTTGACCACGCCATCAGCTGTGAGAGTCGCAGCAATATGAACGATGCCCCCTAAGACTCTGTCAGACCCAAATCGCTGATCTAGATAATCAATGTGGTCAAGACCATTGAGTAAGGGAACAATCATGGGATTTCCCTTCACTTTTTCTACGGTCTGCGCCGCTGACTCTAAGTCATAGGCTTTGGGACTAAGAATCACGACATCATAAGACTCAACAAGCTCATCTTCCGTCAAGGCTCGAACTTTTTCGGTCAGCGTTTCTGTTGGGGTCTGAACAATGAGGCCGAACTGATCGAGCTGCGCCTTCCTTTTCTCTCTAACTAAGAAGCTAACATCAACTCCGGCCTTTAACCAGCGCATACCAAAATAAGCACCTAAACCACCCGCGCCAATCATTAATATTTTCATTAGATTCCTAATATGATGAACTTAAATAAGCAGTCCCGAAGCATACTGTATAAATAGACATCTGGTGTGAGCTCAGCATATCCAAAGAATTTAACTTGATGATTTTTATCGGATATTTCATTTTTATGACACATCTTTCACTCTAGTGAGAATCCCTGATTGTTGATTAATAGACTTAGGTTCTAGTATCTAAATTTGAACAACAACAATAACGGGCCAACCGTATGTCAGATGTGATTCTAGAAACAAAAAACCTAAGTAAAGAGTTCTTAGGTTTTTTGGCGGTCAGCGATGTCAATCTCCAAGTTAAAAAAGGTACGATTCACGCGCTTATTGGTCCTAATGGCGCAGGTAAAACAACTTGCTTTAATCTGCTAACCAAGTTCATTACGCCCAGTTCCGGAACCATTTATTACAAAGGGCAAGACATTACAGCGATGAACTCTGCTGAAATCGCTCGTATCGGGCTAGTCCGATCTTTTCAGATTTCCGCGGTATTCCCCCACTTAAGTAATCTTGAGAACGTGCGTATTGCCATCCAGCAACGTACCGGGGTCTCGATGCATTTTTGGAAAAGTGAAAACACACTCAAACATTTAAATGATGAGGCAATGTCTTATTTAGATCAGGTGGGCCTCACTGAATACGCCGACATGTTGGCTGTGAATTTACCCTATGGTCGAAAAAGAGCCTTAGAAATCGCGACTACGCTTGGCATGAATCCTGAAGTCATGCTACTTGATGAGCCGACTCAAGGCATGGGTCACGAGGACGTAGAAAAGGTCACGCAACTAATTAAGAAAGTTTCCGCCGGACGGACCATCTTAATGGTGGAACACAATATGAAAGTAGTCGCCTCCATTGCCGATACGATTACTGTTTTACAACGAGGCAAAATCATCACCAGCGGTAACT
>JACCEC010543375.1_pt1 | contig 13195 bp, 6 predicted proteins | sample 7450121 | NCBI WGS metagenome assembly JACCEC01 (sample SAMN15323455, study PRJNA562643) | freshwater metagenome | isolation source: river surface water | place: USA:Blue River Watershed | collected 2017-08-18 | reverse complement strand
GCTGTGCACCCGCATATCGTCCACCTCCGGAGAGGGTGGTGGCGCGCCAAACGGCACCGGCAGGTACCCAAAGGATGGGGTAATCGAGTTCACGGTAATAGGTTGTGAGTTCGGTGGAGAATTGCCATTGGCATTGTTTATAGTTGGTGAGATCGGTTTTTACCACCACCCCCAATTCGGAGCCCCACCCTTTTTCAGATTTCAGGGGCGACAGGGATGCACCACTGACCCAGAAAAGGTCGTTGAGGGTGGGCCTGCGGAAGGAGGAATGCACATTAGACTTCCAGGCCAGCCTGCGGCTGGCCTGGAACTGGACCGACACCCCGGCCGTGGGCATGCGCTCGTTCCATTCGTAACGGGCATTGCCCACGGCCGACCACTTGCGGTCAGACCAATACAAACCCACCAATGAAGCGGGCAAAATACGCCTTGCCCAACCCAAATAATATTCTGTATTTGCCCGCTGATACTGAAAATCCGTCCCCAATAAAAAACGAACACTCCTGCGGGTGTAATAAATTTCATTTTGATAATGCAAAGTCTTCCCCCTACTCAAACTCCCCAAAGTATCGTAAGGAGAACTATAATAATCAATCTGATCCATCACCCCGCCCAAGCGCTGCAACATCGACAAATGCCCATTGAACGTTACCTGATGTTCCAACAAACCACGCAAATTCAAATCCAACTGCTTTCCCAATGGTTGCAATGAACCCATCGCCAAGCCCAACTGCCTCGACATCCCCGCAATTTCCATCACCCCGCGCAATTGACTGCGTTTCCACTTCACCCCAGAAACCAACCGCATCATTTGCTGGGTTCTCAAAGCATTTTCCATCTTTCTTTTCGGCAGTTCCAACCCCAAATCATTGAAGACAAAGGCATTTTTATGGGTAAAATTGGCCACATCAAACGAAGCAAACCTGCGTTTGCCCAACATCTTCACTTGTGCCGCCAAATTGCGTTCCCCAAATGAGCCAACAGTTGCCATGGCCTTGGATTGCACCTCTGAATTCGCAACATCAGCACCTTCCAAAAACTGCAAACCATTTCGCATAAAAAGGGTCCCACCCATGCTCCCGCTGCCCACCACCGCAGAATTCCCACCCTCCACCAAAAACATTTCACCGGTACCCCACGACATCAATGTATTAAAATCACTCATCCCCAACATGGGGTTGTTGATGGGCAATCCATTCCAATTGATTTGTGTTTGATTGGCATCGGCACCCCTGCGAGAGATTGTGCTGCTGCCCGTTACTCCATATTGTTTGAAAAATGCGCCTGCATCCTGCATGGCGGCGGTCAACAACTGATCATTGTCACCAGACTGAAATTGCCTCACAACCCTGCCCACCGTGGCAAAATCAACTCGCTGCGCCCTGATGTATACCGTATCTGTTGGATGTTCATCGATACCCATCACCAACCCCGAAATCGAAGTTGTATCTCCCCTGTCCACGTCCAGCGAGAAAATCCTGAATAGCGATATGGCGCACAAAGCAAGCATCGTTTTGCATCAGCACACGCACAGGAAATGATGTAGAGAGAATTGGGAAGATGAACCGCCCTGTATCCTCGCCGCGCTCTTATTCCCGAAAGCGTGCAATGGGTGTTATCAGGCAGGTCTTCTGACTTCTCCATCTTGGGCGCCTTCCCGTTTTTCAACAGTGGCTTTAGAGGCCCAAAATTATACCAATGCTAACATTGATATGGAGTTACAGCTGCGGGTACAGTCTCGGTTTTACACCGAAGTTCCCTTTTCATCGAAGTGGATTTGCCATCCACGATCGAACCTAGCAACAGCACAAAACTACTATTTTGTGTAAGAAATCCCACCTTCATGTGGGATTTTTGTGTAAAATTATTTCTTCTTTTTCAGCTTATCGCCGTCGTTCATTGTCTTGGCGATAGACATACTAGGCCCTGACACCACTTCGTCGCCCACTTTCACACCGCTCAAAACTTCATAAAAATCCAAATCTTGAACGCCGGTCTTCACCTCCACCGCTTTGGCCTTGCCGCCATTGTACAAAAACACCCAAGTTTGAACGCCCGATGAGGCTGCATTGGCCTTGTCTTCAGATTTACCAACCATTGGATTGCGGGTGGTCACCGCCGAAATCGGCACAGAAATCACCCCCATTTTGGTTTTTGTTTTCACATCCACACTGGCGGTCATCCCCGGCAAAAACGGAAACTTCCCTTCCCCCATCAAATCCTCGTAACTGTTTCTCACCAATCTAATTTTCACCACAAAATTGGTCACCTGATCACTCATGTTTTGGGCCGTATTGAACACCGCCGAATTGGCAATCTCCGTCACCACGCCTTTGAATACCCGACTGTCGTAGGCATCCACTTTGATATCCGCACTATCGCCACGATGGATCCTTACAATGTCGTTTTCATTGACATTCACCTGTACTTCCATCAAATGCATGTTCGAGATACGCATGATTTCAGTACCTGCCATTTGGGCGGTACCCACCACACGCTCCCCTTTTTCTGAAGTGAGGTGAGTCACAATCCCCGAAGCCGGCGCATAAATGCTTGTCCTACCCAAGTTGCGCTTCCCTTCCTCCAATCGCGCCGCAACACTTTGCACGTTGTATTTACTGCCCAACACCGATTTTCCGGCTGCTTCAAAATCGGCCTTCGCCACTTCAAATTGCAGTTGGGCATTTTCCCACTCCTGATCGCTGATCACCTTTTGTTCGTACAATTTTTTCTGACGTTTTTGATTCAATAGCGCCTGATCATAAGATGATTTCGCCTTGATGAGCTGGGCTTCCGATCCCGCCAACGCCGCCTTCGAATTGTCTAAATTGGCTTTCAACTGCGACATCGCCGTTTCGTACAATTCAGGGTTGATGCGCAACAACAGCTGTCCTTTGGTCACACTATCGCCCTCTTGCACCAACATATCAATGATTTCACCGCTCACATCGGCGCTGATTTTCACTTCGCTCTCTGGCTGAATTTTGCCAGTTACACTCACAATCTCTGTGATGGTGCGGGATTCCACTTTGGCCGTTTCCACCTCCATGTCCTTCTTGCCGCCCTTCATTACAAATGCCACGACCACTATCGCCACCAGAGCGATCAGAGAAATCCAAAGTATACGCTTTTTGTTCATGATGTTATTTGATTTGAATGTTGTTATAGGCATTGGGATTGGGCGACAGATAAAATTCCAGCACCATTCGTCGGAACGATCTCTCGTATTTGGCCGATATCAAATTTTGATAGGCCGACTGCTCATTGGCAAAGGCCACTTGATATTCAAAGAAAGCCGCCGCACCCGCATCCAATCGCTGTTTTAAATACGCAGAGTTTTGCTTTTGAAGTTCGTAATTCTCTTTGTTCGCAACATACCTACGCTCCGCATTTTGATAGTTATTGAAGGCTGCCAACACTTCATTTTCAACCGTTTGTTCGATGCGATCCAAATTCAATTGGGCTCGGGTAAGGGCCAAATCGGCACTCTTCACTTGCGTTTGTCGCTGCTTCCCAGAATAGATAGGCACGTTCAAACTCACTCCCAACGATTGTCCGAAGTTGTCCCTCACCTGATCCCCGAAGGCGATGGTTGACATGGAATAGTTGAAATCGGGCGATTCAACAATCTCGTTGGAACCTTGGACCCGGCCGATGGGGGAAAAACCCGCCAATGTGACCCCATTCACTGTTTTGGCATTGTCTGAATACACGGTACTCAAATTTCCACCCAAACTCAACGTAGGTAACAAAGCGCCTTTGGCTGATCTCAAACCATATTGGGCTGCATACACACGAAATTTGGCCGCACGATAATCCGGACGCTTTTCCATGATACTATCAACCAATTGCTGCGAGGTATATGGAAAGACACTTTCAATGCTTCCAAGCGATTCCACCGCGATTGCAAACGATTGTTCCTTGGGCCAGCGAATGAGCTGCTTGAGGTTTTGGAGCGATGTGGACTTGGTGTTTTGTGCCGCCGTGAGTGTAGCCAAATTGTTGGCGTGTTGCGCTTTCAAACCCAACAATGCGCCCTGATTGCTCGCACCCGCATCGTAAAGAATCTGACCTCTGTTTAACTGTGCCTGACTCGCTTCTACGGCATTCTGCGCAGCCAATTCAGACTCATTGGCCTGCAAACATTGAACGTACGCAGCCGATACTTGAAGTATTACAGACAATTTGATTGATTCCAAATCCGCCTCAGACGCCATCCAATTTTGTTTGGCTTGCTTGTAATTGTTGAGCGTTTGTCTCCCACCAAATACCAGCACCGAACCTTGTAATTGAAAATTGTTCGACCCAATGGTTGACTGAACAAACTGATTCGTAAACCGGTCTATGGATCTACCCGATTGGTAAAACTGTCCGGCCGAACCACTCAAATCCGGACCAAAATTCCGGAGCGATTGATTCATCGTCATCTCCGCCTGATCCTCATTGAGCATCGATAATTGAATCTCGATGTTTTGATTTAATGCCTGGGCGATGCACTGCTCCAAAGTCACCGTCGCATTTTGAGCTTTTAAGGGCATCAATCCCGAAACGACAAGGAATCCCGCCACAATCCAATGGTTCATAAATACAAAGATACTGAATTCGAGGCGGCCCTGCGGGCCGCTTCGACCTACAACCATCACTGAACGACAAAATGCGAACGATTTATGACAATGCACGGATTGAAACCTTCCATATTGCAGACACAACCTTCTGGCCGTTCATTTGTTTCATTTATCGATTCAAACACAACCCGCTGTTCAAAGGCAACAATCTTACCCTAATTTTGTCCATAGCATCACGCACCATGAAATACATCAAATTCCTATTCTTGTTATTGAGCATCGCCGTAGTAAGCGAAGTAGTATCCTATACCAGTGGTGCTAGTCCTGCTTACACGGGCGCCATCTCAGAAGGCAATTGCACCAGCTGCCACTCTTCGTACAGTTTGGTTACTTCCGGAACTCAATGGAACAGAATCAGAATGAGAAGTAACATCCCAAGCACAGGATATCTGCCGGATTCAACCTATACCATCACAATCACTTACGCAGAATCAGGGATAGCGAAATTCGGCTTCCAACTTACAGCCCTTGACACAACCAACTTGGCTGCAGGCACTTTTTCTACCAGCGATACCAGAACCAGCACCAGCAGTACATCCGTGGGCGGAAAAACCCGCTATTACATCGGACAAACAACCACGGGCTCTGCGCGCGTAGCCACCGACAGCACGGCATGGACGTTCAAATGGAAAGCCCCTTCAACCAATGTGGGCAAGGTGAAATTTTACACCACTGTAAACGCAACCAACAACAATGGGAGCGACAATGGCGATTACATTTACAAAAAGGATTTCACCATAACCCCTTCTACATTATTGAGTGTGGCATCAGCCAAAATTGCCGACCCAGTGACTTGCAGTAATGGCACCAAATTCAGCGGCAGCGCCACCAACAATCCCACCGCCTATTTGTGGGAAGAGAAAAATGCCACTGGGCCCAATACCACTTTATCAACCCAACAAAACCCAACCATTGCCTTAAGCGCAGGAAAACACACCATTCTTTTCACCGCTACAAACGCCTACGGAAAATCCAATACAGTGACATTGCTTACCACCTTCTTTAGCTCTCCACCAAAAGCAACTACCACCCCCAAGGGCACATCTACACTGTGTGCCGGCGACTCAATCAAAGTCACAGTATCTGGTCTCAATCCAAGCTTATTCAAACAAAAATGGCTGCACAACAACAGCACCAAAACCACCATATTCTTGAAAGACACAGGCTCATACCAAAATTTGGCAACGAGTTTGGAAGGTTGCTCAACACCCACAGACCCCATCAAAATATTGATCAACCCACGTCCAATCGCCAATGTATCGCTCTTCCAACCCAAATCGGCCTATTGCATCAATAGCCCAGTGAAATGGAATGCAAAACTGAACAAAGGCGATTCTGTTTCTGTCACCGCGGCAACCGGTCCCTTTTCGTCTGATTCCATCATAACCACATTGGCTAGAACCAGCAACTCAAGGGAAAGATTTTGGATTAAAGGCAGCAACGGATGTGTGAGCACACCCATCTCCGTGAGTTACACCGCCATTGATTCATCCTCTGCGCCAATGCTGTCGTCTATCGATTCACAGCTCACACAAGTCATTTTCAAATGGAAATCCAACCCCTTGGCCATCCAATACAGCTGCAGCAAAGACTCCGGCAAAACGTGGAGCTTGAGCGATAACGGGGGCTTAGACACCCAATTTGTGGTGGCAACACCGGCCGATAAATCACCCGTTTCTCTTTGGGTTCGATATACAGTAAATTCAGATTGCGGAATCAGTCCAACCGCAAAATTCTCCGCCACAACCAAGTCTTGCACACCCATTGCTTATACTGCCAATTGGAAATCAAATCCCATCTGCAAAGGGAGCACTTCCATCGCAGTGCTTGGCAATCTCCCCGGGCGGTACCATGTATGGATGGATGGGGTTGCAAAAGGACAAACTTCGCAGTTCAACATCCCAATAAGCAGCATGGTTGGCAAGGTTACTTTCAAAGTCTTAGACTCCGCCCAATTGGTGTGTGGAAGCACCGAAAAGAATCTTTCCTGGTCTGCTGAATCCATTAGCCGAGATCAGCTCATCCATAGCCTCGACACTGCCAAACCCAATACCAATTGCAGCAAATTTGTCTGGGTGATTTATGATTGCGATGCCAGCAGCGTAAGCAAATTGTGGGTAGTGCAAAATAGCAAGCGAGTACAACAACTTTCCAATCCCGATTACGGCCAATTCATGGCGACAATCAATAGTGGCGATAGTTTGTGGCTAGAGGGAGCCAGTAGCGGTGGATGTCTGGCGCAATCGGCAAAAGCAGTCGTAACCATCGTCCCCAAACCCAATGCCAGCTTTACTTACACTCAAAACGGTCCCAACTTCACATTTACACCAGCGGATACAGTTGGGGAGCATCTTTGGTATATTCAAACGGGTGCGGGTTGGTTGAGTTACGACAAAAAACCCACGGTTAATTTACAAGCGTACAGCAACCAAACGGTGCGCGTACTGCACGATCTTACCCAAGGGGGCGATAGTTGTTTTTCACAGTCCTACCTCGACATCAACCTAGGCGAATTGAGCACAGGCAGCAAAACCATATCCCAAATCCGTGTATCGCCCAATCCAATAAAACAGGGTGGCGAATTAAGCATCTCCCTGCCAACGAAATGGACCCATGCACAAGTAATTGATGCTACCGGACGGGTCGTGAAGCAACTCAAGAGCAATGAAACCAATCAGTCTACCATCGATTGGATGTTCGCCAAGGGGATGTATCAACTCCGGCTGTTCAATGGAACGGAGTCCTTGGGACAGATTCGCATTTTAACTGCGGATTAACGCGAGAATTTACATCTTTTCGCAGTCGGGTTTTTTATTATCTTTTTGCTCACTCGCCTCTTTCCTGCGCTTGATGAACCAATCGTTTCGTGAACCTTTGAGCTGGGCGATGGTGAATCCGAAATAGATATCCGCATCTCTCACGTTTTTGGTATACAGGAAATTCAATACGCTATTGCTTCCGATGTAAAAGCAGCCAGCACGCAAAGCGAAACCGGCCCTCAAACTGCGATAATCGTATTCGAGCAAAACAGGCACAGAAATTTCCCATTTTTCCTTTTCATAGCGGGGTGCTATCATGGCATAGCTTTGATAGCGCGCGTGCTTGGTGTAACGCCCCCTCAAACTTTGCACTACTTGGTAATTGATGAACACGTTTTTGCTATACTGATAATCAACACTTGCCACAAAACGCGTAGGCAAACCTATGATTTCAGTTCGTGTATCGGCTTGATAGCCAGACATATTCTTGAAAATGTTATTGATGGGCGTAAGCGTTAGCTCTGGCGCGGCACCCACAAATTGATCCCGAAAACCAGTGGCATCCCAAGTGGTGGATGTTGCGTTTACGATGTCGGTGGTACTGGCATTATCGTATCGAATTGAACCCAAATCCAATATACTCGCTCCGATCTTGTACTTGTACAATTTGTGTTTTTTGAGATAATCTCCATTTTGCTTGTAATCGGCTTTGTGATACACCCAAGCCCATCCCAAATCCATTCCTGCGCCGCTGCCCTTGCCTTGGTAAAGGGCGTAGTGAATGTTGGTTTGATCGAACTGCAACACATTTTGCCTCACTTTGTGCACTTGCATATCGTCCCATTTCATGTAGGCCCCGCCCAAGCCCCACACCTTTTTAATGGTGGCGCCGAACATCATTTTTTGCTTCCACGGCAAATCCTGACTAAATGAAAGATTGATACCAGAGGTGATATACGCATTGGCGCTGATGGTGCTGCGATCCAAATTGTAATTGGCGTTTTTATCGAGAATGAAGTAGTTGAATGCGCGCTTGTTGTAACTAAATTCTCGCGTCATCGCGTAAGCCAATGGCTCGTTGATGCCCACCCCACGTGCCAAAGTCACCGCATCGTTCACCCAACCCACATGGATCTTTTTGTATTGAAACACCACAGAAGGCAGGTATGCCATCGCCCCAACACCGGCAAATTTTCGCTTGCGATTGAGGTCTTCGTACAAAAACGACGAATCAAATCGCGCATTGCCATTGACCGTTTTATACTCATCGGGCATGGTATTGAAAGGCACGTGATAAGCAGAATATGGCAACTGCAAACTCATGTAATTGTTGTTCACATTGGCCCATACACCCACAATGTTCACATGCCATTTATAGGGCGTGTAGGCAGTGAGTGCAGGATTGAGCTTGGCGGCATGAACACCCGCATATTTCCCTACGGCGATGGGTGCAAAATGCTGAGATTTCAAAGGCAATTGCAAAATCACCAGCCCCGTGAGAATCATATTTTTTAGCCCGCCCATGAACATTTAACGCTCAAAGATAAGAATATGTTGTGGTGGGATGGAATTGCTCCATAAATCGACGAATTCAAAAACCAAATGGCTGATGGATGGTTTACTTTGCGATGAATAAAATTATGCGTTATACTTTCATAGCAACTTTTGCATTTCTTAGCACACTGTTCAGCCCAATTTCTTTGATGGCGCAATCCTCCAAAGGCTTGGGATTTCCTTGCTACAGCAATGATTTCAAACTAGAACTCACAACCACAAAAAAGAGCATCACCACTTGCAACGACACCGTTCAGTTGAGCGTGAGCTACACTGGAAGTCCGGACGTTTATTGGACAGACGGTTATTACGGAACCACCAGGGTGGTGAGCAGCAGCGGATATTATCAAGCTTATGCCTACGACAGCAATTTCTTTTGCGCAGACACTACGGCCGGCGTGATGGTTACCGTGAATGATGCCTACATCAAAGCGTACAGCGGTAGTTTCACCAACCCCACAAAACTGTGCGATGGCAGTTCGGTAACCTTATACTCCTACTCCACCACTCCAGTGAAATGGAATACTGGAGAAACATCAAACAATATCGAAGTAACCAAAGCGGGTAAATATTTTGCCATCGCGAAATCTGTGAATGGTTGCGTAGATACTTCTGAAATCTTGGAAGTTGTGGTAAATTCCGTGAAGGGCTTGAGCATCAAAGCCAATTCTGACACCATCATTTGTTTGGGCGATTCAGTAGAAATGGAACTTACAACCCAATACGGCTACAACAGCTTTTTCTGGAATCCATATTACAGCAAATCCAAAAAGATAAAAATTGGCGGTTCGGGCGGCATCAATGTGTATGCGTTGGATTCGGCAACGGGTTGTAGCATCAAATCCAATACTATTCAAGTAACAGTACTCACACCAAGTATCGAACCGTTGTGTATGGTAACTGTTGACAGTGCCACGGGCAGAAACAAACTCATTTGGAATGTATCGCCTGGAAAGCGCATTGCCTATTACAACATCTACAGAGAATCGAATTTCGCGGGTGAATTTGACCTCATTGGCGATGCAGACCTTACCAACGCGGGTACTTTCCTCGATACCCAGGTAAACCCAAAACAACGTCCCTTCACCTACTACATCGATGCGATAGACTCTTGCAACAACAAAGCGGAGTATTCCAAATATTACGCCCACACCACATTGCACTTAACGGCCAACTTGGGCGTGAATGGCGAAAACAATTTGAATTGGTCTGATTACGTGGGCATTTACCCACTCAATACATACATCATTTATCGCAGCAACAATTCTGGCAAGTTTACCGCCATTGCATCGGTGGCTGCTACCGTGAAATCTTTTAGCGACTTAAACCCACCCAGTGGCAAAAATCGCTACTACATTGGCATCAAAGGTCAAACCGCTTGCGACACAACCGGAAACACCTTGAGCATCAACTCAAACATGGTGGCATTGGGCTTGTTGAGTACCCAAGACATCAAAAAACAAGGCATCAGCATTTCGCCAAACCCTTGCTCTGATTTCTTGGAGATCCAGTTGGGTTCGGTTCCAAGCACAACCTTAACCATTTACAATGCCCAAGGATCTGTTGTTCGCCAAATCCAAGTATCCGGTGAATCTCAGCCCAGAATTCAGGTATCTGAATTGCCAGCGGGTGTATATTGGATCAACGATGCGATGGGCCGCAGCAGCAAGTTCATCAAAGAATAACTGTCCAGCCCCTTGAGTGGGCGATAAGGGTGGTTCGAATTCAACAACCCATCCCAATAAAAAAGGCGCAGAGATCTGCGCCTTTTTTATTGTAGTACTTTTTGACTATATTGTTAACGATTTTTTGTCACTTTTTTAATCAAAACCAGTCATGATCGTTCACTTTCACTCCTATTTCAGTTTGCGCTATGGCTTAATGTCGCCCGAAGAAATTGTTCACCGCTGTGAATCCGAGGGAATGTCGATGCGATTCAAAGTCCCCATATTGCTGGCCGACATCAACAATGTTTCTGGGGTGAGCAATTTCTTGAAGGCGGCGCGGGGCTGCAAGCACATTTTGCCATTGGTGGGGTGCGACATTCGCAACGGCGACATCCATTTGTATTTGCTACTGAGCGAATCTCAAGAGGGGTTTGCACAGATGAATGCTTTTTTGTCGGACCACCTCATGCAAGCCACCCCATTTCCGTTGAGGGCACCTGAATTGGAGGGGGTGAAGGTCATTTATCCGGGCGATGTACTCATTTCTATTGGGGATGGGCACAGCACAACAGACGAAGGAGACCGGGCGATGTGGGGGGTACATTGGGGGATATTGGAGCGATTGCGGTTACGGAAAGCACCCATTCACAAGCACCGATTGTTGGCGATTCATACGGTCACGGTGCGGGATTCGATTGATTTTGAGACGCATCGATTGTTGCGTTGCATAGATCACAGTTGCTTGCTTACGAAGCTGCCCAGCAATGCCACGGCGATGCCGTGGCATTGCTGGATTCCGCTGCGGCAAATTTTTTCAAAATTTGTGGCAGCGGATTACTTGCTGTCCCAGGCGCTTGCCTTCGCAGAAGGCTGCGCCTGGACATTCCAATGGAACCATCCCCAAAATAAAAATACCTTCACAGGTAACACCGATCAAGACTTTCGAATGCTCAGAGAACTGGCCACAAAAGGCCTCCATGATCGATACCCACAATACACCTTCTCCACCACCCAACGATTAGAAAAAGAAATGCAAATGATCTACCAATTGGGATTTACCACCTACTTCCTCATCAATTGGGACATCTGTAGATTTGCTCAAGAAAACAACTTCTTCTATGTAGGCAGAGGCTCAGGCGCCAACTCCATGGTGGCCTACTGCCTCAAAATTACCGATGTAGACCCCATCGACCTCGACCTCTACTTTGAACGATTCATCAACCCGCATCGGAGCAGTCCGCCCGACTTCGACCTTGATTTTTCATGGCAAGACCGCGACCATGTCACCCAATACATCCTCAACAAATACAAAGACCACGGAGCAGCGCTGCTGGCCACCTACAGCACCTTTCAAACCAATGCCGTAGTGAGAGAACTTGGAAAAGTATTTGGCTTGCCCAAATCGGAAATAGACGCCCTGCTCAACAAACCCTCCTACTACAGCCAAGCCGCCTTCCAATCCCATACACAGGAAAACAACAACGTATACGCCCAACCAGGCATCGGACACAACATCCGAAACAGAACCCTCGGAAGCAAATCAAACAGCACACAAACAACCACCGCATCATCCGCCACCCAACCCAGCATCGAACAAAACCAAAGCCCAACCCTATACCAAGAACTGCTCAAACATGCCCATCGCATCCACAACCTCCCCAACCACCTCAGCATCCACGTGGGAGGCATCCTCATCCCCGAAAAACACATCCACCACTACAGCGCAACCTTCCTGCCACCAAAAGGATTCCCCGTTGTACAGTTTAGCATGCTAGAAGCCGAAGACCTTGGGATTGCCAAATTCGACATCCTTTCGCAGCGAGGGCTAGGGCATATCAAAGACGCGGTAACCTACATCAAACAAAACCAAAACACCCAAGTAGATATACACCAAATCCACCAGTTCAAAAGCGACGAACGCATACAAAGACTGATCGTGAGCGGACATACTACGGGGTGTTTTTACGTAGAAAGTCCAGCCATGCGACAGCTACTGCGGAAACTCAAATGCAGCGATTACCTCACCCTGGTGGCGGCAAGCAGCGTCATCAGACCCGGCGTGGCCCGAAGCGGCATGATGCGCACATTCATCGAAAGACACGTGCAAATTGAAAAGAGAAAAGAAGCCCATCCCGTGTTGTGGGACCTTATGCCAGAAACCTACGGCATCATGGTTTACCAAGAAGATGTGATCAAAGTAGCTCACCATTTCGCGGGCATTGGCTTGGGCGAAAGCGATGTACTGCGCAGGGGTATGAGCGGCAAGTTCAGGAGCAAAGAAGAATTCCAAAAAGTCAAAGAATCGTTCTTTGCTGCCGCAGCCAAAAAAGGACATAAAGACACCTTGATTGCCGAAGTATGGCATCAAATCGAAAGTTTTGCTGGGTATAGTTTTGCAAAAGGACACAGTGCGAGCTACGCCGTGGAGAGCTACCAAAGTCTATTCCTCAAGGCCTACTACCCCTTGGAATTCTATACCGCCGTAATCAACAATTTTGGGGGATTCTATCGCACAGAATTCTATGTACACGCCGCCAGAAAAAGCGGTGCCAACATCCAAGCCCCCTGCATCAACCACAGCGAAGGCCTC
>JACCEC012489102.1_pt1 | contig 13201 bp, 14 predicted proteins | sample 7450121 | NCBI WGS metagenome assembly JACCEC01 (sample SAMN15323455, study PRJNA562643) | freshwater metagenome | isolation source: river surface water | place: USA:Blue River Watershed | collected 2017-08-18 | reverse complement strand
TGGCTACTGCTGGTCGGTGCTTTTGCAGTGATCTATCCACTCTTCAAATTGTTTCCAAACTACCGGCATACCCGCGCAGTGATTCTTATTTCTAACGCTTATGAGGAGATCTTGGAGATAGAACGAAATGCCGTCAATAACAACAACCATCAAGATCTGCAGCAAATGCTTTCGCGATTAAATGACCTGAATCTGGATATTCTCAATATCTCCATTCCCACAGACGACATGAATCGTTTGTATTCCCTGAAAAGCGCTCTGGACTCTCTTCGGAAACTTATTGCCAACAAGCTCGTTGATATTGAAAAGAATGGACTATAGACTTCTGAGCACCCAGTAATAGAATCTACCAAGCCATTCACGCACAACGACATCAGTCAACCCCAGTGCGCTTGGATTTGGCATGAAATCCATCGGCGTTAACGCTCTGGCACGAACCTTGAAGTCCACTGGAAAAGCTTCGACCTTAAATCCCTGAGCTTCAAACTGGCGCTGGGCACGTGGCATATGAAAGGCCGAGGTCACAAGTAGAATACTCGCCTCGCCCAAGAGATCTTTGACAGCATGTACTTCCTGCTGGGTATTTTGAGCATCATGGGTCACACTGATGTTGTTTTCAGGAATGCCCATTCGTAATGCGAAAGACCGAAGAATCTCGCCCTCACTTTCAGACGATTTCTCCCATGGTAGAACACCACCTGTGAATATCAAACGTGGAGCCTTTCCCATCTGATAGAGATCCACTCCAGCAAAAAAACGATCGGCATCCCCCCATTCAGGTACGGGACCCGATATGCTATTGACATGCACCAGCATTCCGCTCAGTACGACGATCGCATCAGCAGGTTTCGCTTGTTGAGCTTGCTTTTTAAGGTTGCGCCCTTCCAGTGACTCGAACAAAAAATCAGCCACAATAAAAGTGCTAGAACCATAGAGCAGGACTAAACCTATTAACCCGTAACGCTTTTTTTTAGTGAATACACCAACTGCCACGAGTAGCATCGCCAGCACAAGTGGCGAAAGCAGAAACGGCAGTATTTTGTGTAGATAAATCATCAACTGAAGCACCCATCAATTCATTACGTATTCAGTGCAAAACTAGTTTCGCCAGGAACCCAGTCTTCCAAGTCTTGGATCAAAGCGTGAACCGCGCGGCAACACATGCATTCTGATTCCCGAGGCACCTACAGTATCATCCTCCTCATTCACAATGTACGCGCGTCTGGCGTCATAAATTTTTACGTGACCATTTCCCATGACCTCCCAACGACCATCGGGACGGACGATCAGTGCAGTTTCCTCGTCGATCCCCACCCCCAATAGTTGAGGGCTATCTAGAACGGCGCTGACTAACCGGTTATCGCGTGAACGACGACTGAAATGCTGATCAATGATCGCGCCGGGGAGTAATCCGAAGCCAAGGGTGACCTCGGTGCTGCGCAAAGCAACCGCGTTAGGGTCATCATTGATTCGACCGCTTGCCGTTCGACGCTCTCCTGTCAACATGGTTGCTGTCATCACTGCCGCTCCCGCAGAAGTTCCCCCGACCACCGCGCCTTGCTCGTAGCGAAACTCAATCGTGCGCAACGCCCTTGTCCCCAGAAGTGATGACGCCAGTAAATTTTGATCGCCTCCCAAAAACCAAAAACCCGTGAATTTTGAGAGGATGGCATCCATTGCTTTGGATTGAGCATCCTCGCGGTCAAGATTCAGCACCTCAACCTCGGCACCCAGCAAACTGAAATCCGCCAACACTTCGTCAAGCTCTTCATCAAATTCTGTTTTAGCCATGGGGAAAATCGCGACCCGCGCGCGTCCAGCTCCGCCGGCAAGCTCCACGAATCTTTTTTGAATCGTGTAGGGCGTATCGCCTCCCCCAACGATCATCAATGACCCCCGCTTGTGCGGCTCCACATGCACCTCAGCACTTGCGGATCCGACTATCATCAGACCAAGGAAAGCCAAGGCGCACATCATCACCAGACGTGAACCAAAAATTCCGAAATCCTTTTTAATCATTCGTGTGGCCTTATTTCCTTGCGCATGTGAAGCTTGAACGCCGTCGCAATCGGCGACAATTTTTTGCTCGCGGGGTGCACAATATGCCAATTAGAGAGAATCGGGAAGCCCTCCACATCGACCACAGTCACGCCATGCTCTTTCTGGTGACCATGCAAGGAGTGACGGGATACGATTCCGATCCCGAGTCCTCCCGCGACAGCTTCTTTAATAGCCTCATTACTCCCCAACTCCATGCGGATATCTGGCCGAAATTTATTTTTTTTAAAGAACTGATCCACACCCATTCTGGTTCCCGAACCCTTTTCCCGCAGAATAAAACGCTCCTTTCCAAGGACAGTCAAAGATATCCCCGCCTGCTTGACAAGCGAAGACCTAGCAGCGGCCACCAACACCAACGGGTTTGCCATAAAAATCTCATCATTTAAATCCAGATCGCGTGGCGGCTGGGACATGATGTACAGGTCATCCAGATTTTCACGCATCCTCTGCACGACACCATCTCGGTTCAAAATCTCCAGCGATACATCGATTTCGGGATATTTCTTGCAAAATGAACCAATGAGGCGTGGCATGAAGTATTTCGCTGTGCTCACCACAGCAACCTTGAGCTTGCCGCGTGCGAGGCCCTTGACGCTATCCACTCCTTGCTCAAAAGTATCCCAAGTCTGAATCATTTCTCTGGCGGTTTGGGCCAGCTCGCGTCCGATCTCGGTGAGATGCACTTTCTTTGAAATCACCTCATAGAGAGGAACGCCTACAGCCTGCGTGACCTCTTTGAGCTGCATGGATGCGGTCGGCTGGGTGACATGCATTGCACGCGCCGCGCCACTCACACTACCGGTTTCGGCCAAGGCGAGAAAAAGCTTGAGTTGCCGAAAAGTAATATTCATAGACTTTTATCTATATATCAATGCATAAGAATCGATTTTACATTAGTTATGTCCTCGCTCTACGATCTTGCAAAGGACTCAACCCATGCAAAATCTTCTCGACCCCGCTATTCTATTTTTCATTTTTGGCGTACTTGCGGGCTTCGTGCGCTCCAATCTGGAAATTCCCCCCGCGATCTCACGCTTTTTGTCTCTCTATCTCTTGATGGCCCTGGGCCTCAAAGGCGGCTTCGCGCTTGCACAATCAGGCCTGACCTACGAGGTCGCAGCGAGCCTTGGCGCCGCGATTTTGCTCGCACTCATCGTCCCGGCACTCGGCTACTGGACGCTCAAACGCTTCCTGTCAGGTTTTGATGCCGCCGCGATCGCCGCCACCTACGGTTCGGTGAGCGCAGTGACTTTTGTCACGGCCGTTCAGTTTTTAGAGAACCAGGGCGTCGAGTATGGTGGTCATATGGCTGCAGCGATGGCGCTCATGGAATCCCCCGCCATCATTTTGGCTGTGATTCTCGCCAATACGCTCAGACAGAACAAATCGGTGCCCATCGGGAAAATCTTGCACGAGTCCTTTACGGATGGCGCACAACTCTTGTTACTCGGAGCCATGGTCGTCGGCCTCCTGACAGGCGAGGCCGGTCAGGCCGCCATGCAGCCCTTTTCCGGTGATCTGTTCAAAGGCATGCTGGCGTTTTTCTTGCTGGATATGGGCTTGATGACCGCGCGCAACCTTCCTCAACTCAAAGGCATTTCACCAGGACTCATTGGCTACGCTGTTTTAGGCCCTTTGTTGCATGCAGCGATTGCGCTGGCATTGGCGCTCCTGCTCAACCTATCGCCCGGTAACGCCACCCTGTTGATGGTGCTTGCCGCAAGTGCGTCTTATATTGCCGTCCCCGCTGTACTGCGCTATGCGGTTCCAGAGGCCAATCCGTGCCTGTATTTTGGTTTGTCGCTCGGACTGACGTTTCCGTTTAATTTGATTGTCGGGATTCCCCTGTACTCCAGGGTTGCGACGTATTTTCTGGGGTGACTCAGGGCTCTGCTAAGATCTTGATTTGACTTAAGATCATTCAGCGTTCAGCTGGCGCATACACCCATGGAATCCCTGCTCGTATCGACCGGCGTGGTCGCTCTCGCCGAAATTGGCGATAAAACTCAACTGCTTGCTTTCATCCTGGCTGCGCGTTTTAAAAAGCCGGTACCGATTATCCTCGGTATCTTGGTCGCGACCATTATCAACCACGGCCTGGCCGGTGCCCTCGGTGCATGGATCACATCGGCTGTGACGCCTGAGATTTTGCGCTGGGTCTTGGGCCTGTCCTTTATCGGTATGGCGATCTGGACCATGATTCCCGACAAGATCGAGGAAGAAGAAACCAAAGTCGCACAGAAATTTGGCGTGTTTGGGGCCACACTCATCACCTTTTTCCTCGCCGAAATGGGTGACAAAACACAGATTGCCACCGTAGCCATGGCTGCGCATTACGCTGCCCCACTCATGGTGGTGATCGGCACCACGCTTGGCATGCTGATTGCGGATGTTCCTGCAGTTTTTATCGGCGATAAGTTGGCGAACAAGATCCCGATGAAGCTTGTGCATTCGATTGCCGCCGCAATCTTTGCCATACTCGGTATTGCGACATTGTTTGGAGCAGGTGCAGGGTTTGGATTTTAGAAAAGCTATTTAAAATCAGAGTCATGCTGTATAAAAGCAATTCTTATTAAAACACCGGAGATTGACATGCGCTTTATTTCGACCATGACCCGTGCCCTTGTCGCAAGCGCCGCCCTCGTCGCGTTGGCGCATGCTACAGCCTCGGCTCAAACTGATTATCCAACGCGACCCGTAAACGTGATCGTGCCCCAGGGCGCAGGTGGCGCCAACGACACGATTGCCCGCATTATTTCCGCCAAGCTCAGCGAGGTTCTAGGCCAACAATTTGTTGTTGAAAACCGAACGGGCGCTGGCGGCAACATCGGTACCGCCGCTGTCGCAAAAGCCAAGCCAGACGGCTATACATTGATGCTGACGACCAACGGTGCTCAGGTCATCAATCCCTGGCTCTACAAAACCACAGGTTTTGATCCCATCAAAGACTTCACACCTGTTGGTCTGGTGGCCAGCGCAGGTTATGTGCTTGTCGCCAACGCTGCCTTTCCTGCCAATAATGTCAACGAACTGATTGCTCAACTCAAAGCCAACCCAGGCAAATACAACTACGCTTCGGCAGGAAATGGCACGCTCAATCACCTGATCATGGAAATGTTCAAACAGCAGGTCGGCTTGAACATTCAGCATGTGCCCTACAAAACTGCTTCTGCAGCCGCAGCAGATGTGGCAGGCGGAATAGTTCCCGTCTCAGTACAAAGTGCGCCTTCCTCCCTGGGCTTAATTAAAGCTGGAAAAATCAAAGCCTTGGCTGTGACCAACGAAAAGCGCATTGGCGCCCTGCCTGACGTACCCTCTATTAGTGAAACCATACCAGGCTTTGGCTCAACCCCTTGGTACGGTATTCTGGCTCCCGCTGGCACACCTGAAGCGATCGTAAACAAACTCAACGCTGCCATCAAAACAGCATTAGCTGACAAAGATGTACAGGAACGTCTACTCAAGCAAGGTTGTGAACCACTTGAAAGCACTCCCCAGCAGTTTGCCACGCTGATCAAAGACGATTTGGCGAACTGGCAGAAAATCGTCAAGAGCTCTGGCGCAAGCGTGGATTAAACCCACACCACCCTAACCTTGTCGCTCACACATCGACGACATTTCAAAAGCTGCAGCCTTGTTCATCAAGGGTGCAGCTTTTTTTTCAAGGAATCAAACAATGAAAGAAACCATCCGCATCGGATCAGGTGCTGCTTGGTGGGGCGATCGCGTTGAGCCTGCTGCATTGAACGCGGAAAAAGGCGATCTGGATTACCTGTGCTTTGAAACTATGGCCGAAGCCACCGTATCGGCCGCACAAGTCCGCGCCAGGCGCGACAAGTCTTTTCCCGGCTACGACACATATCTAGATGATCGGATGAAAGCCGTTCTGCCTGCATGCATGAAGCGCGGAACCAAAATCGTGACAAACCAGGGGTGGATCAACCCCGATGCTGCAGCGAGACGCGTCGCCGAACTACTCAAAGAGATCGGGTACACGGGCGTCAAAATCGCCTCGGTCAACGGCAGCCTCATTACCGAACACGTACTTGAGCTAACCGACACCATCATGGAGACAGGCGAAAAAACCTCCACCCTCAAATCCACACTGATCTCAGCCGAAGCCTATCTCGGTGCAGAACCCATCGTCGAGGCACTCAAGGCAGGTGCCCAAATCGTCATTACTGGTCGTGTCGCGGATCCATCGATTTTCATGGCACCCATGATGTATGAATTCGGGTGGGATCCCTTGGACCACGTCAAACTTGGCCAGGGCACAGGAATTGGCCACTTGATGGAATGCGGTGCGCAGGTCACGGGGGGCTATTTCATGGACCCTGGTTTCAAGGACGTACCTGAGCCCTGGAAATTCGGTTTCCCCATCGCGGAAGTCAGCCGTGATGGGAGCGCCATCATCACCAAGGTGGCAGGCACTGGGGGTGCGGTGAACTTGCAGACGGTTAAAGAACAATTACTTTACGAAGTCCACGATCCTGCCAACTACCTCACACCAGATGTCGTGGTCGACTTTACGACCGTCAAGCTCGAGCAAGTGGGTCCTGATCGTGTTCGGGTCAGCCATATTGGCGGCAAGCCCCGCACACCGACGCTCAAGGTATCGATTGGCTGCACCGAGGGACATATCGGGGAGGACATGTTTTTTTATGCAGGCCCCGGCGCATTGAGACGTGCGCAAATCGCCAAAAAAGTGCTCGAAGAAAGATTCAAGATTGTCAATCTTCAGGCTGAAGATCTTCGCATTGACTTTCTAGGCTTGAACGCCATCCATGGCGCTGCCACACCAGCTGACGCCCCCGAGCCTTACGAGATTGCAGTGCGCGTCGCCGCTCGGACCAAGACCAAAGAGGAAGCCGCCAAAGTTGGTCGTGAAATTGATGGGATGGCAGTCTCAGGCATTGCTCACACGGGCAAACGCGTGCCGCATCAAGATCGCACACGCGAAGTCATCGGCGTTTGGTCCTCACTCGTGCCACGCGAAAAAGTCCCTGCCTCTGTTACCTATATCGAGAGCTGATCCATGAAAGTCAAATTACAACACGTTGCGCATACGCGCTCTGGCGATAAGGGCAACACCTCTAACATCGCAGTCTTTGCCTATACCCCTGAGCTTTATCCCTTACTCAAAGAGCAACTCACCGAAGAGCGATTCAAAAAATTCTACGGCGATGCCATCACAGGTTCAGTCACACGCTATGACGTCGACAACATTCATGCGATGAACTTTGTCTGCCAAGGCGCGTTGGGAGGAGGCGTGTCTAGAAGTCTGTGTCTGGATAACTATGGCAAGGCACTTTCCGCTGCGGTGCTAGGCTTTGAAATCGAGGTGCCCGAGCATTTAAAAACATTTCTTAAAGCCCCGGAACTGATTGCCTGACAACGTTAGCAATCTGTACTGACTGCCCTGACTGTTCCGACTGTTTCGATCATGTAATAAAAACCTCATAATAATTAGGAGACACCATGAATCATCCACATCACGTACATACACGTCGCGTCACACTCAAAAGTCTCGCACTCACCACACTCATCGCGTGGTCTGCCCTAGCAGGTGCTCAAACCGCCGACAAGACCTTGCGCATAGTTGTCCCTTATCCCCCGGGCGGCACGACAGACCTCCTCGCCCGCAACCTTGCGCCAGGCCTTCAGCAACGCACCGGCTTGACCGTCGTGATTGAAAACAAAGCAGGTGCAGGCGGCGTGATCGGCTCACAACAAGTATCAAAAGCAGCTCCCGATGGCCGCACGCTTGTCATGGGCACGATCGCTTCTCACGGCATTATTCCTGCGCTCCAGTCGCCCCCACCTTACGATCCCACCAAAGATTTTGTGCCTGTGACGCTTGTCGCCAGCACACCGAACGTTTTATTGGCGAGCCCCACGTTCCCAGCCAAAGACGTCAAAGAACTGATTGCGTTAGCCAAAGCAAAACCAGGCTCGATTAATTTTGGTTCGACCAGCCACGGTGGCTCGCCACACATGAGCGGCGAACTGCTCAAAACACTCGCACAAATCGACATAGCCCACATCCCTTACAAAGGTGGCGCGCCGATGCTGAGCGATCTGATGGGTGGACAAGTGCAAATCGGCTTTGACAACTTACCGTCATCGATGAGTCTGATTAAAGCCGGCAAAGTGCGTGCACTGGCTGTCACCACCAATACACGCTGGCCTGCCGCACCCGACATCCCGACCTTGGCCGAGGCAGGTGTCCCCGGTTATGAAATGTCAGCATGGTTTGGATTGTTTGCGCCTGCGGGCACACCAAAACCACTCGTAGATGACTTAAATAAACACATTGTTGCGATTTTGAAAACGCCTGAGATGCAACAGAAAATGCTTGAGCTAGGTGCGCAGCCTGTGGGCGATAGCCCGGAACAGTTTGCTGCCTACGTCAGGTCCGATAACAAAAAATGGCAAGAAGTCGGAAAAGCAAACAACATTAAACTCAACTAATATGCGACTGCTCTAATTGACAAAGCGTGCCGTTTTTCAATCATTTGAAACCCCACACTGCACCGCGCGTAACCATGACGAAAAAATATATACAAACTCTACTCCTCTGCATATGGATAGGTGGTACTTCACCAAGCTTTGCTCAATCGCCCGACCCAAAATCTGCCGCACTCGCAAAAATCGTCCCCATTGCAGATGTACATCTGCACACCTACTCCCGCAATGGTCCCGCTAGCGACGATATTGTTCAGAGGATGAACGCCAATGGTGTCCGCTGGGGGGGAGGTGTCGGCGACCTGCGCCATGACATTGCTGAGGCTCTAGGTAACCGACATATCCCGGCGGCCGGTCAGCGAGAGTTTGCTGAGAGCTTTATTCGCCAGGGATCTGTCACACTTGTTGAGAAAGAAAATATCTATTTTCGTGATCTATTTAGGAATGCCCGTGAAATGTTTGCGGCGGGGACCATCAAAGGTTTTGGCGAACTACACACAAATAATGAGTCAAGTGGTCCTCCACCCTTTCGTCGAAAAATAAAAACTGACAATCCTGCAATGCGAAAGTTTTATGAAATCGCGAACGATTACGGTGGATTTATACAAATTCATTCTCAGCAAAATCCAGAGTTCACAGAAGACATTCTGCGCCTCTCTGCAGACTTTCCAAACACCCTCACGATTCTTTCTCACTGCTTGCCACTAGCGCAACCAGAGGATCTCGCAAATCTCTTTAAACAGCGCAAAAATATCATGTGTGAAATGTCGGCTTCGGGCGAACTGCACAATCGTTTAGCAAAAATCAACCGACCAGGTCGCGCTTATACAACAGAGGGACTTCGTCCAAAATGGAAAGCACTGATCGAAGCCTACCCAGATCGAATCATGCTTGGCTCGGATACATGCTGTGGCTGGGATGCTTATTATGGCGAGGCCATTGCTGAAATTCGTACCAATCTGCTGCCCTATTTGCGTTCAGACGTCATCGAACTCGTCGCGTATAAAAATGCCTTGCGGGTTTTTAAACTTCAAATGTAGAAATACTTGCTAAAGTGTCGTTCATGCATTCGGTTTTCGGAAATCAGAATAGCGCCGTCAAGGATCAGCAATATGACATCTCTTAACGCTTCCATTCAATTACCACCTGGCTGGCTAGGCGTCATCGGCGGCATGGGGCCGCTCGCCACTTCAGACTTTCTGCGCAAACTCACTCTTTCCACAACAGCGCAAACTGACCAGCAACATATTCCTGTTCTTTTATATGGTGATTGCACGACCCCCGACCGAACTGCATCCGTGCTCGGTGAAGGCCCGAGTCCGCTCCCGCAACTGCTCGCAGCGGTTGACTTCCTGAACGCGGCGAACGTACAAGTGATCGCCATGCCTTGCAACAGCGCGCATTGCTGGTACGAGGATTTGGCCAAGCGAGCGAAGATGCCTTTTCTGCATATCGTGGATGCGAGTGCCCAACAAGTTCTGGCTCGCAACCCTCATGCGAACACTATCGGTGTGCTTTCAACTGAGGGCACTGCACACATGGGTATTTACAGTCAACGCCTGTCGGCCTTGGGCCTCAAGCCTTTAGTCCCGAGTGAAGAGGATTTTCATCAGCTGGTGTCACCCGGTATCGCTTTTGTGAAGGCTGGTGACCTGGAGGCGGGAGGTGCGTTGTTGCGACAAGCAGCCAATGTGCTTTTCGATAGAGGCGCTGAATCCGTCATTCTTGGATGTACCGAAATTCCGCTAGGCATGATCCACGAACTGGAAAATGATCCACTGCGATTTATAGACTCCACACAGTCTTTGGTGGATGCAACGCTGTTACACCTGAGAGGCTAAGCCTACAGAGGACATTCATACTTTCCTCTAACTCCCTGGGTCATTTGCTGCCCGCTACAAAGGGGTAGCGGGCAAAAATCGATGCGATCATGTTCTGAACAGCCTGATCTGAGGCTGTTTGCTGGATGTTATCGACGATCGATGTGCCCACACCTTCCCACACCATCTGCCTGCGCTTGGCGTCGATCAGATCAACTTTCATCGTGCCTTCGTTGTACTGAATCACGTCAGGTCCAAACGCATAGCCCGGCCAGCCGCCATAAAACCCATATCCATAACCATAGCCCCACATCATCGGCGGAGGCGCAACGTATTCGGTTCTGCTTTGAACATGAGATTGAAAGTTGATTAACAAATCAGGATCTTTCTCGCGATAGACATAACCACGCGACTCCATCTGCAAGGCAGCGGCTCGCTTGAGTCGTTCCGTCAAGAGCGTCGTGTAGCCCGCCCGATCGGTCCCAAGTGGTTCAATGAAAGCGAAAGTCCGATAGGAGGCGAAATCTGCACGAGGATCAAAATCGCTGCGCACAACGGGTGCGTTACTGCAGGCCGCCAATAAAGCGCAAATCACCACTGCAAAAAAGAGACGAATATGAGATGCCATCTCTATCTTCCTTAGTTTAAGTATCTGACTCACATCATAAGCGCTGAAATCCCTTCAGGCTCACATACAATCACCAAATTGAAAAGATTGCGATCCTGCTCTGCGCAATTTTTGCCACCACCGAATGGAAAAGAGGCCATGGTTCACTTGATTTTTTCCGCTCTTGCGCCTGTTGCGTTCGTCATTGTGCTTGGCTATTTTGCAGGTTTGACTAAAGTCATCAACTCAGAAGGTGCGCGCAGCCTGTCTACTGTGGTGGTGAACTTTGCCTTGCCCTGCGCATTGTTCGTCTCGATTTTTAACTTCAGCCCCAGCCAGCTTGAAAACATTCCCTATGCGCTGACCCTGCTGCTAGGCATCACAGTGCCTTTTTTCATCGCGCTTCTCCTGGCATTGTTCGTTTGGAAAAAACCCGCTAACGAAGCATCATTATTCGGGAGCAACTGTGGCTTTCCAGACATGGCGTATTTCGGGATGCCTGTCGCACTGACCGTGATTGGTCCGCAGGGCATGCTACCCATTATTGTGGGCAACATCATCGCCAGCATCATAGTGATTCCGGTGATTATGGCTTTGCTCAACAAAGGAAATGAAAGCGGTGCCTCTGCGACACTTCCTCACATCTTGCTTGATACGATTAAGCAACCCGTCGTTTGGGCACCCCTGCTTGGCATGTGCATGGTGCTTGCAGGCATCAAACCGCCTGAGCTCGCGACCGATTCCATCAAACTACTCGGCAGCATCTCTGGCGGTCTTGCCCTGTTCACTCTGGGAATACTTCTTTCTTTCCTGACACCGCGCGTGGACAAACAAGTTGTCCTCGTCGTCTTGATTAAAAATATCCTGATGCCAGGGCTCGTGGTCTTGCTCGCACTAGCATTCAAGCTCGATGGGATACTTGCCAAGGGTGTGGTGATTATCGCCGCATGTCCGGCCGCCACGATGGGCGCGATGCTGTCGTCACAATTCAGAGTGGCACAAGACAGCATCCCTGGACAAATTCTGGCCAGTAACATCGCGGCAATCTTTACGATGGCAATGTGGATCGTGGTCGCAGAAAAGGTTTTTTAACCCAGCTTTGATCGACTTCAATCCATCGTGACGGATGGCAAGATGGAAACCTCACTAACTAGCAGGCTCCAGCCTGTTTGGCTCCAAAAGCAGCCTGCTGTTCAGTGAATTTTCCCCCTGCACGAGAGGAAAGCTGTTGAATCAAACCCTTGCATGAAAATCCCATCATTTGGAGATATTGCTTGGCAGATTTCACAGCTTCTTGATTCCAGTCGATGTTCATGCTGTCCACGGCGATCGTTGCATCAGCGATGTTAAAGCCGCTTCCCGCAGATGATGAGAGTTGTTCGATCAACCCGTCTCGCGAAAAAGCACTGATGCTGAGATAGGACTGCGCTGCCCGCAAAGCGTTTTTCTGTGGACCTGTTAAAACTGGCGGAACGTTTTGTGCGACAGAATCATTGGATGCGGGTCTTGCTGCTTGAGCCGGTGGTTCCGATGTTTTTGCTGCCGATGGTGTAGAGTCAACGCCAGCAAAGGACTCAATTTCTTTGGCACGAGAAGCAGTCTCTGACATCAAACAATCTGCTGCACTGACTCTAGCCAATGAACCTCCATCTGGATCATCATAAAATTTACAGTTAGCATCACGGTAGTTTATCCAAGCACGCTGAGCATGTTGAAGTTGTTTTTTACGTTCTGGAGACAGTTGATCCATGACATCTTTGTAGGCTTTGTTGAGTCTTCTGTCTTGACGTTTTATTTCCGCGTCAATGCACTCGAGCATTTCGACAGTGACACCGTTGGATTTATCCATACAGCCGGAGAACTGCTTCGTGAGTCCAATATCCTGGGCAGAGGCAAGCTGGAAAGCGCTCGACAGAATCAAAGCCGCTAAGATTTTCAAGTTTGAAGCCATGTCACATCTCCCGCTCAAGGAATTCAAAATAAAAAGTGAATGTAGCTTTTTACTTTTAAAGATTATCAAAAGTTTTATTGTTGTCTATTTTGTAATATTTTCATATGAAAAAAGCGCCTAAAATAAAAAAACCCCAAAAGGCTGGACGGGTGTCCAACTTTATGGGGTCAGTTCAAAAAAGGCGCTCATCTGATTACTGGCGGACAGAGGGGGATTCGAACCCCCGATACGCTTTGAACGTATACACGCTTTCCAGGCGTGCGCCTTCAACCACTCGGCCACCTGTCCGTTTTCACT
>JACCEC012149986.1_pt1 | contig 13204 bp, 9 predicted proteins | sample 7450121 | NCBI WGS metagenome assembly JACCEC01 (sample SAMN15323455, study PRJNA562643) | freshwater metagenome | isolation source: river surface water | place: USA:Blue River Watershed | collected 2017-08-18 | reverse complement strand
CCCATACGATGGATGTCGCCAGCCGAACCATGGTTTCCACCACATCCCCGGGGCGAACCCCGACCTGAAACTTGCTGAAGCTGCCGCTGACTTCGATAGGCGTCGCCAGGCTCAGAAATTGGGCCGTCTTGGCCTGAGGTTGCAAGCGGATGTTCAATTTCTCGTCACCGAAATCAACCGAAGAATTTCCCGTGACCCGCATCTGACTGGTATCGATCACCAGCGCACGCTGAGTCAGCTTGCCATTGTCCAGGCCAAAGCGCCCCACAGCACAATTGATCCGGGATTCGTTGTTCGGATTGATGGCAGGCAGTAAAGCAGTCAGTACATTCACCGCCCACATGTCAAATACCCCGGACCGCAGATTCTTCGGCCACACAGCAAAGTCAATCTGCCCGCTGCCATGCCGAAGAATCTGCGACAGGCGAGGTGTGCGCGAGCTCACATTGGCATGCAGCGTGAAGCGACCGTCGATATCCGTATCGGGCTTGATGCGACGACCCAGCACCCCATAATCGAAATTGTCGACATCAATTTTCAGACGAGCCATGACCTCGCGATCCGTGGGCTCATAGGCGAGTGACCACACAGCCGAACCACCGGGCATCTCCACCTTGATCGGACCAATGTCGGCACGACCATCACGCAAGCGCACCACAATATCGCCATTGCCAAGCACATCCTTGCCCGACATGACGCGCTCCACCCTGACAGAGAGTGATGCATCGATTTTTTTCAGCGTCGCCGGACTGAGCAATCCTTGAATCTGATCGCTCTTTTCTGCCGCAAGCTTGCGCAAGGCCTCCTGATCCAATGCCAGATCGGCAGAGGCCGCGTTTGTCGACTGCGCCTCGGTCGCCGACCAGCCATTCAGGCGAAAATCATCCAGCTGTATCAATGGCGCATGCAGCGCGACATCCAATCGGGGACGCCCTGTCGAGGTCACCAGACTGCCTCGCCCATTGAGCGTGCTGCTGGCAACTTTGAGTTGCAGATCCTCGACCTCATAGCCCCGTGTCGACATCCGAAAGCGCCCTGCCGCTGACCATGGCCCCCAGGGCGGTAAGGAAACATGCAAGAGTTTGTCGAGCTGATTGAATCGTTCGCCCTGCACTTTCATACCCAGCTCGACATCGCGGGCATCAATATCGCGATTCATCGTGCCGCTGAGACTCAGCCGCGTACCGACGGCCAACATCGAGAGATCAAAGGGCACCCGACGAGATGCATCGACCAGATCTTTGACTGGCGCGCTGTGCAAGGCCAGCTCCAGAGGTATGTCGTCCAGTGCGGCACTGATCTCCACACGCACGCGTTCGCCCGGCATCGCAGTCAGAGCGCCCTGCCTGATCGTGACATTGGCCTTGGTACCACTGTTTGCATCGCGCAGAACCAGCCTGCCTCCCTTGATCTCGCCGACCAGTTTTGCGTTGGCCAGAAGGCTTGAGAGCTGCGCAGAATGACTGTCCAGATACAAGGTAAATCGATCAAAGCCCGCTTCCAGATCACGGGCCAGCTTCAGCTGACGCAGCACTTTGCCGATATCGACATCCGCGGCACCCAACCATAGCTGCACACGTGGCTCTTCGCGCAAATCAAGCATCAGTGCACCGTCAAAGCGTGCACCGGCGATATCCGCAAAAAACGGCGAGCTTTGCATATAGCCTTCTCGCAAATGCATATCAAAGCCCAGCTCGCCCATGGGCAAGCGCGTTCCCTGTATGCCCTGCGCTCTCAGACGCAAATCAGCATCATCGAAGACAAGTCGTCTCGGCAGGATTGGAATGTCGAGCGTGGCAGAGGACTGCGGTGCGGTATTTGCTTTTGCTTTGGCGGTGCCTGACACAATTGACTCAAGCTCGGCTACATGCACGCTGGTGGCTTCGATACGACCTGACAGGCGTGGTCTGCCCCTCTGAAGACTGCGCGAAAGCTCGGCATACACACCGCTTTGACCAAGCTGAAACACGAGATTGCTCAGCTTCCACTGGTCTTCAGCCATGTTCAGCTGACCTGCAAGCGCAACAGGCGCACGCGCCTCCGGAGACAAGCCTAGCCAGGTGGCCACATCACCTGCGTGAGAGGCACCCAGACTGAATTGCAGCCGTGCTGTGCCTTGGCTTGCATCCAGCATGCCCGCAACACGCGCTGATACGCGTCCGGATTGCACAATGAATTCAATTGGGGAACTGCCTGATTTGACGATGCTGACCAGATCATCGCCGGCGAGCTTTGCCTCGAGCGGCTTGCCCAACAACTGTCCCTTGAAACTGCCTCGCAAGGTGTTTTCCGAGGGAAGCTCCACCAGCATTTTGTCGACGGCAAAATTCACGGGCTTGCCGCCAGTGACATTACCGTAGCTCAGGCGACTGTTATTGAGCTCAAAGCGCGAGGCCAGTTTTTTCATCAGACCTTGTCCGTTACTTCCCTCGGAAGACAAGCTGATCTTCAGCCGCCCCAGTTGTCCATCGATCCCCGGCAGTCCGGTGAGAAGTTGTGCGAGACTGCCCACCCTCGCGTTTTCGGCGCCAAGACTGATACCAAATGTGGGAACCGCATGGGCAGCATCGACGTTGATCTCGCCCTTCAAAGGCACCGAAGCGATGGTCGCTTGAACGGGTATGCTGAGTTTGCCTGCATCGAGCCTAAGACTGAGCGAGGCCTTGCGTATATCACCCGGAAGGCTAAGCCATTTATCGACAGTGAGACTGAGATCGGCATCGTATTGATTAAGCTGCTGGAGATCTAGGCGAGCTTTGGCCAGGCTGAGATAAAGCGCCCTAAAGTCGGTCGGGGGCTCCTCTTCTGTGTCCTGCCCAAGAAAAGGCCGCAGATCAAGCACTGGCAGTGTCAGCGCGCCTGACAAGCGGGTACGCTCTTGACGCGTATCGACGAACAATTCGCCCGTCATCAACGACTTGCCCAGCGCGCCCGAGAGCTGTCGGATCTCCACCTGACCCGGTCTCACTTGCAGCGCACCTGCGATGCCGGCATTGCCCGCATCGGGTAAATCCACTCCGATGATTCGTCCGAACTTGCCCAGATCGGGTGTACCCAGACCGAACCGCAGCTGCGTGTCAGCCTGAGACAATGAACCATTTGCCGTCATCAGACCGCCAGCGAAATCAAGCTGCAAAGCGACAGGCCAGGCTGATTTGCCACGCACCAGATCACTCAGGCGCCCGCCGTCGATCTTGATTGCATACGGCATGGTCTTGTCTACATTACCCTCGGCGGTGGAGCGCAAAGGTCCATCCACTGGCAGGCTGGCGTCAAATTTATTCAACTCAAAAAAAACCGGCTTGTCGTTCACACCGCGAAATTCCACGTTCAGGTCGCGTAACTCGATCTTGCGAATATCGATACCCGAGATTTCCTCGGGCAGGACATCCTGGTCGGATGGCCTGTTTGGAGAGCTGCCGGGCGGCTCGGCAAAGTTCGGGAAAGTCCAGTTATTGGTGCCATCGGCCCGCTGCTTCAGATAGATGCTCACACCGCTGGCAAATAGCGTGTCCGCCTTGAACTGCCGGTGGACCAATGGCCAGAGATCGAGGCGAACCTGCAATTCACCGACACGAACAAAATCCGCCGAGCCAAAATTTTCGGGCTGGGCGATACGAACGTTGCGAACGCGTAACGCCGGTTTCAGACTGATTTGCAGATCCACGGCGCCATCGAGATGGACTGCGCGACCCAACTGTTCCGAGAGCATGTTCTGCAGCGACTTGCGATAAAGCCCGCCATCGATCGCAATACCCGCCAGCGCCACGTAGACGATCAGGCCGGCCAGCAGCAAGACGAGCGCGAGCAAGGCAAGCAAGACTTTGCTCATCAGGCGAGGGGCGGAAGCTAATCGGAGCGGGATCATGAAGGCAGAATTAGGACATGCCTCATCAACAGGCGGTTCAGCCAAGAGGATAACCGACAGCACCCTAGGATATCAAAGGAAGCGCTGATCAAATAAACCCGGAAACTGTTGTGGCAAGCTCAATGATACCGAAGCCTTGATTTTGCGGGTCCCCGCATCGCACAGCGGCGCTGCCTAGGCACAAACCGTGGATTTATTCAGCGTCGCCCAAAAAAGGGAACGCCTGATTTATGTCGTATGATCGCGATTGGACACACTTAGCATCAGCCCTCGGACCCTATGCCAAGAATCGATACTTCCTCGGATATGTATCAAAACCGGGACCGCAGCCTGACCACGTACAAAAAAGACCTGGATCATGCGGTGGCCTACAAGGATTTGCCGCGCCCCGACGAGAAACAGCGCGTGCGAGAGCTTCAGCAGGGTACGGCGAGCATCAAAAATCAGGACAGCAACAAGGCAACGCCACAGCGCGATTTCATCAACACCGAGCGCTTCAATGACGCGCTATCGAAAACCGAGCGCTTGAAGGCAGAACAGAATCAGTTAGCCGAACAGCAACGGAACCAATCGCTGTATCCCCCCCTTTATGAACCCCGCAAAGCGCCGACCGAGCGTCCTGTCGACGCGAGTTCATTCATCACTGGTGGCACCGTTGACGTGCGCGCATAAAGTCGAAAGCCGTCGCGCCTTTCCCGCTGTGACCTGCTCAGGCCTGCGCCGGCAAGGTGCTGGCCCTTGGAACAACCGATGACGGCCGACCCGACACGGTAGGCAATACCGCAACGACGGGCTCGGCCAATCTCAGACGGGTAACGCTCATGTGCAAGCGGTAATGCCAGCTTGAATCGCTTGCTGCTATTTTTTGATGCTGACCAGCTCAACCTCGAAGGTCAGCACCGCACCGCCGGGAATCACGCCGGGATAACCGCGATCACCATAAGCAGTCGCTGAAGGACAAGTCAGTTTGGCTTTCCCGCCAACGCGAATTTTTTGCATACCCTGAGTCCAGCACGGCACGACGCGCGTCAACGGAAATGCCGATGGCTCCCCGCGCTTGTAGCTGCTGTCAAATTCCTTGCCATCGGCCAGGGTGCCACGATAATGCGCGACTACCGTGTCGTTGACTGTCGGGGTCGGACCCGTACCCTCTCTCAAGTGCTCAACGACGACACCGGATGGCAGCGTTTCGGTTTTCGGTGTTTCGGCCACAGCGAAACCGGCAAAGCCAGCAGTTGCTATCAGCGCGCAGAGCAAACGGGTGTGATTCATGAAAATCCTAAGAAATGAAATGTCGGAGGTTACCGCTCGCTGCATGGTCTGGCTGCTGTTTACTCGTCCTCGCCATCCTGAAAGAAGGTCGTGAACAAATACAGTCCGCCAATCAGCAGCGCCGTAACAACAGAAATAATGATGGGAATGGAATAATCGCTGTCCAGCATGGCCTAGTCGGTTTGCAAAGATGAACGGTCATTTTAAAACGGACGACAGAGGAAGACCCGACCGTAGTCGGGCGATAATCATCCCGGCAGCGCCCGACGACATTATCCACGTTTACCGCGATTTTGCGTGCCCGGCTTCGTTTTCATATTTGCAATTCATGGTGCAGACCCATGGCAGCGGATTCGCGTCGCGATTGGGCACCGGATACGCACACCAGATTCCGTCCTGCGCGTTTGGCCGCCTACAAGGCGCTGCCTGCAGAGGCGAAAATCATTCGTACTCGTTTCTTTGCCCGAGTTGGCCTTTGGGCGTGAAATAACTCATGAATACGCTTATCAACTCAGAAATACCTGCGCGCTTCATCTCGGGTTAAGGTAAAGTTTCAATTCAGAGTACAAACCATAGTTCGTCAGCTTCAGTTGATTTCACCGCGCCCTTAGGGTACTGCGGGTGCTGCCAGCCGCCGACGGGACACGCTGACCAGCGACTGCGGGGCAGTTAAGTGGGGCAGTTAAGCGAGACAGTTAAGCGGGCTCGCAAAAAATATGTGGGATTTTTCAGTGTCGCCAAAAGCTATCAGGACAGATATTTGTCGCTGATTTTCGGATGAACGAAGTGTCGTACGAAGTACTTAAGAATAATGAGACATTTACATCGCTTTTGGATGACAGCTTCGCTGTGGATGGTTGCCGCTGCAGCAAACGCAGCCGTCAACGATATCTATCCCACTGATTTTGTCGCATTACCCAGCGGCTCGGTGAACGTCACCATCTACAGTGCCCATCAAAAAATAAGCGGACCCTACGCCAACGGTGTCGCCCGAGCCGGTGAGGCTAACGCCAATCAAGTCGTGTTGCGGGCCTCCCGCGTATTTGCTGTCGGTGAGAATCAACAATACGCGTGGGCACCTGTCCTCGTGATGGGTTATGCCGACATCAATACCAATCCGACCCTGGGCAGAATACTGGGTAGCAATAATGCCAGTGGCATGGGAGATCTCCGTATAGGTAATGCGTTCTGGTTTCATGTCGATCGACCAAATCGCACCTATGGTCTGATCAGCCTTTTCGCCAGCTTCCCTACAGGTGAGTACAACACTAGCAGCGCCTTGAACGTGGGTGAGAACCGCACGCGCTATGTATTGAGCGCAGGCTGGATGCAGCCGATTGTGGGCAAATGGCTGGTCGATATCGCTCCGGAAATCGCGATTTACGGAGAGGATGATCGATATCTCGGTACCAACGTTCGTACACAAGACACGTCATACGCACTAACGAGCTATCTGCGCTACCGACATTCTGATGTTCTGCAATTCTATGGCGGTGCGCAGATCAACCGGGGAGGAGCAACCCAGGTCGGAGGCGTTCAGACCACTGGGGCGCCTGACAACACGCGTCTCTATCTGGGTACTATGCTGTTCACTTCACCCACGCAGCAATGGCAGCTGCGGTACTCGAAGGACGTACAGATAGACAATGGCTTGCGATCCGATGGAGAAATCAGTCTTCGTTATTTGATCAGCGTTGACTGATTTTTGATTTGCGTGATGCTTCCCAGCAGTTCTCCACCCCGCCTGATTTCCAAATCGCCGTAAGCGATTTCACCCGTGATGACACCAGTAGCGTCAACCACCAGCGACTGCATCGCCGTGGTCGATTGATTCATCTTGCCGGCTACGACGATGGTTTGTGCAACGGATTTTCCGGTGACCTCACCGGATGGCAGCACATTCAAGGCAGCGGCAGTCAGTTCGCCTTGTACATTGCCGCTGATGGTCGCCTCGCCGGGCACTTTGAACGTACCAATGGCAACCACGCCACTCCCGACCATCAGGTCGCCTGCAGAACTCGAAGTTTTCATTGCGAATAAAGTAACAAAAATTAAAGAAAGTCTAGTCAAGCACGATTGCCGTTTCCTACCAAAACCTACACAGCAGGCGGAATAAGCGGAGTCGCATAGTAACCGCTTTGGCTCGGTATCAGGTCATTTAAATCGATCACTCAAACGCGCACTGCGCAGTGACAGATTTTCTGGCGTGTCGTGGGCGAGCGCCGGGAACCAGCGTCTTGCGCGCTGCATTCACCGACGCTGAAGGTGAACGATACGCAGCGCGCAGCAAATCATTCATCAGTCAGCGTTCGCAGAAACGCGACGACATCATCGATTTCCTGATCGCTCAGCGACGGCTGCTCGCCACGTTTGCCACCGTAGGGCACCTCTTCCACATTGACATTCATGTGGTATTTGGCCGGCAGGTCATTGAACTTCGCTACCAGCTTGCCGGCTTTCCGTGGATACCAATCTTCAGGTCGCGTATCGCGACTGACGTAAAAAGCAACAGCATCACGGAGATTCTTTATTTGTCCATTGTGAAAAAACACCTGCCTTGTGGCGACGTTACGCAAGGTGGGTACTTTGAATTTGCCGCAGTGGATGTCTTGCGATGGACGGCCAGACCGGCCTGATTTGCACAAACCAAGATCTGCGTAGCCCGGGTCTGTGTTCGCAGGAATTGCCGCATTACGAGGAAGACCCAGCGCATCGTAGGTAAAGTCGGTAAAAACCGGTGGTCTGCCATCCTCGCGTTTAGCGCTTGGGTGACAGGCAGCACAATTGCCTTTTTTCTCATCATTAAAAAGCGCCAGACCGCGTGTTTCGGCAGCGCTCAGCTGCGTCCTGCCAGCCAGGTAGGCATCGTATTTTGAGCTGAATGGCTGAAATTCAGGCGCATCATGCTGATAGCGCTCCAGAGCGAGGCCCAGCATCGCGAATGCAGTATCCACTTGATCCAGACTTGTTTCACCAAAGACCTGCCGAAATTTAACCGCATAGCCCGCTTTGCGAAGTTTTTCCACGACGGCCTCGCGCGTGAGATTGGCCATCTCATTTGCAGCGAGCAAGGGACGCTCTGCCTGAGCGGCAAAGGTATCAACGCTGCCATCGTGATTGAACCCACCCAAGGGCGTTCCCTCCTCATTGAAGCCGAGCGGCGGCGTATCAGCAAGATAGCGGATCGATGGCACCGCACGAGTACCCGGCTGATCCAGGAGCGGCCCGCCAAACTGCACCGGCAGCGCATTCGGCTGTGCATGTGCGTGCTAGGGTGAGTGACAGCTGGCGCAGGACTGCTTGCCGGACGCAGATAGAGAGACATCGTGAAAAATCAGTCGCCCAATGTCAGCGGCGCCAAGATCGCCTGTGGTTGAATTCGCAGCCGGCCTTTGGCAGGCGGACAAGCCCAAAAGCAGGCAGCAGAAGGTAAATGCTCTCATTGCTTCAATGTTTATCTGTTGAATTGCATACCGCTTGAGGAAAGATTATCTTTTAACAGAAGAAATCTTCCAGTCACCACGCTCTCTAACCACAACAAGTTCATAAGCTATCTTTTTTTCGTCGGAAGACAATCGAACAAGATACCTGTCATCGCTGACTTTAATCTCATCTCCGAATTTCACACTTTTATCCTGACAAGCAGCGGCTATCTGGTCGGACAAACGAAAAATACCCGTTCTTTCCAAAACATTTACAAGCGGGTCAGCTACGTCCAAAACTAGCCGCGCGTCGTCCGTGACAAAGGGCGATAAGGATTTCGTATTTTTTGTTTCACACATCGCCTGGAGGGCGGACATCACAACCTGCTGTCTTGGACTCAACACCAGACTGACGCAGCCATAAAACGTCGCGCCAAAGATCAGCAGTAAAGCCAAGCAAAAATTTTTCATTGAATCCACGGCATTCATCATACGTAAAAATTGGCCTGTCTATTTTTCAATCGGGCTTTGTCGGCTTGGCCGACTTGGATGGTGACTTTTTGTCTTTGGCCGAATCACGCTCTTTCGCCGCTGATACATCAGTAGCCTTTGAAAAATCAGCACCATCCGCCGGTACTTTCTCTGGCAGCTTCTCAATGCCAGCAGTCGGCTGCCCAACCTCGGTTGGGGAATCGGCTTTTTTATCACGACTCAATAAAAGCATCAAAAAACAAATTACGGCAATCGCTATGGCGCTAATGATACCGATGCCGGGATTACTGAACGCTGTTTTGCTTATTGTCTTGTTTTCCTCACCCAGGCTTGCATCTAACGCATCAGAAAATTGTTTGACTAAGAATTTTTCAGGAGAAAACGTACCCGTCGGTGGGTGGGCGTCGCCCTGATGATAAATTTGAACAGAAATATTGTCGGCGCCACCACGCTCGTTCGCCAGATTAATCAAACGATTCACCGCATCTTGTGCCGGGAAAGCCACGGACATCGCCGCGATTTCAACCGCACTTAGCTCTCCCCACAGCCCGTCCGAGCAAAGCAGGTAACGATCCCCAGCCATCACCGGCTCAGGCCCGATCACATCAACCTCAACCTCAGAATGTCCGCCCAGGCACCGCAACAGCCGGTTCGCATCAGGATGTGCTTCTGCCTGCTTGGGCGTGAGGAGTCCGTTGTCGATCATTCGCTGGACGTAGGAATGGTCCTTGGTGATCTGTTCAACCGAGCCAGGGCGAATGCGGTAAACGCGGCTGTCTCCCACGTGAGCGATGTATGCCTTATCGCCAGCCACTGCGAGGACCGCGCAGGTGGTCCCCATACCTCTAAGCTCGGTATTGACCTCAGCGTATTCAACGATGTCTCGATTGACCGCTTTGATGCTGTCTCTCAATGCGTGCGCCGGAGCGCTAGCCCCCACTCGATCAGCGAATCCCTGCCCAATACCCTGGGATGCGATCGCGCTCGCCTGCCTGCCGCCCGCATGACCACCCATCCCATCGCACACAATCAACAAAGTCCAAACATCATCACTGGTTCGATAGAAACTGGTGGCGTCCTGATTTTCCTCCCTCACTTGTCCCCGATCGCTTCCCTCACCGACAAATACCCTGGATGACATCAGTCACCTCCTCTTTTTTGTTCTGCGCAAAACAAGGCTGAAACCAAGACAGACCAAGCCCATCGTATCTCTATAAACAGCGCAGGGCGAAGCTATGCAGTGGCATACAAGGACGTCAGGATCAATTCCTGCGACGCCTGAGGCACCCGCGAAATCGCACCGAAGAGCAAACCAGCCCACGCTCTGCAAAGAGCAGCAAAGGCACACGGATGGGCAATTATGTAATCAGCGTCAGTATAAATTCAGTCTCACCTGCTTTTATTCTTGATCCATGGGTCGCATCGGCCGAATCTCCCCAGATCTCGACACCATCAACCATCGTTGCATTGGTTGTTGTCGAATCCTTGATTTTGATTCGACCGCCCCGCACCATGACGACAAAATGCTCTGCACTCATCGTACGATCAGAGGGAATTGGCGAATCAACTGCATGGGACGACCCAAAACTGTTTTTGCCTTCATAAAGGCCGAAAGCATCACCTGAAACATTCCAGGTATAAGACACAAGAAATCCCGCAAGCTTCCGCTTGTGGGAGACTTGCGGCGCTACTGCAGCGGCATCATCCGGGGAAATGTATTGGGTCTTCATTGCGCTCTCATAACCAGTCGCCTCACCCGCCGACTCCCGAGTGCCGGCAATGTCCGCGTCACTTCCAGAAACAATATATTCAGTTTTAGTACCAACATCGCGCTTGACAGGCTGGGGGGCGTTGGCAACGAGTATGGTGGGCGCCGGCGTGCTGCGGCCGGTTAAAAACGGCTTTGCTTCTTTGGACAAATCAGATCCACATTGATTGCACTGGTGTGCATCCTCGAGATTCGCGGTTCCACATAGCATGCAACGCATGAACTACCCCTTTTTCAATACCAATACGATCAAATCTTTTTGCTCCGGGATCGGCGCGATAGTACAGCAGTCGTTGCGAGCAAAGTCACAAGAGAAACGCCAAAAATAAAAAACAGATCTTTAGCAAAATCATCTGACCTTAAACCTTTTGCTTCAATTTCCCGCAGCTTGAATGCAGCACGTTGCTCACTGCTGTCCATGCCTCTCAGCTCAGCATCCAATAAAGCCTCGGTTGCCCAGCGACTGACCATCGGTGAGGCAAGAACTTTTTTCCAATCCTGATCCAGAGGGAAAACACAGCCGCCCATCACCAGATGAATAATCAAAACGAGATTAGTAAATGACATCGCTTGAGTCTCGGCAACTACCACGGCAGAAATCAGTAGACCGATAATGGTCGATGCCAGCGAGGTCGCCGCAAGGACGGCGAATACCTCAGCAGTGCTCGCATTGAGGGATAGGATGCTGCGCATTACAACAATCAAGATCAAACTCTGAAGCAAACCTATCGTCCACAGCAAGACTATTTTGGACATCAAGTACGGCATTATCTGCAAATTGACTCGGCGTTCACGCCTGAAAATCGCCCGCTCCGCAACAATTTCCCGGCAAGCATTGAGCAAACCTGAAAAAATTGTCGCCAGCACCATAATGAATAACGGCACAGAAAATCCCAGCGTATCTGTAGAGAGGCTGCCTATCAGAAGACCGATTGCGACTGGGAACAAGCTGAGGAAGATGAGATTTTCTTTGTCGCGGCGTTTGATAAGGCAGAATCTTTTGAAGAGCGTCAAAAATTGCGCAAAAGGAAATGAATTTGCTTTTTGATGCTTGTTGTTGTTTGTATTGCGATGCGTCTCTTGATCGGCTTGCCTGTCCTTCACATAGTCTGAAAAAAATTGTGACTTGCGATATGACTCCGAAAGATCTTTGGGTGCTTTTTTATCCAGATTGGAAATAACTTCATCTGGCGTTTGCTTGGACACCTCAAAATAGTTGAAAGAATCAGGATTGGGCGGCCCAAAGAATGCAAGCTGACCGCCTTTGGCAAGCAGCAATACATAATTCATCTTGTTATACACCTCTACCGAGGGCTGATGTATCGTCAAGATGATGGTTTTACCTCGATTGGCCAGCTCGCGTAGCACCGTAATGATGTCAGCGGTATCGCTTGATGATAGTCCCGAGGTGGGTTCATCGAGGAAAAGCAGAACAGGATCTGACACCAGCTCAACGCCCAGATTCACGCGCTTGCGCTGGCCGCCTGACAATACTTTATTTTCTACGGAACCGATCAGCTGGTCTTTTTGATCTGTCAGGTTGAGCTCTTGCAGTGTCTGATTGATCCGTCGATCGATTTCCGATTCCGTGGTATCGGGCGGCAGGCGCATACGGGCTGAAAAATAGAGCGCTTGGTAAACCGTGAGATCTTTATGCAAGATGTCATCTTGCGGCACGTAGCCAATAGCACTCCGATAACGATCAAAATTATCGAAAAGATTTTCGCCGTTCAGTAGTACCTCGCCGCTGCTTGGCGCTTCTTCTCCGCACAGAATCTGCAACAAGGTGGTTTTGCCCGCACCGGATGGGCCCATCAAGGCGACCAGCTCGGACGGAAAAATCGAGAGGTCGACGTTATCCAACAGTGTCAGATCTTTTCCGGTCACTCGGTGTGTGGTTGAGCGTTTGATGCGCAGGGCATCCAGTCTGATGGCATGATGTCCGGCATTGGCAGCAAGCCTTTTTCTGCTATTGATATCAAGAGAGATAAATCCGACTGCGATCTGGCTGTCGAGTGCGGTCTCCTCTCTGACGATGCGCCTGCCATTCACATAGGTGCCATTCAAACTTCCCAAATCCTCGACCAGTACACGGCCGTTTTCCAGCAGTGTCAATTTCGCGTGCCGGCCGCTGATTTGGGGATTGGAAAGCAGAACATCGCACTGGTCGGATCGCCCAATGATGACGGGCTTCTCAGGCTTCAAATCAATGGAAGTCTTTGAGGTGTTTCTACTGGCTGTCGATAAAGTATCAACGAGCAGCTTTACCGGCAATCGATACGTACCGAGAAGCAGCACGTCATCGAGTGCTACCAATGTCGGTCTATCGATTCTGTTCGATTTGCTGTTCAGAAAAGAGCCATTCGAACTATTCAGGTCGCT
>JACCEC011001047.1_pt1 | contig 13207 bp, 11 predicted proteins | sample 7450121 | NCBI WGS metagenome assembly JACCEC01 (sample SAMN15323455, study PRJNA562643) | freshwater metagenome | isolation source: river surface water | place: USA:Blue River Watershed | collected 2017-08-18 | reverse complement strand
TGCGCCCTTGCGGCTGCGCCTGGGACAGGCGGCCAGAGAATTCGTGCAGCAGCAAGGCAATGAAAAGATGATGTGGGCCGCAATTGCTCGCGTTGTGAGGGAGGCATGCGCATGACGAGCTGGGATGTGATGCTGGTCAGCCACGAGGCCAGCCGGACCGGTGCGCCACGGGTCGCTGTCGAACTGGCCCAGGGTTTCGTGGACGCCGGTCTGCGGGTCCTGGTGCTGCTGCGCTGGGACGGTCCACTGCGTGCCGATTTCGAGTCCACCGGCGCGACGGTGGTGACGGAACCGGGCCGCCACCTGAGGGTGTTCCTGCGCCGATTTCGCACTGGCAAGCGCTGGGCTGTTGCCTGGGAGGATTGGATGGCGCGCTGGGCCCTGCGGCGCTACCGCCCTCGAGCCGTCTATCTCAATACGGCCCTGTCCCTCCCGTTTGCTGTTCCCGCGCTGGCCAGCAAGACACAGGTCGCCGTGCACCTGCACGAGGTCGATGACTGGTTGCACCATGCATTGACCCGCTACCCACTGACACAGGAGCAAGCCCGAGCCATACGCTGGGCTCACTGCGCGCAGCGCAGCGCTGAGTTGTTGCGGCAGCGTTATCCCTCGGTACGCAGTCTTTTCATTCCATCGGGGATAGATGCGGCGAGGGTACGAGCAGCTGCAATCGCCCCCAGCGATCAAGACCTGCCAAGACCATACCTCGTCAACTGTGCGACGGCGGATCAGCGCAAGGGCGTCGATATCTGGCTGCGGTTGTGCGAGTCACTGCATGCCAGTTCAAGGAACGATCTGCACTTCGTCTGGGTGGGCAAGCTTGCGCAAAAGGACTTGATTGAGCCCTTCCGCAACCGGCCATTCTTCAAGAACGTCCACTTCGTGGGGGAAACAGCCAACCCCCATCCGCTGTTGCGGCCAGCCAGGTTGATGGTCTTCCCGTCCCGGCAGGACGCCTACCCCCTGGTGGTGCTGGAAGCCCAGGCGCTGGGCGTCCCGGTCGTGGCCTTCGACGTCGGGGACATCAGGGATCAGATTCCATCTCATCACCTGATCCGCGCCGGAAACGAATCCGACCTGCTGGCGACCGTGCTGCAGGTCCTGAATGAACCAGCACCCGCACTGGCCTTCGACGACAGCCGTCATGGCATCGCCGTGGCACGCCGGCGTGCGCTGAGCCTGCTGGTGCAGAACCCCGAGGAGTGAGAAGTGATTGCTGAAGCCAGAAAGATCTTGGCCATCCTGCCGCCTCGCCTGCGTCGCCTGCTGCTGGCCCTGACCTTGTTGATGCTGCTGGGCGCGATAGCCGAAGTGGTTTCCCTGGGGGCCATCGTTCCCTTCCTGGCCGTGCTGGTCGATCCGCAGGGAGCGGCAAGTCTGCCCATGGTCGGTTCCTGGCTGTCCGCTCAGCCCCTGCTTGAACAGCGTCTGTGGGTGGGTGGCGGCTTTCTGCTGGGATTGGGCCTGGCGGCCGCGATGCGGATCGTCCTGCTCTCGGCCAACATCCGCTTCACCCATGCGGCAGGCTTTGCCTTGTCCCGCGCGGCCTTCGGCAAGACACTGTCGCAACCATACGACTGGCACACGCAACACAACAGCAGCGATCACATCGCCAATCTGGAACGTGTCAACAGCTTCGTGGGCCGCAACATCGGCCCGATGCTGAACCTGCTGACGGCCGTATTGCTGGGCTGCGGGATTCTGACCCTTTTGCTGCTGACACATCCCGAAATCATGCTGGGCTTGTTGCTGGGCGTTGCGGCATTCTACGCACTCGTCGTTCATTTGACCCGACGTCGCCTGCTGCAAAACGGACAAGTCATCAACTCTGCCGCCACCGAACGCGTGCGCGTACTGCAGGAAAGTCTGGGCGGCATCCGCGACGTGATTCTCGACGATTCGTACGCGGTGCACCAGAAACGCTTCGAACGGGAGGAAATGGCGCTGCGTGCCGCCATGCGAGAAAATGAATGGGTCAGCCAGTTGCCACGCTACCTGCTGGAATTCATAGGCATGGCCACCATCGTGGCGGTTGCCACGGCAATCGCCGCCACACAGCAGGAAGGCGCCCTGACTACCCTGGGACTGATTGCCTTCGGCAGCCAGAAGCTGCTGCCGCTGGCACAGCAGATTTATTACGCCTGGGGCATGCTGAAAACCGCAGGCCCGGCAAGAGCAGACGTCCTGCGGGTGCTGTCACTGCCCGATCGCAAGGAGTCGAATGGCACACAGGGGCTGTCATTCGAACATGGAATTGAACTGTCCGATGTCAGCTACGCTTACCCGGGTCACCAGAAGAAAGTCCTGAATCACATCAGGCTGCGGATTCCACGCGGCGCCAGAATCGGTTTCGTTGGCCCGTCCGGTGGCGGCAAATCGACATTGATCGATCTCATCATGGGCCTGCTGAGCCCCAACAGCGGCGAGATGCTTGTCGATGGCGTGTCCCTGACCGCACAGAACATCAGGCAGTGGCGAAAACGCGTGGCCCATGTGCCGCAGAGCATCTACCTGCTCGATGCCAGCGTGCGGGAAAACATCGCCTTTGGCGTTGCGCTGCATGAGATCGACGAGGCCCGCATCCAGCAGTGCATCGCGATGGCACAGTTGACCGAGACCATCACCGGCCTGCCCGAAGGCCTGGACACGGTCATCGGCGAGCGCGGTGTGCTCTTGTCAGGCGGCCAGAGGCAGCGCATCGGCATGGCACGCGCACTCTACCGGCAGGCCGACATCCTGGTGCTGGACGAAGCCACCAGCGCCCTGGACAACGCCACGGAACAACGCGTCATCGCGGCGCTGCAGCAGATAGGCCCCGGCATCACCGTGCTGATGGTGGCGCACCGCCTGACCACCTTGGCGCAATGCGATCGCATCGTTCACATCGAGAACGGCCGCATCGCGCGGCAGGAAAGCTATTCCGATCTCATGAAGACAGCGGGCGATGTCAGCCATGCAGCGCGAGGTGAAGCTTGAACCTGGCTGTCATCATTGCCTCGTGCAACCGCGAGGAGCGTGCATTTTCCACGGCACGGTCATTGCTGCAGATGGGAATCGAGGTCATCGTCGTCGATGACGGCAGCACAATGCCATACCCTGGCAGTGAAATACAGATAGGGCTGAGGCTGTTGAGGCTGCCCGTAAACAGCGGCCCTTCGGCTGCCAGAAACCACGGCGCCCGCAGCACCCAGGCTGAATGGCTGATTTTTCTCGACGATGACGACAAGCTGGATCCCAGCCTGACTGAATGGATGCGAAAGCAGGATGAGCGCAGGCTCAAGGAACTGGATCTGGTGCATTTCGGTCACAGGACCGAGGAGCCCAACAGTTCATCCATTTCTGTCACCCTCAGCAGCCATGAAAAGCCCTCTGTCCTGGCCGGATCATGGATGATGCGACGCGAATTCTTCATGCGAATCGGCGGCTACGAGGAGAGACTGCGCTACAGCGAAAACAGCGACCTTGTCGAACGCGCCGCTCTTGCAGGCGCGAGGACGCTGCACGCGGGTTTCCCCAGCCTTTCGTACACCATCGGCCGCCCCAGGAGGCGGGAGGAAATGGCGGCGCGCCGTGCTGAAGCCTGCATCTTCTACCTGAACAACCGGCCTTGCAACCGCAGGCAGACACTGAAGATCGGGCTGATGAACAGTTGGTGGGACAGGAATCCGCTGCTCGGGCTTCGACTCGTGGCAGCGTTTCTCATGGCCCACATGAAATGACTGATTTTTTCATGCACCGGAAATCTGGGAGGACAACATGAAACCCAGACCAACCGAATCGACTCTGACCTTCAGGCAACTCAGGGCCCATGACATCCAGATCACCCAGTGGCACAGCCTGCTGCAAAGCGAACTGGGCTACTCGCACCAGGTTTCCGGATTGAGGAAGAAACACTTTGAATCCCCCCTCGGGGAATCAGTGGTCTGCGCCGCACTGAACGAGTCCGGTGACCTGCTGGCGGTCAGCAGCTTCTTCAGGATGCCTGACAACCCCAGAACCGGACAAGCGGTCTGGCAACCCGGCGATATCGTCACCTCCCCCGCAGCGAGAGGCAAAGGCCTGTTCGCCGAAGTCAACCAGAGAATCCTGGATGCACTGCCCAGGGAGGATCTGGTCATCGGATTTCCCAACCGTGCCGCACTCAATCCCTGGAAAAAGCTGGGCTGGCCGGTCCTGATGGAAACCATGACCGTCCGCGGGCTTGGCTGGCGACCCTGCAGACACCTGCAGCTGCAAGACTTGTCCAGTCGCCACGGCGCGAGCGACCCCGAACTGATCGCCTACCTGCAGCATCGCTTCAACCGGCCGGAATACCGCTTTTCCGTCCACCCCGAATACTTCTTCGTCCACAGGGGCCATCTGTGCGGCGTGTTCTCACGCCACGGTGCTGCGACATCGCGCGCGCCGATGCCACTGGGCTACCAAATCGTGCTGGCGACCCAGGACAGTCCCATGCTGCCGCGCTACTCACGGCCAAGCGGTCATGTGATCGGCAGGCCTGGCCAGACGCATGAACAGACGCTGGAGGTGCTGAACCAGATCAGCCCCCTGGCCTTCCTTGACACGCTATGAGCCGGATCTTTCTGGCCGCACAGGCCTTGAGGGTACTGGGCACGCTGCACGACTGCCTGTTCGGCGTCTCGTTTCGCGTCCTCTGCTACCACACCATCAGCGATTCCCGGCGTTTCAGCCAGCATCTGGCGGTTCTGGACCGATCATCGGAGGTGCTGGGCCTGGGGGAGCTGCTGGCACAAAAACACAGGCATCACGGTCTCTCGACCCGGCCCCGGGTGCTCATCACCTTTGACGATGGCGACCGGTCAGTTCTCGACCAGGCCGCACCCGCTCTCGCGTCCCACGGCATGCCATCAAGCTTGTTCGTGGTCACGGACTGGATCGGGTCACAGACTGAACCCTGGTGGCTGACCTGCAGCCGCGCATGGCAACAGAATCCTCGTCTTGAAATTCACGGACAACGCTTCTCGAGCCAGCAAATACTCATCTCCAGACTGAAGACAATACTCGACGCCGACCGGCAGGCCTTTGTTTCGGAACATCGCTCAACGGCGCGCCCAGTCAGGAATCCCGAATGGAGCGAATTGAGCGCGGCAATGAAGCAGGGCATGGAGATCGGTGCGCACAGCGCCAGCCACCCCTGCCTGGACAGGTGCCCGGCAGAGCAGGTGCGGCGCGAGATCGGCGACAGCATCGCGACAGTGAAGCAGCGACTCGGACTGGAGCAGGCAGCCTTTGCCTTGCCCAACGGCAATTTCAATCCGGATGCCTTGCAGGCGGCTGCCGAAGCGCAGGCCTCTGCCGTCCTGCTGTTCGACCACCGCGTCATGCCCGCCGCGCGGCTTGATGCACGCATGCCCCTGGTATCGCGACTGCGCATGGACGACCACGCCTCGGTCTGGCGCTTCGTCTTCATCGCCTCGGGCTGGCACAGCCGCATCTATCACCTCATTCGCCGCGACACCCAGTCGCGCGCTCTGAAACAAAGCGATCAACCGTGAAAATCTGCCTGCTGATAGATGGGCTCGGCCCGGGCGGAGCCGAGCGCTCGACGGCCCACCTCTCGATCTGGCTGAAGAAGCGTGGCCATGATGTCCATGTGGCCATGCTCCACGATCGACGTCCCGGATTTGCCGATGAAGTCATCAGTCACGGCGTTCCCGTCAGTTACCTGGGCCGGAATTGGTGGCAACGTGTCAACAGCTTGAGGCGGCTGCTGGCCAGGGAGGAATTCGACATGCTGCACAGCTGCCTGTTTGCCAGCGACTTGTTGGCGCGCTGCCTGGCACTCGTTTCCCGATCCAGGCTGGGAATTTCGTCCAGCATCGTCAACAATTCCTACGGCCCACAGCGCCTGCAAGACCGTGGCGTCAAGCCCTGGAAGCTTGGATTGGTCAAGCTCATCGACCGGATTTCGCTCAGGATGGCCGCGCCGGCGATTCACGCCGTGACCCGGTCTGCAGGGCTCAACGCGGCGGAACACCTGCAGATCCAGCCACAGGACATCACGGTCGTCTATCGCGGCCGACCTGAAATCCAGGTCGAGGACAGCCGGAAGCGCCTGCGCCACACGCTGAAGCTGCAGGACGACGCGAGGGTGTTCATCCATGTGGCGCGGCAGGAGCATCAGAAGAACCACCTCGGCCTGATCGCCGCTTTCGAGCCCGTCTGGCAACGGCATCCGGATGCACGCCTGCTGCTGGTCGGCCGCGAAGGTAACGCCAGCGCCGAGGTCAGGCAACGGCTTGAGGCCAGTCCGGCGCGCGACGCCATCCTGTGCCTGGGTCACCGCAGCGACGTGTCCGAGTTGCTGCGCTGCGCCGATGCCTTCGTGCTGCCTTCCCACTACGAAGGCCTGAGCGGCGCCATGATCGAGGCGATGGAGGCCGGTCTGCCGGTGATCTGCTCCGACCTGGACGGCTTGCGCGAGGGCTGCGAGCCCGGCCGCAGCGCCCTGCTCTGCGATCCGAATCGTCCCGGGACCCTTGCGGCAGCGATGCACCGGCTACTCGATGACCCGGATCTGGCCCGGCGCCTGGGGGCTCGGGGCCGCGAGATATTCCTGGAGCGCTTCACGCTCGACGCTTCCTGCCAGGGCATGCTGGCATTCTTTCAATCGGTCGTGGCCAGGAGCCCCCGTGCAGGTCATACAGCTCATTAACCACCGCGATCGGCGTGGCGCCGAACTGTTTGCCAGCCGCCTGACAGAGGAACTGCCCCGCCACGGCGATCCCGCGCAGCCCATCGATGTGCAGCTGATCGCCCTGGCACAGGGGCGCGGGGAATTGCCCGTTGGCGCCTGCCTGCTGCAGGGCCGATCGCTGTCGCTGCCGCGCTGCCTGCTGGCGGCGATCCGGCTGGTGGCTCGCCTGGCTGCATTGCCGGCCAGCGAGCCCTTGATCCTGCAGGCCAATGCCGGCCGTCCCTTGTGGGTCGCGGTGTTCACCGCCTGGCTGCTGCGCTGGCGCGGTCGCCACGTCGCCATCGTCTACCGGCAGGCCAGCCTGGCCTCGCCCTGGCTGCGCGGTCGCCGGGCCATCACCGCCGTGCAGGATTTCTTTCTGCAGCGCTGCCAGGCGGTGGCCTCGATTGCGCAGGCCTGCGCGGATGACCTGCGTTCCATGCATCCCGGCCTGCGACCTCCCATCGAAGTCATACCCAACATCGTCCCGCTCGTTCCGGGTGAAGTCAGGCCCTGGCACGAACGCCCCCAGGTGCTGCTGATGGTGGGAGCCTTCACGCCGGAGAAGGACCATGGCCTGGCCCTGCAGGCGGCTGGCCCCTTGCTGGGTGACAACCCAGCATTGCTACTATTTTTTCTTGGTGATGGACCGGAGAAAACAAGGTGGAATAGCGTGGTAGCATCCTACCCATGGGCATCGCAAGTATCATTTACTGGCAACGTATCGGCAGACAGCGTGGCTGAACACATGCAGCACGCACGCGCCTTGATCCTGAGCAGCCGCATCGAAGGCCAACCCGGTGTCATCGTCGAGGCACTGGGCGCCGGCCTGCCGGTCGTGGCTACCAGCGTCGGCGGCGTGCCCGAGTTGCTGGCCGACAACCGCGGCATCCTGGTCGCTGCGGGCGATGCCGGCGCCTTGCGTGCGGCGCTGGAGCGGGTGCTGGCGGGTGCCCTGCCCGACCTGCAGGCAGCGCGCGAACATGCCCAACTGACCTTCGCGCCGGCGGTCGTGGCCGCCCGGTTCGCCCAACTCTACCGAAGGCTTGCCGCTTGCTGATACTGCTTTTTTCCCTGACCTTGCTGGTGGCACTGGCCTTCGGCATGCGCCATGCCGCGATCCGGGGCGTCATGCTGCTGGCCTGGGCGGTGCGGATGCTGCTGCTGCTGATCCACCATCAGTTCTTCGTGCTGCTGCCCGGGCGCGGCGACGCCAGGACCTTCTTCCTGGAGGCGCAGGGCTTTTCCCGCCTGGGCTTCGATGGTGCGCTGGCTGAATTCACCGTCACGCACAGCACCGGCTTCAGCGCGCTGATGGGCGCCATGCTGTCGGTGTTCGGCAACTCCATCCTGGTGATGGAGCTGATCAACATCTGCATGGGCCTGACCATCGTGGCCTTGGCCTATCGCCTGGCGCTCAACTGCGGTGCCGACCGCGGTCAGGCCAGGCAGGCCGCGCTGATCATGGCGCTGGTGCCTTCGACCGCGCAGTATTCGGTCGTCGCGCTGCGCGAGATGATCCTGGTGCTGCCCTTCATGCTGGGCCTGGTCGCCTTGACCGCCCAGCGCAGTCACGCCACCGCCACCGGCATGCTGCTGTTCACGTTCTGGTGCAGCGTGGCGGCCATGTTCCATGGCGGCATGATCGTCGGCATCGGCGGGCTGGGGGCTGGTGTCTTCGTGTTCCAGATGTTCGCCAGCCGTCTTCCCGGCCAGCCCAGACCCAACATGGTCTGGAACCTGGTGCTGCTGGCCTTGTTCCTCGCCCTGGTCAGCATGGCCGGCGGCCTGGTCGGCGAAGTCGGCCTGAACAAGGTGAGCGAGGTCGGCAGCGGCAATCTGGTCAAGCAGCTCAACACCGCTTCGGTGCAGGCAGCCCGAGGCGGATCGGCCTACCTGCAGGATTTTGCCGTCGAGGGCTATGGCGACGTGGCAGCCAGCGTGCCGCTGCGCCTGATCTATTTCTTCTTCTCGCCGCTGCCCTGGGACATCCGCTCGGCCGGGCATGTGCTGGGTTTCCTGGATGTGCTGCTGTACGCCTTCTGTTTCCGGGAATTGTGGCGCGCCTACCAGGCCAACGCCTTGTCGCCGAAGGTGCTGATGGTGCTGGGCGTGGTGATGACGATTGCGCTGGCTTACGCCTTCGGCTCCAGCAACGCGGGTACGGCCATCCGCCATCGCGCCAAGTTCAGTTATGCGCTGGCAGCGATTGCCTGCGCCGCGCGCACTGCGCGCTACCAGCGGGGCGTGCTGACCGGCCGGAATCCGCTCCCCGTCCGGCGACTGCAAGCGCCGCGCGGCGCAAGGAGCCCGGCATGAATCCGGGCCTCAAGTCCATGGCCTGGCATGGCGTCAAGGCCTTCAGTGCCATCGCGCGCTCGCCCGCGCGGCGCGCGCCGGTGACGGTGTTCACGCTGCACCGCCTGATCCCCGATGCCCGCAGCGAACTCGAGGTGACACCCGCGCAGGCGCAGTCCTGGCTGCGCAGCATCGCAGCGCGCTATCGTGTCCTGCATGGCTCGGAATTCCTGGCGCCGGCAGCGGGTGATCGGCCCCTCGCGCTGATCACGGTCGATGACGCCTTCAGCGATGCGCACGACCACCTGTGGCCACTGCTGCAGCGCCTGCAACTGCCTGTGGTGCTGTTCGTTCCCACCCGCTTCATCGACAGCGGGGAGCCCCCGGTCAGCTTTGCGGTCGATCGCAGCCGCTACCGGCCTTGCAGCTGGGAGCAGCTGCGCGCGATGGCCGCCTCACCCTGGATCACCCTGGGGGCACACTCGCATGCCCACCGCGAAGCCCCCACCCAGAGTGGAGCCGATCTGGCCGCCGACACCGAGGAAGCGCTGGCCCGCTTTGCTGCCGAAGGCCTGCCACGCCCGCAGCTGTACGCCTATCCGAGGGGCAGGTTCACGGCGCAAGCCGCCGCCTTGCTCGGCAGCTACTTTGAAGCCGGGTTTGCCGGACTGCCGCATCACGGCCTGCCGGGCGGCTTGTCCCGCATGGCCTGGCCCCGCGTTCCCTTGCGCGGCAGCGACGCCGGCTTCTGGGGCGAAAGAAAGATAAGAAACGGCATCAGCCACGAAGAATACTGGGTGGAACGCATCAAAGGGAGGCTCGAATGATGATTCGCGAACTGGGTCCAGCAGACCAGCCGGCGCTGCTGGAACTGGCCACCGAGGCACTGGGCGAAGGCCCGCAGGGCTCGCGCCAGGCAGACTGGTGGGACTGGAAGCATGTCGCCAACCCCTTCGGGCGCAGCCTGGTGCTGGGCGCATTCGAGGGGGAGCAGCTGATCGGCCTGCGCGCCTTCATGCGCTGGCGCCTGGTCGATGCCCAGGGTCGTCGCTGGCGTTGCGCACGCGCGGTCGACACCGCCACCCATCCGGCGCACCAGGGCAAGGGCATCTTCAGCCAGCTGACACTGGAAGGGCTGGAACACCTGCGCGCCGACGGCACCGACATCGTGTTCAACACGCCCAACGGCAAGAGTGGCCCAGGCTACCGCAAGATGGGCTGGGTGGCGGTGACGCCCCTGTCGGCGGGCATCCGTCCCAACGGCCTGGCTGGCGCACTGCGGCTGGCGCAACGAGCGGCCGGCCAGCCGGTCCAGGACCTGGCGCTGCCGCCTGCGGCCGACTGGTCGATCTTCGAGCACCGCGACTGGACCGGGCTCGCCGAGGCCTGGAAGGCTGCAGGCCTGGGCACCGACTGGAACCCGGAGACCCTGGCCTGGAGGCTGTCGGCCTGCCCGGTGGCCAGCTACCACCCCGTCATCGTCCAGGACAAATTGCTGGGTGCCGTTCGCGTTCACAGCCGCAAGGGCTTGCGTGAAGGCGTCCTGTCGCTGGCGCCGGGACTGCATCTGTCACCAGCCTTGCGCTCCATGCCCCGTTCAGTGCGCCAGGGCGTCGATTACTGGGTGTGGCGCCCCAGCCACAGTGCGGCTCGCTGGCCCGAGCTGCTGCGAGGCGGCAGCCTGCCGATCCCGGAACCGGTGCTGCACCTGCATTCACGCGAGGTCAACCGCCCGGTGCCGGCTGCCGATCAATGGCATCTGCGTTTTTCCGACCTGGAGCTGCTGTGACAGACCAAGCTTATCGGCCCGACATAGACGGGCTGCGCGCCGTGGCCGTGGTGTCGGTCATCCTGTTCCACGCTGGCGTGTCCTGGGCGGGCGGCGGCTTCGTGGGTGTGGACGTGTTCTTCGTGATCTCGGGCTACCTGGTCGGCGGCATGGTGCTTGCCGGTCTGGATCGCGGCGATTTCTCGTTCCGGCATTTCTTCGAGCGGAGATTTCGCCGCATCGTGCCGCCGCTGTTGCTGACCATGGCACTGTGCCTGCCATTCGGCTGGTTCTGGATGATGCCCGACCCGTTCCAGAACTTCGGCCAGAGCATGGTGGCTGCCACGCTGTCGGCCAGCAACCTGCTGTTCGAGAGAACCATCAACTATTTCTCGCCCGGCGTGGAAGAGATGCCCCTGGTCCACACCTGGTCGCTGGGGGTGGAGGAGCAGTTCTACCTCAGCTTTCCGCTGCTGGCCTGGCTGCTGTATCGATGGGCACGCGATGGCAGGCGCAGGGTGGATGCGGTGCTGCTGCTCGTGACGCTGGCCTCGCTGGCCTACGCGATCTGGCTGACGCGCAAGCCCGAGCCCGCCAGCTTCTACCTGCCGCTGCAACGCTTCTGGGAGCTGCTGATCGGCACGCTCTGCGCCAGGTGGACGGCCGGACGCCTGCAGGGAAACCGCACGCAACGCGAACTGCTCGCTGCCGCTGCGCTGGGGCTGCTGCTGCTGGCCGTCCCGGGCCTGGACGAGCACATCCCCTGGCCCGGCCCCTGGACGATGCTGCCGGTGCTGGCGACGGCCGTGCTGCTGGTGACCGCGCCAGGGACGCGGGTCGGCAAGGTGCTGTCCTCTGCGCCGCTGGTCTGGATCGGCCTGCTCTCTTACGGGCTCTACCTCCTGCATCAGCCGGTGATGGCCTTCGTGCGGCTGCGCCTGCTCGACTCCCCCAGCCCTGAGCTGCTGCTGGCGCTCATGCTGCCCACGGTGCTGCTGGCGCGCCTGTCACTGCTGCACTTCGAGCAACCGGTGCGCAAGGCCCAGGTGCCGATCAAGCCCCTGCTGTGGGCTTGCGGTGTCGCGGCAACGCTGTTGACGGCAACTGGCTTGCTGCTCCACAAGACTGAGGGTCTGCCGCAGCGGCTCACGCCACAGGAGCGCGCCTGGCTGAGCTACGAAGGGGATGGCGTGACCAGGCTGTCCAGAACCAGCCACGAGGTGGGTGGTGTGCACATAGGCCGGTTCAGCGACAACATTGGCGCCAGCTCACCTGCACACCGCTTCGCCTGGTGGGGGGACTCGCATGCCGACATGCTCAACCATGGCATGCAACAGGTCTTCCCGGCCTCCACCTGGGGGGTTCACTACCTGCGTTTTGGCGACTGCAAGCACATCCCGACCCTGATGGCGCCGCAAGCCGACTTTGCCGACTGGAAACGCTGCGAACAGTTCTTTTCCCGCGACCTGGGCCCGTTCCTGCGCGACAAGCAGATCGATGCCGTCGTGGTGTCGCTGCGCTGGAGTTACGGCCTGTCGAGCATGGGAGCGAAGGACGAACCCAGATGTCTTTTCGACAACCAGGTCGGTGGCCGGGAAACCACGCGCTGCCCGCTGAAAGTCGGGGTCACCCAGGACAACCGGCGTGGCCACGACAGGGACCACAAGGCCCAGGCCCTGCAGACCTGGCTGGGTTGGCTCGACGGACTGGGGGTACCCGTGGTGCTGGTGGCACCGGTCCCCGAGGTCGGCTGGCATGTCCCCGAGCAGATGATCAAGCGGTCACGCTACGGTGGCGGCCCGGTTCAGACCCCCTACTCCGCCTACCTGAAGCGGCATGCCTGGGTGCTGGCGCAGCTCGATTCGGCCACACGCCAGCACGCCAATCTGCATCTGATGCCGGTGGCCGACCTGTTCTGCGACACCCGCCCTGGCGGATGGTGCCGTGCCGAAGCCGACAGGCAGCCACTCTACTTCGACGACGACCACTTGAACGAGCGCGGTGGCGCGCGGGTGGCAAGTCGGATTCTTCAAACCCTGGACGGCCTGGCTGCGGCCAGGAAACCGCTATGAGATTGCTGCTGCTGATCAAGGGGCTGGGGCTGGGTGGTGCCGAGCAACATGTGCGCCAGCTTGCGATCGCCATGCGTGACCGTGGTCATTCCGTCTGCGTCGCCTACCTGCTGCCGCACAAGGGCGAGTTGCACGCGGCATTGGCCGCCGAGGGCATAGCCACCGTCTGCTGGGGCAGCGGTGGCCGCTGGTGGCGCACGGCATGGCGCCGGGCCTGGCAAGACCTGCGCGCCTTCCGACCGGACACGGTCCATGCCCACCTGCCGGTGAGCGGCATGCTGGCGCGACTGTTCAAGCCCCTGCTGGGCTACCGCCTGATCTACACCGAGCACATCACCTATCCCTTGCTCCACCCCTTGACGCGTCTGGCGC
>JACCEC011239543.1_pt1 | contig 13209 bp, 10 predicted proteins | sample 7450121 | NCBI WGS metagenome assembly JACCEC01 (sample SAMN15323455, study PRJNA562643) | freshwater metagenome | isolation source: river surface water | place: USA:Blue River Watershed | collected 2017-08-18 | reverse complement strand
GCAATAGCCTCAAAACCCTACCTAGCCTCGTGAAGGAAAAAGGATTGGTATTGATTTTCCATGACCCCTCCTGCCCATTTGCTAAGCTCTACGAAAGCAGAATCAAAGCGCTTCGAACCAAGTTTGAACCCCAAGGAATTGGCTTTGTACTGATCAATCCGCAGGTACAAAACAATGAGTCGGAATTAACCCGATTACGCGCCTACATCGATGAAAGTGGATTGAATATGCCTTACTTGATCGATGCAAACCAGCAGTGGACCCAAGAATTTCAAGCGAGCAAAATTCCAGAAGTATTTGTGCTCATGCCGGGAAAAACCGACTTGGAGCTTGTATTCAAAGGGGCTTTGGACAACAATGCGCAAGTAGAAAGTGTAGTGACTGAAAAATACCTGGAAACCGCGCTCACGCAACTAACTAGAGGAAGTAAACCAGAAATTTCACAGGCTAGAGCAGTAGGCTGTACAATCCGGACCTTCTAATCTTCCAAGATTCGCAACAACTCAAGTACTTCCTCGACTTTGTCTGTTTCGCCTAATTTTTCAAAGGCCGAAGTCAAGTTTTTCAAAAAACGCATCACAATGGCCAAATGACTGCAGGGGTCAAAAAAAGCAGGCTGTGGCTCAATTTGAAGTTGCTCCAAGTAGCTAGAAAGATCTCCCCTAGAAAAAATAACTCCCTTATTGAAGGCATTGATGTAAAAACTAGTTTCTCCTTGGCTGTAAATCAGCACAAACAAGTTCGGGAGATTCACCCCATAGATAGGTAATTTTAATTTCTTTGCTACCAAGAGGTAGATACTACACAGGCTGATGGGATTCCCTTTCTTGGACTTCAGCACCATGGAAAGCATGCTATTGCTGGGGGAGTGAAAGTTTTTGGTGTTTCCTGAAAATTGGAGTTGCTTAAAAAAGACATGGTTGAGGATTTTCACCTGATCTAGAGGCTGCAAGTCCGAGGAAAAATAAGTCCAAGCCTCCACATAGAGCTGATGTATGGATGCCTTCAAACTTTCCAACTCCAGATCTGGGTATTGGTAGGTATTGAGAATCCAAAGGCCTTCGAGTAGGTCTTGCTCCTGGGAATCTTTCCAAGTTTTCAACCTTTTTTTGACTAGGTCAAATTGAAGCTCATGCACGAGCTCCTCCAATTCCTTTTGAAGAATTGGGTTGAAACTTTCCTCCCATTTTTGTTCCAAGACAGGAATCACCGCTGCTCCGAGGTCAATCAGTTTCTCGCGCACGTGCTGCTTCACTTCCCAGTCGGGGTCGTCCAGGAGAGATATCAACGCATCAAGTTGAGTAGGGGAAAGCATAGATTGCAATTGGAGTAGCGTTGGGACAAGCAAAAGGGGTTTTTCTACCTAAAACTTCGATTCAATTTATAAAAAAAACCTTCCTGAATCCAAGAAGGTTTTCATTCTGATTTAAGAAGAATTAGTTGATCTCAATTTCGTTTTTGTATTCTTTAATGGAACGGTAAATCGCCGAAGCCATGTATTCCTGACCTTCTTTGGTCATCAAAAAGCGTTCTTCTTCCGTATTGGAAAGAAACCCAAGTTCCACCAACACACTAGGCATGGATGGGGTCCACAACACATAAAATGGTCCTTGCTTCACCCCACGACTTTTACGACCCACATTATCTCTAAACTGCGTTTCAATACGATCAGCAAGGGTAATGCTATTTCCTACGTAGGCCTTTTGCATTAGATTAAACATCATGTAGGATTCCGGAGAGGTAGGATCAAAACCTTCATATTCTTCCTTGTAATTTTCTTCTAGGAGGATTACGGAGTTTTCTTTCTTTACGATATCAAAATTGGCTTCAAAATGCTTCGTTCCCATTACAAAGGTTTCGGTACCATAAGCAGTTTTATTAGCCGCCGCATTGGAGTGAATGGAAACAAATAGATCCGCCTTATTTACATTGGCAATATTAGGACGCTGCTTGAGTGTGGGAAAACTATCGTCAGAACGCGTGTAAATTACCTCTACATCAGGCATATTTTCCTTGATATACTTCCCAACCAATAGCGTTACGGCCAAATTGATGTCCTTTTCTCTGGCTTTGGAACCAATATTTCCAGGGTCGCTGCCTCCATGACCTGCATCCAAAACGATTTTTCGCATTCGAAAAGCAGGCATCATCGTTTCATTCTGAATAAATCCACCGAATAAAAAAGGAACTAAAATTAGAAACCTTAACAGATTTTTTTTGGTGTTAAACCTTTCCATGAGGGCAATCGAGTTAACTTTACACGAAATTAAATTCAAAATTACAAAAAGCGAAAGCAAGAGTGGCGAGAATTCGGGTTCTTTTTTTAGTTCTTCTAACTAGCTGTTTGGTGCACTTGAGCGCATCTGCACAGCAAACCACTCGGCCACAACGAGATAGAAGACCTAGCACCACCGCTCCTATCCAAGGGGTAAGAGGGGATACCATCTTGGTTAAGCAAGATACGCTCGCTCTTCTTGACTCGGCAAATAATGTGCCTAAAAGTGCTATTGAAACAGAAATTCTTTACTTCGCAGAGGACAGCATCATCACGGACTTTTCCGAAAACAAAGTTTACCTCTACAAAAAGGCCTGGTTTGAATATGGAAAGATGCGACTCGATGCCGATCGAATCGTAATTGACTGGAAAAATTCAGAACTATACGCTTACGGTGTATCAGATAGTTTGGGGGTAGTATCCGGCAATCCTTTCTTCAAGGACGGCAACTCGGTCTATGAGATCCGAAAGGAAATGCGCTACAATTTCAAAACTCAAAAAGCAATCATCAAAGATGTCGTAACTGAGCAGCAGGATGGGGTACTCCGAGGTACTACCATCAAAAAAACCGAAGATGGCAGCGTATACCTGGATCATGGCTACTATACGACCTGCAAACTGACCAAGCCGCACTGGCACATTTCTTCCTCCAAAATCAAGTCCATTTCGGGCAAGCAGGTAGTTACAGGCCCCTTTAATCTATATTTTAATGGCATTCCTACTCCACTTGGATTACCTTTTGGGATGATTCCAGATACCCCTGAAGAGAAGGCTTCGGGTATTATTTTTCCCTCCTATGGACGCGAACAGGTTCGGGGATTGAGTTTGAGAGACCTCGGCTACTACTTTGCCTTCAACGATTACATCCACCTTCGTGTCACGGGAGATGTGTATTCCAAAGGAGGATGGGGACTCAAATCCCAAGCGGTGTATACCAAAAAATACCGGTACAATGGTGGCTTCAATATGGATTTTCAAAAATTCGTCAGCCCAGAAACAGAATTAATCCCCCTCGATTACAACACCTTTCGGGTGCAGTGGAACCATAGCCCAATCACCAGAGGAACAGGCAGATTCTCTGCTTCGGTAAATGCGGGGTCGACGAGTTATTTCAATAACGTAGTCAACCCAAACAACTTTGCAAATAACGTCACGGGTGATTTGAGTTCGAATATCTCCTATTCCAAAACTTTTGCAGGCACTCCCTTCTCCATGTCAGCCAACCTTCGACACTCCCAAAGTGTGCAAACAGGCGAGGTTAGGTTGGACCTTCCGACGATAGGGATCAACATGAATCGGCAGAGCCCTTTTCAGAACGTGAAGTTTGAACCCCTCAAAACGCTAAACATCGCTTGGAACTTCAATCTCCAAAACTCAATTACCAACCGCATCAATACCTTTGGGCAAGCTTCACAAGCGGAGGGACCTCAAACTATTCCTTTCAACCGAGATAATCTCGGTTTACTGCTTAGAAATGGAAATAATGGAGCGCGAAACAACATCCCGCTAAGTTCTAATTTCTCCTTATTTAAGTATTTCACAGGTACTGCCTCGGCTAACTATACCGAACTCTGGTACATGCAGCGATACAATTACAGCTACAATGCGAGCACCAACCAGGTAGACCGAGTTAAGGAAGACGGCTTCAATAGAGTAGGATTCTACAACACTTCCTTTGCCATGAACACCAACTTCTACGGGTTTTATAACTTTAGTGGAAAAGGAAAACTGCAGACGATACGCCACCACATGGCACCCACCTTTGGATTCAACTTTAATCCCGACTTTTCGGATCCCGCCTATGGCTATTACCAGGAGGTTCAATCCGATAAATCCGGACAATTACGACGCTATTCCAGACACCAAGGACTTATTTTCGGAGATGCTCCATTGGGAGAGTCCAGAGCCTTGAGCTTGGGTCTTCGAAATGTGGTAGAAGCCAAACTCAAAACCCAGACGGACAGCACGGAAGGCGAATTCAAAAAAATTCCCTTGTTGGAATCCTTCAACATCAATACCGCCTACAATTTTGCGGCAGATTCCTTTCAGCTATCCCCCATTCAACTCTCTGCACGAACCACGTTATTTGAGCAAAAACTATCCGTCAACGTAAATAGTACCATAGATCCCTATGCTACCCTCTCTACCCTTGGGTCCGATGGAAAAATGAGTTATCGCAGTAGCCAAGAATTTGCTTGGAAAAAGGGACAAGGGATAGGGACCATCCGAAATGCCTCCTTAAACTTAAATGCTTCGCTAAATCCACAGAAAGGTCAAAATCCTGGTCAGGTACGCGACGAACTTACTCAGGATTTTATTCAGCAAGGCGGCGTGATGAATGCTTTTGTGGAGAATGAAATCAACCGAATCGTGGCTGATCCAAGCCAGTACATCGATTGGGATATTCCTTGGAACTTGACGATGGGCTATAACCTTGCCTATGCGAAGCAGGTTACCAATACCACCAGCATTACACAAGCCCTGAATGTGAGTGGAGACCTTTCCATATCCGAAAAATGGAAGGTTAACTTCAACACAGGATATAATTTTGATTCGAAGGAAATCACCCAAACCATGATCGGCATTGCAAGGGACCTCCACTGCTGGCAAATGAATGTGAACTGGGTTCCGTTTGGAAGGTTCACCTCCTACAACATTGATATTCGTGTTAAATCTTCCATCCTACAGGATCTGAAAGTTTCCAGAAGAAGAACCTTCTTTGATTTTTAAGTCCGAAATAAACCATCCGTATCGTAATTCAATCAAAAAGGTCCCGTGTGTGCGGGACCTTTTTGATTCTATGGAAACGAAGATCTTATTGATCCAGAAGATCTACGAGTAGACTTTCTCCCTCCTTGGTTACTTTCACGAGGCCCTTTTGGGTTAATCCCTTGATGGAGATGTCCCATTTTTTACCACTCAAGCCAGTTTCTGTCTTGAGCTCTGGTAAGGAAGCAGGATGCTTGGCTTTCAAGAGTTCTACGATGATTTTCTCCTCCTCTGTCAATTCCACAGCCTTCTTCTCAGGGCGCATTTGAGGGAAAAATAAGACTTCTTGGATGGTAGAATTATCAGTCAACAACATGGTCAAGCGATCAATACCTATCCCCAAACCGGAAGTAGGTGGCATCCCATACTCTAGGGCACGAAGGAAATCCTCGTCCATGGCCATGGCCTCATCATCCCCTCTGGCAGCAAGCTTCAACTGTTCCTCAAAGCGCTCGCGCTGATCGATCGGGTCATTGAGTTCTGAATAGGCATTCGCAATTTCTTTTCCATTGACAAACAACTCAAAGCGCTCTACCAATCCTGGCTTGCTTCGGTGTTTCTTTGCCAGTGGTGTCATCTCGATTGGGTAATCTGTGATGTAGGTAGGCTGGATCAAGTTGGCTTCTACCTTCGCTCCAAAGATCTCATCGATCAATTTGCCTTTGCCCATAGATGCATCCACTTCAATACCCAACTTAGTACATACTTCCCGAAGTCCTTGTTCATCCAATTCGCTCACATCGATGCCTGCATATTCTTTGATGGAATCAAACATGGTCAAACGGCGGTAAGGACCCGCAAATTCAATCGTCTTACCTCCTACTTGCACAGCAGTCACTCCATGAATGGTCTGTGTCACTTTTTCCAACAACTCTTCCACCATCTCCATCATCCAGATGTAATCCTTGTAGGCCACATAGATCTCCATGGAGGTAAACTCTGGGTTGTGTGTTCGGTCCATACCCTCGTTGCGAAACATTTTGCCAAACTCATATACCCCGTCAAAGCCACCTACTATCAATCGCTTCAGGTAGAGTTCATTGGCGATGCGCAAGTAAAGTGGCATGTCCAGTGTATTGTGATGTGTTTGGAAGGGGCGCGCTGCCGCTCCCCCATGAACCGCCTGCAAGATCGGAGTTTCCACTTCTAGCCAACCGTGGTCATCAAAATAGCGACGCATGTTGGAGATTATTTTGGAACGGGTCACAAAAGTTTTCTTTACCTCCGGATTGACCGTAAGGTCCACATAGCGCTGTCTGTAGCGCTGTTCGGGATCGGTAAATCCATCGAAAACAGTTCCATCCTCGTCTCTTTTTACAATTGGAAGAGGCTTCACTGCTTTTGATAATACAGTGAGTTGGGTCACGTGAAGTGAAATCTCACCTGTTTGGGTGGTAAAAATGTAACCTCTCACCCCAATGAAATCTCCTATACCCAGCAGTTTTTTGAATACCGTATTGTAAAAATCAGGATTTTCAGGAGTGCTGATATCGTCTCTGCGTACATAGATCTGCAACCTGCCGGTAGCATCTTGAATCTCCGCAAAGGAAGCAGAACCCATAATTCTACGACTCATTAGACGACCTGCTATGGAAATATCCTTGTAGTCCGTTTTGTTATTCTCGTAATTGGTATGAATATCGGCCGCATTGGCATTGATCACAAAAGACTCCGCAGGATAGGGATTGATGCCAAGGGAATAGAGTTCCTCTCGGTCTTTTCTTCGTTCCAGTTCCTGTTCGCTCAAAAGTTGCATGATGATTGGTGGTCTATTAGTTCGTATCTATTTTCTATTATCCGAGCCTTCTTCGCTTCATTTCTTTTTTTACCAATTCAAATTCCCTGCTGCTTTGACCCGCTATGGAGGAGTTTTCTGCTGCTCTTCGACTGAGGTAAGGCATTACCTTTTCCACCGGACCGTAAGGCACGTACTTCACTACCCGATAGCCTGCTTTCGCTAAGTTATAGGAAATCGAATCACTCATTCCGTACAGTTGCGAAAAGTATACCAAATCTGATTTTGGATCGATTTGGTGCTGATCCATTAATTCGGTGAGGGTAAGCGTACTCTTCTCATTGTGCGTAGCGCATACCAAATGGATCCCTTCTTGAACAGCATAAGAAATAGCCAAATCGTAGTCTCGATCTGTCGCTTCTTTGTTTGGTTGAATGGGATCTAGGTATCCTAGTGTATTGGCGCGTGCGCGTTCTTTTTCCATATATGCCCCACGAACAGGCTTTGCACCAAAGATATAGCCCTGTTCTTGAGCCACCTGGTGTGCTTTCTTTAGCCGGTCCAAGGAATCATGTCGATACATCTGGTAGGTATTGTAGACTACGCAGCGCTCTTTATTGTAGTTGGCCATTGCTCGATAGGCCATGTCGTCAATTACATCTTGAAACCAGCTTTCCTCAGCATCGACCAAGATTTTCAATCCAAGGTCATGGGCTGTTTTGCAAAGGCGATCTACTCGATTTTCTAGGCGAGCCAAAGCTTTCTGCTCATCAGGAGTCAAGGCCTGCTTTGCTTGAATTTTCTCCAAAATATGGTAATCACCCAAGCCAGTCACTTTAAAGACCCCAAAAGGCATGTATGTTGTCTTAGCAGATTCTACTAAAGTTTGGTAAATTTCCTCTGTAGTAGCGTCAAAACTCGCTTCATCCCCTTTTCCTTCTACGGAGAGGTCCAAAATGGAGTGAACTCCATAGTTGGCTAATACTTGACAAGCTACTACACTTTCCTGGATTGTTTCTCCTCCACAAAAATGCCCAAACATGGTTTGCTTTAGGATACCTTTGATCGGAAGGTGGAGTTGAAAAGAGAGGTTTGCTAGCTTAATTCCAAGGTTTGAGAGCCAATTTTTATTGAGGGTAGCAAAAATCAGGTACATCTTTCGAAGTTCTGCATTACTCTTGGAAGCAAAGGCTACTTCCAAATTCTCAAAAGAAATCGTGGGTTTGACGGGCATAGCGCACATTTAACGGGGCAAATATAGTAGAAAAACAGCGACCCTTGGGTTTTGTTTGGGAATTCAACCCAGGAAAAAAGGTGGATTTTTCACTTGTAAGAAATCTTGGTACAATTCAACTTGGAATTCATATACAAACAAATTTTCCTTCTTGAAATATACGTTGGTGAAAAAAAATGGCTCATTTCCCGACTTTGCAGCAGGCAATGACTTTAAAAAAAATAAATGGAAACTATTATTTCTGATTATGAAAAAGCAACAAAATTTTATTTTGAATCTAGGATATCATTTACTTCAAATTAGAATTATTTAAAAGTTCGTCCTAATCCATTGAAGAAATGATAATGGAAATGCGTAAAAATAATTTTGCTTTTAAAAATTTGCGGTTTACATTTACATCATGTTCATCACAGCAGCAATCTATTTTAGCTTTTTTTACTTTTACTTTCGACCTAACCATCGAATCGGAGCTGTGTATTGTCTAGCCAAAAACTAAAAACAAATAACCATCACAAAGCCCGATTCGAAAGAGTCGGGCTTTTTTATTTAAACCCTTCAATTCCATGAAGCCACACAAACAAATCAAAGACTGGGGACTAGGTCTAAGCAACCCACTGATTATCGGAGGTCCTTGTTCCGCAGAAACTCCCGAGCAGATTGCACAAATCTGTTCCGAGATGAAAGAAAACCAAATCATTCCACAGGTATTCAGAGCAGGAATTTGGAAGCCTCGCACACGACCTGGATCGTTTGAAGGCGTTGGTGAAGAAGGTTTGACATGGATGGAGATTGTGCGCAATGAGCTCAACATCCCTATCACTGTGGAAGTAGGCAATGCTGCCCACGTGGAAATGGCCCTGAAACACAAAATCGAAGTCCTTTGGATAGGTGCCCGAACTACGGTAAATCCATTTGCTGTTCAGGAAATTGCAGAAGCCCTACGTGGGGTTGATATTCCTGTCATGATCAAAAACCCGATGAATCCGGATCTAGAACTTTGGATCGGGGCTCTTGAACGCATGTATGCGGTGGGTATCACCAAGCTAGCGGCTATACACCGAGGATTCTCGGATGCGTACGACAAGCGCTACCGCAACAAGCCCAACTGGTCTATGCCTATTCATCTCAAGCGGGAATGGACTGGAATGGAAGTGATCAACGATCCTTCACACATTGTAGGCCGTAGAGATGGCTTGCTAGAGGTAGCACAAAGTGCCATGAACTTCGGTTTGGATGGCTTAATGATCGAAACACACCACGATCCTGACAAAGCCTGGTCCGATGCCAAGCAACAGGTAACTCCACGTCGCCTCAAGGAAATGATTGACTCAATCGAGTTCAAACAATCCTTGGAAAACATGAAACCTGATGAGAAACTGTTTGATTTAAGACGAGCGGTAGACCATTTGGATGACCAGTTGCTGGATATCTTGCAGGAACGATTTTCTGTAATTGACCAAATTGGAGCACACAAACGTGAGCACAACTTGACTGTATTTCAATCGGACCGATGGAAAGAGGTGATGGACTCCCGCACGGAAAAAGGAGTGAAAAAACACCTCAGTGAAAAATTCATGAAAGAGTTGCTCTATTGCATTCATGAAGAGTCTGTGAAGCGCCAAGAAAGACAGCTGAGAGAAGCTGAGGCAATCAATAAGTAATTGGCCCTTACCTCCCGCTTTCCTAGGATAGCGGAAGGTTGCTAACTTTATCTCCTAGACCCAAGCGATCTGTGGAAACTATACACTTCACAACAGCTATTCGAAGTACCTTGAAAGAGGTATTGCATGCACGCAGCTATTCCAAATTGGTGGTGCTCACAGATGTGAATACCCAGCAGCATTGCCTTCCACTGATTCAAGACCTGCTGCCTTCTGACGCAGTGCTGATTACTGTGCCTGCAGGGGAACAGTTCAAAACACTGGAAACCTGCGCCAGTATTTGGAATCAGATGACTGAAGCGGTCCTCGACAGACAAGCCTTGATGCTCAATTTAGGGGGTGGTGTGATTGGAGATATGGGAGGATTTTGCGCCAGCGTGTACAAAAGAGGAATTCCCTTCATTACAATCCCTACAACCCTTCTCTCCCAAGTAGATGCCAGTGTGGGTGGTAAATTGGGTATTGATTTTATGGGGTTCAAAAACCACCTCGGAGTATTTCAATTGCCAGAAACCGTACTCATTGACCCAACATTTCTAGAGACTCTTCCGCAGCGAGAACTACGTTCAGGCTATGCTGAGGTACTCAAACATGGTCTTATCCGTGATGCTGCCTTTTTCCGATCCTTACCCAGCACCGTTTGGGAAAAGCAAGATTGGGCGCGGGTAATTCGGCATTCGGTAGGAATCAAAAAAGCAGTAGTGGAAGTAGATCCAAAAGAAACTGGGCTACGGAAAATCTTGAATTTTGGACATACCATCGGGCATGCTGTAGAATCCTTTTACCTACCTAGTTCCAAACCGCTTCTCCATGGAGAGGCCATTGCGATGGGAATGATTGCCGAAGGATTTTTATCCTTCGAGAAAATCGGATTGAGTTACGAGGAATTGAATGAACTCAGTACCAAATTGCTTACCGTCTTCGGTAAGGTGAATTTGGAATCAAAAGACTTGGATTCAATTTTGAACCTCTGTGCTCAGGATAAAAAGAATGAAGGAAGTACTCAACTGTTTACCCTTCTTCCTAGTATTGGGGATTGCAGCTACAACAACCCCGTAACCCGAGAGGAGATCAAGCATGCCATCCTTTATTACCAACAATTGGCCTAACCCTTGAAAGTTTAACTCATGCAGCTTCTTAGGCTTTCGCAAAAAAGCGAATTTTCAGAGGTAACCATCCCCCTCCCTTCTTCCAAGAGTGAATCAAATCGAGCTTTGGTCATCGATGCGTTGACGGAAGGAAAAAACACGCTCAGCAACCTGGCGGAGGCTCGTGATACACAAACCATGATTCGGCTTCTGCAAACCAATCCTGCAGTATTTGATGTGCTGGATGCAGGGACGACCATGCGGTTTTTGACAGCATTCGTTGCAGTGACCAACCAACAGAAGGTAATGACAGGCACTCCACGGATGTGCCAGCGTCCCATCGGTATTTTGGTAGATGCCTTACGCAGCCTAGGAGCAGAAATACATTACCTGGGTACCGAAGGCTTTCCTCCACTTGCCGTAAAAGGATTGCCTGAACAACTCACCAAAAAAATCAGTATTCGAGGAGATGTATCCAGCCAGTACATTTCAGCACTCTTAATGATTGCCCCCTTACTTCCTCTAGGGTTGGAACTAGCACTCGAGGGCAAGGTAGGTAGTAGAACCTATATCGAAATGACCCTAGAGCTGATGGCCCAGTTTGGAATCAGCTACAGCTGGGAAGGAAATACCATCAAAATCAGTCCTCACGCCTATCAATCCACCCACTTTGCTGTGGAGAGCGATTGGTCGGGAGCAAGCTATTGGTTTAGTTTGTTGGCCTGTGCAGATTCGGGTTCTTTTTTCCTTAAAGGGCTTAAAGAAAAGAGTTTGCAAGGGGATGCGGCCATCGTAGAAATCATGGCGCATCTGGGCATCCAAAGCACCTTTCAGGAAGCTGGACTTTTACTCGAAAAACAAGGGGTAAGGGGCCTCAAAAATTGGGATTTTACCCATTGTCCAGATTTGGCGCAGACCGTAGCCGTGACCTGTGCCATTTTGGGTCAAAATACTGTATTTACGGGATTGGAAAGCTTACGCATCAAGGAAACAGACCGAATCTATGCACTGCAGCAGGAACTAGCAAAGTTCAATGCGGAGTTACGTGAAATTTCTCCAGACACCTTCCAGGTGATCCCATCGGTGACCATGCCACGAAAGGTACAAATTCATACCTACGAAGATCATCGCATGGCCATGGCCTTTATGCCTCTGGTAACCAAAACCGAATTGTGGATTGAAGACCCAGAAGTAGTTAATAAATCCTATCCTAGTTTTTGGAAGCAGGTAGGGCAGGCCGGTATTCGCCAAGAAATTCTTTCCCAAAATACGCTATGATTGTTGCCATTCAAGGAATTTCAGGCTCTTTTCACCACCAAGTAGCCCTATTAAATTTTGGAGAGCAGGCAAAAGTCCTCCCCTTTCTCACCTTTGAGGAAGTGGCTAAATCTGTGGCCTCTGGTACAGCAGATGTGGGGGTGATGGCTATCGAAAACTCCATCGCAGGAGCGATTTTACCTAATTACGACCTGATCGATCGCTACGAGCTCTTTATCCATGAAGAGTATTATTTGCCTATTTCTCACCATTTGATGGCTTTGCCAGGGCAATCCATCGCTGACCTAACGGAAGTTCGTTCCCATCCTATGGCCTTGCTGCAATGCAAAGCCTTCCTAGCACAGTGGCCAAAGATTCGGTTGATTGATGACCAAGACACTGCATCGGTGGCCAAGCGAATTCAAGAAGAGCAGCTTATGGGTGTGGCAGCCATTGCAAGTGAAATTGCCGCAGCGAGTTATGGATTAGAGATTTTGGCTCCACAGATTCAAACGGTTAAGGATAATTTCACTCGATTCATTTTTCTTACTCGAGAAAAATCCAAAACACAGGAAGTTGCAAATAAGGTCTCTTTCAAAATCACCATTCGAAATGAGGCCGGAGGATTGGCAAAACTCCTCACCATGCTTGCCGAAAAAAACTTGAATTTGAGTAAAATTCAATCCATTCCACTCCTGGACAAGCCTTGGGATTATGCCTTTTTTATTGACGCAGAATTCCAAGATCCCGCTTCCTACCAGGAAGCTGTTACACAGATGAGCAAGGAATTTGGGGAATTGAAAATTTTTGGGGAATACCGAAGCAGAAAAGGATGAAGGGATTTGCAACACGCATTGAAGGGGTTGAAGAGTATTACTTTTCAGCCAAACTTCGAGAAGTCAATCGGCTTCTTGCAGAAGGAAAGCCTGTTCTGAATTTGGGGATTGGATCGCCTGACTTAAGTCCTGATCGCAGTGTCATTGAAGCATTAAAGAGTACTGCTGAAAATGAACAAGCACATGGCTACCAGGGCTATCAAGGCATCCCCGAACTGCGGACAGCAATGGCCCAATACTATGCCAGCGAATTTGGGGTGCAGCTGGACCCAAACCGGGAAATCCTCCCATTGATGGGATCCAAGGAAGGAATCTTTCAGGTAAGCATGGCTTTCTTGAATCCTGGAGACCAGG
>JACCEC011660473.1_pt1 | contig 13210 bp, 12 predicted proteins | sample 7450121 | NCBI WGS metagenome assembly JACCEC01 (sample SAMN15323455, study PRJNA562643) | freshwater metagenome | isolation source: river surface water | place: USA:Blue River Watershed | collected 2017-08-18 | reverse complement strand
GATTCAAGCTTGTTGTTAGAGAGGTATAGACGAATTGGCCTGGAGATAAATGGCTCTTTATGAAAAAGATCTGGAAGAGATTGTAAACCCAAACGACTTAATTCAAGATACTCTTGTTTAACATTTTTTGAAAAATTCCAAATCCTATATGCAGCTACACTTCTATTCTCTCCAGATTTCGTTTGGCCGACCCAGTCCTTTAAGATCGTTAGCAGCTCATAATTCGGATCACTCAAAGAGAAGCTCATCTGTCTTAGCGAGACAGAAAAGCTATCTGCTTCAGCTTGTTCTATCCTAGCTTGTTCTATCCTAGCTTGTTCTCTCCTCTCGTATTCTTTTTCTCGATCCTCTTCTCTTGTTCTAAGAAAGGAAAATGCAACCCGATTTACGGCTTGCGGCGGCTCAGATAAGTGGTCACATACATGGCGTTCCTCATAGTCAGCTCCATCTGGCTCTCTTGCTCGTTTCGAACTGTCAAAAGAAATTTGCTCGCGAAATTTTTCAGATGGTCCATCTAAGGCCTCTTGATCGCAACCTGAAGCGTTGGATTCATGTAGGGTGAGCAGCTGTTCATAAGGTGCCGAAGCTGCATTTGGTAATGATGTTAAAGACATAATAACTCCTCTTAAACATACGGAAATAACTTGAAAAATCGTTTTTTGACGGTGTCGTCGGCCAATGAATTTGAGATCTGCTTACATCTCCCAACTTATTTAAGTTGAGCTGCTTCGGCATCAGCTGACTCAAGTTCATGGCGACTCATTGCCAAATTTCCTGTTCTTCAAGTTATTTTGGGATGGTTTTTTTTTGAATGATGATAAGTTTCTATTCGCTGCATAGTGATAAAAAAATTACGATTAAAATTCAATCTAAACATTTTGCATTGCTGTCAGTATTTGTTCAGTGGGTACAGCAAAATTTTTAGGTAAATATTCCGCATGCAAAGAATACAGCCTCATTCTTGGCTGCAGTTCACATCGGATGCCGCTATATGAGCAGCAGTCTGGTGACGACACTATCTAGATGTCTATTGCTTTCTGCATTCTTTATCTGCAAAAGCTCCTTGGTTCATTTCGTATAACGCCCTAGCAGTCAAAGCTCCCCAACGCTTTTCCCACTTAACTTCGAGCTCACTAAAGTTGTTCTCAGCTTCGTCGGTAGCTGCTAATTCTTTGCTGTTTTTTTGAACGATCTCTTTGCATTCCTCCGGATAGTGAGCTTGAAGGACATTCCTCCATTCTTCTCGGCTGGATAAAAAAGCACATGCGGCACTTACATCAACTCGTTTCTTCGATACGTATTGAGCGGCTTTCTTAAGGTCTTGATCCGTTAAGTAGCTCAAGTGGAAAAAGTGCATTTCTTCGACAGCAATGTCTAATTTAAGCTTCTTTCGAAGCATGATCGGGTAGCCCAGATAGACTTCGAGGTGATCAGTTCTTTTCCTATCAACAGGAGATAACCTTTTAATTTTTTCGTAAGCGATCTCTTCCAGCATTTTGACTGGCCATACGGTTCCAATCAGGAATTCTTTCAGTTGACGGATGTCTTTTGTCTTGTGAAGGCGTAAATCAATTCCCACATGCAAGATAGAAAGGGCGATCCTGTCTCCGCATCCATTGACCTCACCTTCGATGGTTTTTAGAAAGATGGTTCTAGATGTTGAGTCGTCATTTGCCTGTTGTAAGTAGTCTACGATTTGCTCGATGAAGACTTTTTGGAGTTCTCCTTTTTTTTGATAGTCTGCTGTATAGGACAGCCGGCTCAACCAATCTCGCAGCGAGTTTGTTTCTTTTGTATCGAGTTGGTGTAATAATTCAGGAAATGATCTGGGGTTTTCTCCCAATATAAAAAAGAGTTCTTCTATCAGCTCAGGCAGTGATTTACCTTCCTGCTGCATGAGTTGTTGGACAGGAAAGAAGATGGTTGGACCTTGATAGTCTTGACGATTATAGGCTCCTCCTACATAGCTGAGGGCACCTTCGGAAAGGTTAGTGAATCGAATATCAACTCTGCAACGTCGAGGTAAGCCAAGCAGGGTGTCCGGCAAGCCTTGCAGCGTGAAGTTATTCGAAAGTCCTAGGAATCTTAATTTTTTGAGCTGATTGATTCCCACGGGGATCAATGTGAGCAAGTTGTTATCGAGTTGTAGGGTTTTTAATTGTTGGAGCTGACAGATTCCATTGGGGAGCGATTCGAGCTTGTTGTTAGAGAGATTTAGCAACTCTAAACACTGGAGCTGACAGATTCCATTGGGGAGCGATTCGAGCTTGTTGTTAGAGAGATTTAGCAACTCTAAACACTGGAGCTGACAGATTCCATTGGGGAACGATGTGAGACGATTTCCACTAAGGCTTAGGAACTTTAAATGCTGAAGCTGACAGATTCCATTAGGGAGCGATTCGAGCATGTTTCTAGAGAGGACTAGATAAATTAGGCTGGAGATAAATGGCTCTTTATCAAAAAGATCTGGAAGAGATTTTAAACCCAAACAACTACTTAATGCAAGAGCCTCTGCTTCAGAATTTTTAAAAAAACCCTCGATCCTAGATACGGCTGTAATTCTGTCCTCTCCAGGTTCTCCTTGGTTGCCCCATTCCTTTAAGATCGTTTGCAGCCTATGATTCGGATCACTCAAAGAGACGTATTTCGTTTCTAGCAAGAGAGGAATGTCATTTGCTGCATGTTGTTTTCTCCAATCGCTATCTTCTGAAACAGGTTCTTCACAAGAATGCCTTATTCTCCTAGCAGTTCCATCCTTTTCGCTTGTGCTAAGAGAGCAAGATACAACAACTGCAACCTGCTTTACGGCTTGCTGCAACTCAGATAAGTGGTCAAATACATGGCGCTTCTCATAATCAGCTTCATCCGGCTCTCCTGCTTGTTTCTCAATGTTACAAAAAATTTGCTGGCGGAATTTTTCAGATAGTCTGTCTAAGATCTCTTGCTTGCAACCTGAAGCGTTGGGTTCACCTAGCTTAAGCAGCTGTTCATAAGGTACTGATTCAGTAGCTTCGCTTGGTAATGATCTTAAAGACATAATAATCCTTCCTAAACATATATAAATAACTTTAATAATCGCTTTTTGACAGTGTCATCGGCCAATGAATTTGAAATTTGCTTGCATCGCCCAACTTATTCAAGTTGAGCTGTTTCGGCATCGGCTGACTCAAGTTCATGGCAGCTCATTGCAAGACTTCCGATTCTTCAAGTTATTTCGGTTTAGTTGTTTTTTGAATGATTATAAATTTTTATTTTCTGAAAAAGAATAAAAAAATTATGATTAAAATTCAATCTGAATTTCAAAGGAGAATTTTCCGTTGTGACGTAAAAGGAAAAATTGTTTAAGACCATTTCTTAATGATTATAAGTTTTTATTTCCGAAAAAAAATTATGATTAAAATTCAATTCTCATAGACAAACTTCCAAAAAACCACCTTTATAATGTATTGTGAAGTCGGTTTTTTCGTTTTTGGGGTAAATTTAGATTATTTTTTATTTGACTGGTGTTGTTTCCAGGAGAGGAAATGGGAATGGCTCTTAGTAGCGGGCTCTTTCAGGAACGTACCCTTTTTCCCGAAGGGAAACATATCCATAGCGGCAGACGATGAGGTGATCATCGAGCCCGATCCCCATGATCTGGCTCGATTTGATCAGTCCTCGGGTCAGCTCCAGATCAGCAGTCGATGGAGTAGGATCGCCGCTGGGATGGTTATGGGCGATGATCATGCTGTAGGCTTTATGGCGAACAGCCGGATAAAAGACTTCGCGGGGATGAACGAGGACTTGGGAAAGGGTGCCGACAGAGACTTGTTCCCGATGGATGAGGCATCCACGGACATCGCGCAGCAAGACCAGAAGGACTTCCTGTTTTAACTCGGAGATCTCCCCTCTGACCAGCTCATAGGCATGGGATGAACTCTTGATAGGAAACTTGTCCAGGGCATTGATCTTCTTGCATTTGGAGGCAATGCCGAAGACGGCTTTGAGCTGAATGGCCTTCGCCTTGCCGATCCCTTTAATCTCCATGAGTTCGGCAACAGTGGCTTCGAGCAAGCGCTCAAGGCTTCCAAAACGGGATAGGATCTCGTGGCTGACATCCAAGACTGATTTACCTTGGGTGCCGCTGCCAAGAACAATAGCGATCAGCTCCGGGATTGATAAGGCTTTAACGCCGTCTCTTAACAGCCTTTCGCGAGGTCTTTCTTCCTGCGGCAAACTCTTTAGTGGGCTCATCCACTTATCCTAATAAAAATGGCTGAAGTTTATGTTCGAGTTGGGATGGGATCTCCGCTTCAATAAGGATATCGTTCTCCTCATATTCGCAGGTGACCACCTTTCCTTCGCGCATCAATTCGCTAACAAGAGCGTAATGACTCTGCGGGATGCGGGCCTTGATGATTTTGCGAAGGAGGGAGATCTCCTTCATCATCATTTCTAACAGCTCCTCAAATCCCATGCGATGCAGCGCAGAGATCGGAACTGTTTTTTTGTACTTGAGCCTCAGCTTAGCAAGGACCAACGGATTCTGGCATTGATCGACCTTGTTCAAGACTGTAATCATCGGATGCTCTGTGGCGCCCAGCTCTTTGAGAACGAGCATAGTGTCTTCAGCTTGACTCTCTGCCATCGGGTGGCTGGCATCGATAAGGTGGAGAAGAATATCGGTGTGGACAGCTTCTTCTAATGTGCTTTTGAATGCAGCAACTAAGGTATGGGGGATTTTTCGGATAAATCCTACCGTATCAATCAGCAGGATATCCTGATGGTTAGGCAATTCAAATTTACGAGTGGTCGTGTCGAGCGTTGCAAACAGCTTGTCTTCGACGAGGACATCCGCTTGAGTCAGGGCTTTGAGCAGCGTCGACTTGCCTGCATTCGTATATCCTACAATTGCAAATGTGGGTACGCCACGCCGTTGTCTTAAGCTGCGCTGGGTGATCCGTTGCTGAGCGACATCTTCAATCTCTTTCTTCAAGCGTTCGATACGCCTGCGGAGGAGCCTCCGGTCGATCTCAATCTGTTTCTCACCTTCCCCTTTGACAAAAGCCCCTCCTGCAGAAGACTGGCGGGAAAGGTGGGTCCACATCCGTTTCAACCGAGGAAATTGGTAGCGGACCTTTGCAAGCTCAATTTGTAGCCGCGCTTCACGTGTCTGGGCCCGTTGGGCAAACACTTCGATAATGAGCTCTGTTCGATCGATCACAGGGCGCTGAAAGAACTTTTCCAGATTGCGTTGTTGGTGCGGTGTGATCTCATCATCAAAAATGATCACTTCTGCCGATTTTTCTTTGGCCATGGCCAGCAGTTCATTGAGTTTGCCAGAGCCGAGATAGGTCCCTGCATCGAGTTTTTTGACAGGACATGGCACTTTGGCCATCACTTGGAGGCCATAGGTGTCACACAAACGCTCTAGCTCATTGAGGTTGTCCTCACAACTTTGCTTGTCTGCAGTCGCACGATAAGCGCCGATGAGCAGGGCCGTTTTGAAGGCCTTGAGCTCGAATGGCGCTGCGCTATCTTCTTTTTGGATCTCTTCGGTCATCATGATTTCTCAACAGTTAAAAGAAAATTTCCATGCCATCATAGCTTAAGCGCACATCGGGCGGAAGCTGTGCATTGGTGGTATTGTATTCTAGATCATGGGCAATATGCGTCAGATAGGTTTTCTCCGATCCGACAAGCCTGGCAAACGCTATCGCCTCTTCCAGACTAAAGTGCATCAAGGTTGGAACATGGCGCAGGGCGCTTAACACCAGAACTTTCAATCCGCTTAAGCTGGGAAGCAGTTCATCTGTATATTCGCGGATATCAGAAACATATGCAAAGTCCCCTACACGAAACCCGGTTACTTTCGTCGTCGTTTGAAAATAGCTCATATACTGGATCGGAACCCCTTGAAATTCCCGATGGCCAAAATCAGTTTCGAGGATCTGAAAGTCGATCTGCGCACTAATGCTCTTCCCCTTTTCTAATGGACGCATCATATAGTGATAACGCAACTTTAAATCATCTAAAGTTTCTTGGGACAGAAGACAAGGCAAGGCGCACTTCTGGATAAAGTAATAGACCCGTAGGTCGTCAAGGCCGCCGACATGGTCGAAGTGGGAATGGGTGATTAGAACGCCATCGAGATGATCGATCTTATAGTTGAGGGCCTGTTCGCGAAAATCGGGGCCCACATCGATCAGCAGCGTCTTTCCACCCACCTTGAGCAGTCCAGAAGAACGCAATCGTCTGTTCTGAGGCAGCGTCGATGTGCAGACCTCGCAGCTGCAGCCGATCGCAGGAACCCCCATCGATCCGCCTGTCCCGATAAAAAGAAATTGCCCTTTCATGTTGTGGCCGCAATGAAAAATGAATTTGATTTTACCCTACGTATCGCTTCTTGAAAAGGCTTTATACTGAAATAATCTGAATAATGGGTTTAGTTTATAGGAAATTGTTGCAGATTGCGAGGCAATTTTCCGGAGATTTTAGCACGTTCAATAGCTGAAAGCACCTATGGACGTGCCAAAATCTCCGAAAAGTGCTCGCAAGATGCGGCAAGGTTCTATGAAATAAACCCATTATTCAGGTTATTTCGGTATGTACACATACTTTTTCATGATGTGGAAGGCCCCTGCATCGCATCAACCCATACTTCTTTAGGGATACATGCATTATTTCCTGTTTGAATTGCTTGAGCTAGCAACTCGGCCAGGTAAGCGTGATAGAGGAGTCCACGAGAGCCCATCCCTGTCAACATCCAGCTCGAAAGAGAAAAACGGGCAATGATCGGATGGTAATGTCCGGGACGCGTCACTCGAATTCCCGAAGAGCAGTTCACAATGCGGAGCTGATCAACTTGAGGGAAAAACACCGCCGCCTTAGGAAGAATCTCTTGCTCGGCAAAGGATCGGTCTGGCGATTCCGATGAAAAGAGCCTTTCATAAGTGGATCCAAGGTAACATACTCCAGGACTTGCTCCTTGTACCAAATACCCTTTACCGATGGTGCTCTGCAATCCTTCTTGAAGCAAGGGAGGGACCTCTGCCGTCAAGACTTGCCCTTTCGTGCGCTTGAAACGAAGCCCTTTAGCCTCAAGAAAGCCGGCTATTCCACTTCCTGCAGCTAGAACAACATGATCATAGGACTCAAGATCAGAAAGCGCTGTAACAGACTTCTGAACAAGAATTCCCCTCGCTTGCGCAATCATTTCCCACAAGCCTTGCAGGTAACTTTGAGAATGGACCGTTATCCCCGACTTAATCAAAAAAGAATGCTCATCGATCTGCTCGACATCCTCAAACCGTTCGATATGGCTTAGAAACGCTGCTTTCTGCCCTTCATTATGTACCAAGCGGACGATCCCGTCATAAGAGGCAACAATGCGTCCCGTCACAGCTTCGACCTGTTTGAGTAAAGCAAAGGTTGCTCTGATCCCCTCTGAAGCTCTCCAACTCCGTCGGCCTTGTTCGCCGGCATAAGGATGGAGAAGGCCTGTAGCGATTCCCGATGCTCCCCCTCCAACTCCATTAGGATCGAAAAGAGTCACATGGCAGGAACCAGATTGAAGTAAGAAATGGCTTAAGCTCAGTCCGCAAAAGCCGGCTCCGATGATTGCGATCTTCATTCCCCCGGATTTTCCTTTATCTTGCGCTGAAGCCAGACGTAGCTTTCTGCAGCAAAGTTAAAGAAGAAGATCACTGCTGGAGATAGAAGAAGGCTAAAAGGAAGCATGATGAAAAAAAGATCTAAGCCCCCCACAGCTCGAGAATCGAAGCCCATATAACTGTTTTTCGTCATGATAGCAGCAAGGGTCATCAGCAGGGAAACCAGGGCAAAAGGAAAAAGGGCCATCAGAAAGAGGGCGCAGTTGGTAAAAGGATTCGCAATAAACCGTTTAAAGACATCTTCTAATATCTGCAAATGGGCTGTCGAACGCAGAGCGACGACAGGAGCTAAGTAAAACAGCATCTTCACAGCGATAACCCCCAACACGAACGACCCCAGAAGCAATAAAAAGGGGCCGAAGGAGAGGACAATTCCTAAAAAATTACCGATAAAAGGGAGTTCTCGCAATAAATAGAAAAGCCCTAGCATCGTCCACAGGAGGATATAGCCTAATATGAGAGGCATCCACAGGTAGGCAACCTGGACCATCAGCTCGATCGACCCCTTGATCGTCTTCCGATAGGCGATCGGCAGCCCCTTGACCTCATCATGATAGATCCTGACCAAGACGACTCCGAAAGTGACAACGATCACTGAGCAAAAAAACAGGGGCAAAAAGTACAAGCTGGTCCTCACCCAATCACTTGCATTGATCGCCATTGCCTTGCACAGCACGACGAGGATCCCGCAGGAAATGAGGATGGGAGCCATAAAAAGAAGTTTTTTACGAGAAAAGGTAAAACGGAGTGCTCTATTGAACAGAAGCTCAAGGTCTTTCCAAGTCATGATCAGCCTACAAAAAAGCCGATCATACCACATAAGGATTATTCTACAAATCTGAAGATGGGTCAAAATAGGTCGACCTTGTACCTTTTTAGGCCCGAAGTCATTGGGGAATATCAACTACAGCACTTAGAAATCGAACCTCAGTCCCAGGGTAAGACCTTGGAAGGTAAGGTCTTCATTGCTTCGGGAAAAGGTGCCAGGCGACGTATCGCTCACAAAGCGGATCATCTGGTTCTGGTCGAAGAAGACATTAAATTCCCAGCCAAACTTGACGCCGAAATGGTAGCGGTCCTTGGAGAAGAGATAATCCCACTGGATCCCAAGGGCAAGCTCTGCAGCAACTACGACATTGTCCACATCATTGGAGAGGTTAACTTTTCGAAGGCCGCTCTTTAATTTCTCATGTTGATGGATATCGAAATGACCAGAGAGCATCGAAGCTGCGCCGTTGCCATAAATCGCCCAACCGCCACCAAGGCCCCACAGAGAATCGAAGCCCATCCGCAAGCCGACGCCCCAGAAGTCATTATCGATCGACACTTTGTCCTCATCCCCGACAGAAACAGCCGTTCCCCCTTTGTAATGGACATGAAAGTCTTGATCGATAAATAGAGCGCGCACGCCCATGAAAGGACGGATGCTCAACCATTTGCCGGCAAAGCAATTGCGGGCCAGTTCAATATCGCCGATGCTCACATTAGCGTTCCAATGAGCTTGGGCACGAGTGGCATAGAACATTTGCCCTGCAGGTACAGTCACTGCAAATGGCGCCATCCATTCAGGATAAACAGCACCGTTTTTCTTTTGGGTGCTTCCATGCGCGCTGGCATGGACGTAGGTATAATTGAGGAAAAGGTCCCACTTATCATAAGGAAGTTTGTAACCTAAGCCTAAACGGAAACCCCAATCCCACTCAAAATGCGATTCTTCAACACGTCCATGGGAAATAGTCGTGTTGCTATTGCTCTTGACCGCATAATCTAAATCATCCATATTCGACTGCCAGAACAACACATCACCTTCAATCCAGAAATTGTTGCTGTTTTTAAGAGAATGGGGATCAAACGTCCGCTGGCCGATTTTCTGGCCATTGCTCTGCTGATTGGAGAACTCAGACTCATCGGAAGGCGCTGCGTCAGTAATCGCAGGCTGTTCTGCTATCAATTCTTCAGATAACACTGGCTGTTCCTGAACAGTTTGCACTCTAGCTGGAGTTGACACTCCCAACCCATGATATCCGTAAGCACAATAACCGGAATCATCAAAACAAAGCGCCTCCCCTGTCAAAACGACAAGCGATAACGCGACCACAGTCCATTGCGTAGTGAACCCCCTAGCCATATCTTCCTCCAATTTATTTTTATTATCGATTATACCGAAATGACCTGAAGAATCGGAAATGTGACAAAGCGGCGTCCTAAATTTGAACCAAGCTGTGGATTGCGAGGCAATTCTCCGGAGATTTTGGCACGTTTAATAGCTAAAAGCACCTATGGACGTGCCAAAATCTTCGAAAAGTGCTCGCAAAATGCAACCATTCCCTATAAACTAAACCCATTATTCAGGTTAATATGAAGGTCCACTGGACTTTCTCGCGTGTTTCGCAGCCAAATCAACTCCACTTGAACAAGTTGGGAGATGCAGGCGAGTTTAAATTTAGCGATTGTCCGACGCTATCGGAAACCGATTCTTCGATTTATTTTGGCATAAATAAAGCAAATAGACTTATTTCTTAGTTATAATCACATTTAATTTAAAGATAGTAAATTAATTGTTTTTTGTAAAACTAATTACATAACAACCAGAATTAATTATATGATATACCGAAATTACTTGAAGAATCGGAAATTTGGCAAGGAGCCGCCATGAATTTGAGTCAGGCCAAACCGACGCCGAAGCAGCTCAACTTGAATAAGTTGAGCGATGCAGGCGGATCTCAAATTCATTGGCATGCGACGCTTGCAAAAACCGATTCTTCAAGTTATTTTGGTATATCTAGCCATCGTTTTTTAATTAAGGCATCGATGCTAATGCCTCCAGGTCCAAAAACAAAAAGGGCAAGCAGCATTAAAAAGTAATAAAACGGGATCTCAAAACCATTGGCTGAAGCATGAAAGCCATTTGTCCAATGCACTGTAACTATCGCTACGCACATCAGGCACATCAACGGTATCGAAATCAGGCGGGTCAGCAAACCGAAAAAGAGGAGGACGACTCCCGTCAATTCAACAGTTGTCGATAAGACTGCGCTGAAGCGGGGAAAAGGGATTTGCAAACTGGCAAACCATTGGACCACAGAATTAAAATTCTTAAGCTTCTCTAATGCCGGCATCAGGAACCCATAGGCTAAAGTGAGGCGGAAAAGCAGAAACGGCAGCCACCGCAGAAACTCCAATGCGTGAATCATTTTCTTGCATAACGTTTTCATAATGACTCCTTTATCGTTTGAATCCTAGGACTGCACGCTTTGTGACAAGGTCTTCTAAAAACTTCCGTCCACTCTGAAAAACGCGTTCGTCAATTATAACTGAACACTGAGTTGCCGCCATCTTGATTGCGTCGCGACCTGATTGATTGCATTGTGCGATGATCTCGATCAAGGTACGAAAAAAATGCGACACGGAGAAAAAATGCGCATCCAAAGAGTCGGGATGGCGGAAACCAAAAAGGGGATATTGCCCTTTTTTTAAAGGCTTATCCAAGGAAAGTTGCTGAAAGATCGGATAAGAATAGGTAATAATGCAGTGGTCGGGATTCAAATAAGGGATATCTTCCAACACATCGCCATCGAGATTCAGTATCGGAATCAGGTGGTCCTCCATCATGCACACCTCGATCTCTAACCACTCAAAATGGAGCAGATCGGCAAGAAAGGGGATCTGAACCCGTTCCCCCCACCCACTTTTCTCTGCATACTCGGCTAACCCTTTCGGCATCTTCCAAAACTGGGGATCGCCGCAAGGATATGCGGAAAAAAAATCTTGGATCAGCTCTTGCCACTTTTCCTCTCCAAGGAGGGCATAAGTCAGCGGATAATAATTCAGCAAAGCGCTTTGAATCGTAAAAAAAATTAATTCGCGGTAGAGCATTGCACGCTCTGGACACATCCCAACGCCCGAGGAATCTTTTCCAGTCCGGCAAAATGCGGCCATCTTTCTTTGCATGTCACACACTAAGTTCATGACACACCCAGTGTTTTTCTGCGAGGTGCTGCAAGTAATGGACTTCGCTTAAAATCTGGTCAAAATCCTTTAAGTTAAAGTCCCTCTCTAATAGGACAGGAATGGGATTCATCCGTTGGATCGTCCATTCAAAAAGATCGTAAACAGGATCGACAATCGGTTCCCCATGGGTGTCGATGATGAGATCTTCAGCACGCATCTGATGTCCTGCCATGTGGATGCAGACAACTGTTTCAAGTGGCAGTTTTTCAATAAAGGTCTTGGGATCGTAATGATGGTTGAATCCATTGACATAGACATTATTGACATCGAGCAAGAGGTTGCAGCCGCTTTCATGCACAATTTCAGATAAAAACGCAGCTTCGTCCATGGCAGGTTCGACTGTGCTGTAGTAGGAGACATTTTCAATGGCAATCTGCCGCTCCAGGTAATCTTGGACTTGACCAATTCGCTCGACGACATGCTTGACCGATTCCTTACAAAATGACAATGGGAGAAGGTCGTAGAGGTGAGCATTATCGCATTTGCAATAGCTCAAATGCTCCGAGTAGAGAATAATAGGGATCTTCTGAAAGAATGCTTTGAGGTGCTTAAGAAAATCCCAATCGAGAGGTTCTGGGCTTCCCAATGATAAGGAAAGCCCATGGCAGAAAATGGGATATTTTTCAGAAACTTCGCGCAGAGTTTTTCCTGCAGCGCCTCCGATTCCCATCCAGTTTTCAGGAGCTAGCTCGACAAACGCAGGTTTGCCATGTTCAAGAGATAAAATCGAGCGGGCAATCTCCCGCCTAAAGCCGAGGCCAACTCCTTGTACAACCATCATTTAGTTACTTACCAGCTGACGTGTTTTTTTTGCCCTTCTGATTACTGCTTGTGCTTGCACCGCCATTGTTGCCAGTTCCGCCTGAGCCACAAGAGCCTTGTCCGCATTGTCCATCAGCAGGTTTTTTTGCACCCGTTCCGCCTGAGCCATTTGTACCACCTGTGCCATTTGTACCACCTGTACCGCCTGCGCCGCAAGATGACTCGCCACAGCTTCCGTCAGCCATCTTCTTGGGCCGTGAATGATTTTGCTTTGCTTTTGGAGCCGTTTTAGATCGATTCGTTTGCGAGACCAAGTTGGAGCGAACTTCTTCTCCAGAGCCTAAATCTGAATAGGACAAGGCTTCCTCTTGAACTTGCTCTACCTGTGTTTCGTTTGCTTGAAGCCCATTGCTTAATAGGGCTAACGTGGATGCAACCATCGCTACAGCGATCTTCTTCTTGTCTGCCATGATATCTCTCCTTGAGAATTGGTGCTGGGAGATGCACAAAAATGCAATTTCTTCCCAGAACATGACACATACATCTCAAAAAAAAATTTTTTTATAAAGCAATTTCTAAAATTTGACATAAAAAAATCGTTCTCGCTTCTGAGTAATCCGTTACGTTAGAATGGGAATCGATTTCAAATTCTTGCCCCCTAATAACCTGAATAATGGGTTTAGTTTATACCGAAATCACTTGAAGAATCGGAAATTTGGCAAGGAGCCGCCATGAATTTGAGTCAGGCCAAACCGACGCCGAAGCAGCTCAACTTGAATAAGTTG
>JACCEC012489411.1_pt1 | contig 13211 bp, 14 predicted proteins | sample 7450121 | NCBI WGS metagenome assembly JACCEC01 (sample SAMN15323455, study PRJNA562643) | freshwater metagenome | isolation source: river surface water | place: USA:Blue River Watershed | collected 2017-08-18 | reverse complement strand
CGCCGAAGGCGCCTTATCCGTAGGTTCCAATACAATGGATTCGGCGCACCAAAGGTGCGCCTTATATCCCAAGGGAGGTTTTACTGGAACCGTAGGTTCCAATACAATTAATGAAACCCGATTGTTTTTATTACAAAAAGAAAATCCTGACATAACTTGGATAGATATTTCAAAAATGGCATCTGGATTTAATCCGGACTTATTTCGCAAGAGATTGCCATCTTCGGTGAGATTCCTTTCTAGCAACTTATTAGACCCAATTGTGTAAATAAGTCTTTTAAATAATTCTCTACCCATGGCCTATAATAAGTATACTCATATTCCATTTCTGGTGTTATCTTTTTTATATCATAAAATAAATGCTGATACGCAACACAATGCTTATATTTTGCCTTATTCATATATGGATGATTTGACCCATAGAAATATATAATCTTATTTTCTGGATTATAAGAAAGAACTTGCGCAACAATTTTATCAAATGAGGATTCATGTAATACATAATGCCTTGTCATAAATATGAAAATATTCTTTTTTGTTAATACGTCATTTTTCAGTCTTTCAAATCGTCTTTCATATTTTTGAAATATTTCTTCCACACATTCTTCATTATCATGAGGAAACCAAATATTTTTATAAAGTTTTTTTCCATTAGTAAATGCGTTTCCTAAAAAGTTGTCAACAGAGAAATTGCCATTTAGAACATTATGTAATGTTTCAAAATTATAAATAATATTTGTAGTAGAAAAATAAGATCTATGAGTTATCCAATCAAATGGATAACTTGTTTTTCGTAGTCCAATTTTTTTCAGCGTTTCCGCAATAATACAATTGTCCCCCATAGGAATTATGTTATATTTCTTCATATAGCATAATCTAATAAACTTTTTCTCTCTATTATATAAATGGTATACATTGGCGAAGGATCTTTTGGTTGTGTATATCGCCCCGCAATTAAATGTAAAAATGGCACAAAATATAAAACCGGAAAAATATCAAAACTTATGACACGCAAGTATGCGAAAAAAGAAATTGATGAATACAAACTTGTGAAAAAGGCAGATAAAAAAGGCCAATATTATTTAGGGCCACCTAAACAATGTGAAATTGACCCTGTTGACGCATTAAATGAAATGAGTTATGGTGAATGTAAACTTTTTGAAAAAAATCCAAATATACTTGATTATAAACTTCTTATATATGATGATGGTGGATATGATTTGGATATCTTTGTAAAAACAATTGCGGATCAATATTTGGCGTCTGACCCAAAAAAACAAATGGAACTGTTTTTTTTAAATGCGCGAAATCTCTTTTTGGGTGTAAAACAGTTTTTGGATAATGATTTGGTTCATCATGATATTAAACCGCAAAATATAGTTTTTGATTCAAATACATATAGATTTAATTATATTGATTTTGGAATCGCAGAGAAAAAAAGCACACTCATTAGTCGCATTTTGGCAGAAACCGATTATGAAAACTTTCATTGGTCGTATCCTTTTGAGTCTGGCTTTTTAAACCATTATAAACCATATTATTTCAAAAAATTGAATCCACAAACTTTGAGTTATTATCAAGTTGATTTTACAAGAGTAATAGAACACGGTATTTTGGAAAATCAATTCAAAATTAAACCGTCTTCTTTTAATTCTTTTTTCAAGTATGCTGAAAATAAGGTTACGCCATATTCCAAAACAAATTATGTGAAAAATGTATTTATTGGATTAAACATATATTTGCGCGACAAAACATATGAAGACCTTGTAGAAGATGTTGTTAATACAATTGATATTCATTCTCTCGGATTTACTATGAACTATATGTTGAATATGTTTTATGATAAAAACATAGTTTCACGAAGTCAATATATTAGTTTTAGTAATTTATTTCAGAGAATGTGTAATCCAAATCTTGTTGTTCGCGTTGGATTTACTATTGATGACTATTTGGCTTGGTATGATCAGATATTGACAAGTATTGGAATACAAAAACCTTTAGTTCAAAAACCTTTAGTTCAAAAACCTTTAGTTCAAAAACCTTGTCCGGAAGGCAAAGAACGAAATCCAGAAACAAATCGTTGCCGAAAAATTGTTCAAGCAAAAGCAGACCATGCAAAAGCGGATCATAAATCTATAAAACCTACGTTAAAAAAAGTGTTAAAACCTTGTCCGGAAGGCAAAGAACGAAATCCTGAAACAAATCGTTGCCGAAAAATTATTAATGTGTATAATATATAAAATATGCCTTCAGATGATATGTTAATATATGCTTGTAACGTTGGAGATATTGGTTGGGTTAGAGAAAGTATAAAAAGAGGTGCAAATGTAAACGTTAATCAAGATGGTGATATTCCTATCTTTATTTCAATTAATAATTCGTATGAAAATATTGATACGTATAAAAAAATTGTAGAGGAACTTTGCAAAACAGACAATACAATTGTAAATAGAAAAAATGATAATGGAGAAACACCCTTAGAGTTTGCATTAAGAAAACGTAGTGATCCAAAGATTATTAATATTTTAGTAGAATATGGCGCAGATTTTACAGATAAAGATGCTCGTAAGATTAAAAATGATCCTAAGTTAAAACCTATTTTGGATAAATATATTGAAAAGCGTAGATTGCCAAGAAATAATAAATTAATGAAAAATATTCTGAATAATATGCAAGTTCCAGTAAGAGATGAAACCGGAAAAGATACACCTATTTTTAGATATATAGGTAGTTTAGGTGAAGAAGGATCAGCAGATATTGCAAAAAAGTTTCATACATCGTCAACTTCTTCTAATCATCCTGGTGGTGGTGGATTTGCGGGCGGTTCAAAACAACAATCCAAAAAAAGAAAATCAAAGAGACGCGCTCGCAAAAGTAGAAATGCAAAGAGATAAAATATAATCTATAATATAATGAGCAACATAAATAGAGATCTTGTATATGCTTGTATGGATCGTAACATTGCTGAGGTTGAGAGATTAATAAGCAAAGGCGCAAATATAAACTTTGTATTAGACAATAATTACAGTCCTCTTTCAGTTGCTATTGAATCAAACAACAATCCACTTGTAGATATTTTATTGGAACATGGCGCAGATGTTTATAGAAATCATCATGGTTATAATAATATGTTATTTTTTGCTGTGGAACATATTTATACCGGTTCTTCACATAATGAAATTATTGAACGAGCAGAAATTGTAAAAAAACTTTGTAAAAAAGAGCCAGAACTTTTAAATACAAGAAATGTAAAAGGTGAAACTCCTTTAGAAAATTCGATTTTATCTTCATATCCAGAAATTACTAAGGCATTATTGGAATCTGGTTCAAAAATTTCAGATAGAGCTATTCGATACGCAAAAACAAATCGTGGGGCAAAAAAAATGGTTGATGAGTTTTTAAAAGAGCGTCGAAGAAAAAGGGATGTAAAGTTAATGCGACCTATATTAAAAAAAGCCGGTTTGGGTGAAGCAGAAACAAATATTATATCAGAAGAGTTTTTTCCAAAAAAAGAAGCAGAGATTCCTGAGAAGATTTATCAAAGACATAGACTTCCAGAGGTAGAGATTCCAGATGATTTTTTCCAGGATGATGAAGGTGGTGGTGGAAATGTGGGTGGTTCTAAAATACGTAAAAATAGTAAACGCCGTAAACCTCACAAAAATAAAAAAAGTTATAAACGTCGAAAACTTGTGTAAACAGTAAAAATGCTTTAGTTTCTCTAAAATTGAATTAAAACTTTATTAATAATTAATTATTATTAATAACCAACAAAAATGTCATATTATGCTGTAAAAAAAGGAATTGAGCCAGGTATTTACAATTCTTGGGAAGAATGTAGCAATCAGATTGATGGATTTCCAGGTGCGGAATATAAAAAGTTTAAAACAATGGAGGAAGCAACTGATTTTCTAAATACTAAAACTATATTTATTGGTTCTAATAATGTAGTAAGAAAAATAAAAAGTGAAGTAGAAACAATTGTAAATGAAAAAAATGAAGTAGAAACAACTGTAATCGAACAAAAGCAAAGCGAACAAAGTATTATGGATAAACCAGAAAAACCTATGGATAAACCAGATAAACCTTTATCAGAAGATTTGCTTAGTCCTGAACAAAAAATAGCACTCCAAAAATACAAAGATGGCAACAATGTCTTTATAACTGGTCCAGGAGGAACCGGCAAATCGTTTCTTATTAAAACAATTAAAGCCGATTTAGAAGAACGAGGAATTAAACATGTTGTTTGTGGTCTTACTGGTTGCGCATCTGTTCTCCTTAACTGTTGCGCCAAAACAATTCATTCATGGAGTGGTATTGGAGTCGCAAACGGCGAAATCCATGAAATCGTAGATAAAGCTATAAAAAATCGCAAAGCAAATGATAATTGGAAAACCACGCGTGTTTTAATTGTAGACGAAGTCTCTATGATGTCTGTAAAAATATTCAACGCATTAAATAAAATAGGCCAAACTATTCGCAGATGTTATACCAAATCATTTGGTGGAATACAACTAATTTTCATTGGAGACTTCTTTCAACTTCCGCCAGTTGGTCGTTATACTGAACCAGAAACAACTATGTTTTGTTTTCAATCCGCACATTGGTTTTCCACATTTTCCAAAGAAAATCATGTTGTGCTTAAAACACTTTTCAGACAAAAAGATCCAGTTTATATTAAAGTTTTGGATGAAGTTCGCCAAGGAGTTATTTCAGAAGAGTCTGTTGCTTTATTGGCAGAACGCACTCAAGTTAAATGCGAAAACTCACCAACAAAACTGTTTCCAAGAAATGCCGATGCCGATCGTATTAACCAAATTATGTATATGAAAATCACAAATGAAGAACATATATATGATTTAAAAAAACATTTAAATATTCAAACATATGTTGACAGCGGAAAACCGATTCCAGTAGAAATACTTACTCGGTGTTTGAACTTATCAAGAGAAGAAGTAGACCAACAATTGGAACTTCTTATTGAAAATAGTAAAATTAACAAAGATTTGAAATTAAAGAAAGGCGCGTTTGTTATGTGTTTAGCCAATTTAGATATTGATTCTGGTATTTGTAATGGTTCACAAGGAACTATTATCGATTTTGTTGTATCAATTACTGGTATTAAATATCCAGTTGTTAAGTTTCTGAATGGCATAACAATGCGAATTGATTCGAAAATATATCAACATGGAGATTATCCAACAATTGGTATAGAACAGTTGCCATTACGTCTTGCTTGGGCATTTACTATCCATAAATCGCAAGGAATTACCCTTGATATTGCCGAAATGGATTTGGGATCTAATGTATTTGAATATGGGCAATCATATGTTGGACTTAGTCGTGTTAGAAGTTTGGAAGGACTTTATTTGAGTAGTTTTAATCCAAGAAAAATTAAGACCAATCCAGTAGTTTCTGAGTTTTATAAACAACTTGAATGTTAATACTTTTCCAAATTATTTTGTTATCTTTTTTATTGTTTTATTTTTATCATAAGAGAGATTTAAAGGAAACTGTGGATTCCCTTTGTTGTAAGAGCAAAAAGGATTCCTCCCCACAATGTATCCATTATAGCAACACTCAAATCATAATTCTTGAACATAGCATAGTTGGTAAAATCAAAAGTACCATAAATAATTAGGCCTAAAAGTCCTGCTTCCCATGCACTTCTATCATCTTTTATAATAAAGTAGTAGAGACCCAACGCCAGAAGTAAATAAACAACAATTGCTCCAGATAAACGCACTTGCATTGCTGTTCTCTGTATTTTTGCTACTAATACACCAAAAATAGAAGAGGTGGCATAGAGATATATAGAATCTAAAGCAAGCATTATTACCAATATTATAATAATTGTATTCAATAGTTTCAACATTATAATATTGTCAGAGAAATATTTAGTAATATATATAATGTTTTCAACATCAGGATTAATAGAGGGTGTTCATAGAAAAGTTATTATTGGCCAGTTTGAGAGACAAGATGAAATTAATGACCGCATTAAAAGTCGCCATTTTTCTGATTATCCGCTTGAACCAAACTTCTCTCCAAGACCTGTATCAACAAAATACAGTCTTTTACCAATTATGGCGAAAAACTCAAATCCAGAGCCGACCGTCCATATTAAACCAGCATTTGAACATATTGTAGAAATGAACTTCAATCCAGCAACGCGAAATGCACCTTTCAAAGGATATGCGCGCAATATTGATACAGAAACAATTTTGCGAAATCAGACAATGGCACTCCAAAATGCCTCACAAAGTGTTTATATTCCAAGTAGCAATAGTGATATGTATGTTGTATCAGTTCCTTCGCGATATATTGATCAACCATATAAGCATTTATTTGACAAACCGTCATTTACACAAGGTGTTCATCCCAATTTATTAAATAGTGGAGCAAAAATTGGAAAAGACCGTTTTTTTAATAGTACACGAACACAGTTGAGAGAGCCTACACAAAAATAGTAATTTACATGTAAATATTTCGAAATAATAGAATGAGAGATAATAAACCCCTATTTTTCACTCCTTAATATGTATAATGGTACCCGACTTCAAAAATAAATTATTACTCAATATATTAATTAATTTATTTATTTTAGCAATTATAATATTATTGTTCAGATTTTTTACAAACAATATCATTGCTAAGGAGGGATTTTCTCAAAAAGAAAAGTTTATATTAAAAAGAAACGCAGAAACATACGATGACTTTTATGCGCAAATATATGATAGTATTCATTGTCCAAATAAAAAGCAGGTTGAAGAGATTCTCAAAATAACTGGAGCTGACAACAATAGTATATTTCTGGATGTAGGTTGTGGCACAGGATTTACTTTGAAACAACTTGCCGATTCTGGAGCCAATTGTGTTGGCATTGATAAATCAGATGCGATGGTTGCTTTGGCAAATGAAAAATGCGCCAATTCTGTGATGATTAAAAAAGGTGATGCTACTGAACCTATTCATTTTACGCAAAACCAATTTACTCACATTTTGTGTTTGAATAAAACCATTTATGAAATTGAAGATAAATCCGCATTTTTCACAAATTGTCGTTATTGGTTGCGTAATGGTGGTGTTCTTGTTTTACATTTAGTAGATAAGAATCGATTTAATACAGTTATTGGTTCAACATTTCTTGTAGGCAATCCACAAAAATATGCGAAAGAAAGGATTATGCGAACAGAGACAGATTATGGAGATTTCAAATATTTTGCGAAATATAATATTCCAGAAAGTGGTATGTGTTCTTTTACCGAAACATTTACAGATGCTAGTACCAAGAATATTCGGCAAAATGAGCATACACTTTTTATGGATTCTGAAGAAAATGTTTTAAAAACAGCATTAAAATGCGGATTCTCTATATATGGAAAAATAAACATGGAGAAAATTAACGATGATGAATATCAGAATATTTATATTCTTATATAATACATTTTTATATACACAATAAAATGTTGTATATAAAAAACTTTAAAAAAAAGAACTTTTTGAAAATATTTATTGTTTGAAACCATTTTTAAAAAGTTTATTTATTTGTTGTCTTTATTTTTATTGTTTCATTTTGAAGTTTGATAGAGATTCTCTTATTTTGTTATTTTCAAATAAAAAGCAAAAAACCCTTGATTTTGCTTTTGCCCCAGTTCTCTTATTACTTTATAACTTTGGAAAGTTTTTGATTATACATTAAAATCTGAGATTCATGAATGTATTCCAATAAAGTTACAACCCATTCACACATTTCCTTATTATAGTTTTCATTTTTTGTAATAGTTTTCCATAATCTGTCAAGACCCATACTAATAGGAACATTTGGATTTTCAAAATAATAGATTTTCTCTCTAAAATAATTTATTGATTTGTCAATTTCAGCAATTCTTTTTTCAATAAACTCTTCATAATTTTCAAGATTATATGTATATTCATTTCTTAGATTTGTAAATATTGAACCTATATTATTTCTAATTTTATTTAGTTTTTCTAGAATTGCTTCTTTTGAATGTTTTTTAAATAGATTTTGTATTTTTTTTTCACGAAGTGCTTCAATAAAATCTATACAAGAAAGTTCTCTTATCACACTGTTATATGATTTTTCAATTTCATAATTGTCGGAAACATAACCGAGAGAATTATACCAAGACTCACCTTTTGTAATTATTTTTAATGTTGCTAAATCAAATCCATAATCACCTAACTCAATTTGTGAACCGTCTGTAAACCATATTAAGGATATATATGGTATATTTTTTGCGACTTTTTCAATACGTCTAAGAGACTCTGTGCCATTAATATCACATTTGCTTAAATATTTAATATATAGTTTTGGTTCATCAAGTGTAATTAATAAGCAACGAAAACTTCCTGTTCTTATAGATAATGTACTATGTCCTTCATTTTTTATTTTAAATCCTTCTTCACTAGAAAATATTGTTTGAAGCATTTCTATTAATTCTTTAATTTTGCTTTCTTCGCTCATTTATATATTAAGAGAAATCTTAGAGAAATCTGTTTACTCTGACTTTATTTCTTTTCTGGATTTTTTCTGGATTTTCTCTGTTTCTTGCTTTTTCTCTGTTTTCTTAATTTTCTTCCACCATGCTGAATACGTTTTGTTAAATTATAGTCATATTTAATTATTTTAGAATCAAAAATATATTCCAAAAACTTAGAAAGCCATTCAAATATTGGACGATCGCATATTTTGTTTTCTATCAGTTTTTGCCATAGTTTATTGAGTTCTATATTTATTGAGTTATTTGGATCTTCAAAATAACTGATTCCATCTCTAAAATATTTTATTGAATCTTTAATTATATTTATTTTTGATTCAATAAACTCTTCATAATTATTAAGAATATAGATATAATCATTTTTTTTGTTTATAGCATAACGACTTTGGTCACTTTCAAGTCTTTTTATATTTTCAATTATTTTTGATTTTGAATATCTTTCCATAAGTGTATTTATCTTTATTCGGTATAGTTCTTCAATAAATCTTATACAAGAAAGTTCTCTAATTACACTGTTATGTGATTTCTCAATTTCATAATTATCTGAAACATAACCAAGAGAATTATACCAAGATTCGCCCTTTGTAATTATTTTTAATATTGCTAAATTGATAAAAATATTACTACAATATTCAATCGATGAAGCATCCGCAAGTTCAATCATAATTGAAGTTTTATCTGATAGGCGTTTTGCTACTTCTTCAATACGTCTAAGAGACTCAGTGCCATGGATACTACATTTATGTAATAAACCAATGTATATTTTGGAGTTTTCAAAAGTAAACACTAAACATCTGGTTTCTTCTGTTTCTATAATAAATATATTTGTATCTTTAATTATTACATTAAATCCTTCTTTTGATGGAAATACTTGTTTAACTATTTCTATTAATTTATTTAGTTCACTCATATACATATTCTGAGAAATCTTAGAGAAATATATTTTTTTTTGATTTTCTAGAGTTTTTGGACTTTCTCTGGTTTCTTGATTTTTTTTGTTTTCTCTGTTTCTTGCTTTTTCTCTGTTTTCTTGATTTTCCTCCACCGCGCTGAATACGTTTTGTCAAATGATAATCATACAAAATTATTTTAGATTGTAAAATATATTGTAATATAAATGCTATCCATTTATATGTATCATAATCACATTTTTCAGATGATATATATTGTAAAACTCTTGTAAAATATATTTGAACACTAAGACCTCTAAAATCAAAAAACTGAATGCTTTCATCAATTCTTCTTCTAGCTTCAATTTCCTTCTCTTTACCTTTATTTACTGGACGAGGGTCTTCATTATATATTTTATGCACTTTTTCAAAAAACTCGCTACATTCCATTTTTATAATTTCTGTGTTGTGTTTTAATTCTTCTTCATAATTATCTGAAACATAACCAAGAGAATTATACCAAGAACGTCCATTTGTTAATATTTTCAACAATCTTAAACTAAAATGAAATATTTTGGTTTCTTTGTCTTTTATACAAGATTTCTCTATTACTGACGCATCTAAAAGACCTAATTCATGTATATATGATAATCTTTTGGCAAGTTCTTCTAATTTTTTTAATGTTTCTGTTCCATTTATACTACATTTTTGGAGACTATTTATGTATATTTTATCGATTTTAAACTCAATATTACAACAATTTTCACCGTTTATTGAAGTAATATCATATTCACCAGATCTTTCTTTAACATATCTACCATAAGAATCAACAATATATTCACTTTCTGGAAATATTTGTTGGATTGCTTCTATTTCTATTGTTTCTTTATACCTTTGGACATTTAAAACGCCGACTTCGTCGGCAGTTATAAGTGACAATGGTACTGCAGTTCGGATATTTGAAATGCCCGAAGGTGTAAGTGAAAGTTCTATTATTGAATGATCAACTTCATTTATAGATTTATCTTTATCATCATCCATTTATATATTCATTGATATTTATTTTTCTTTAGTTTTCTGGACTTTCTAGACTTTCTCTGTTTTCTCTGTTTTTTGGACTTTCTCTGTTTTCTCTGTTTTCCTCCACCACGCTGAATGTATTTTGTCAATTCATTATCATATTTTAGTATTTTAGAATCTCGTATACTTCTCAAGATTGAAGAAAACCAATCACATATTTCTGGTTTTTCATATTTTGGTTTCAAGAGTTCTATAAAATATTGTTGAACAGTTAGGTTATCAAAAGGTATGATTCCTGGTTTTCCAATTTTCTCAAAAAAATCTTTAGATGGCATATTAATAATTTCTGCATTATGTGCCAATTCTTCTTCATAATTATCTGAAACATATCCAAGAGAATTATACCAAGATTGGCCTTTTGTTAATAATTTTAGATATGCCAAAGATAGCATCTTTTCTTTGGTTCCACATTTTTTCATTATTACAGAACCATCTAAACACGTAATTTTGGTAATACCTGGAATATATTTGGCTAATTTTTCTATTTTTTTCAAAATCTCTGTTCCAGAGATATTACATTTTGTTAATGTACTTATGTATATATAATCATTTCCAACTTTTATAGTGAAACAGAAGTCGTCATAGGTTTCTATATCATATGAACCATCTGTTTGTTTCACAACAACATATTCACTTTCTGAAAATATTTGTCTAATTATATCTATTTGTTCCATTTATTATATTCAGATATAATAAATAAATGAATACTAAAAATTATGAAAACGGATTTAGGCTCGTTCATGAGACTTCATCCAAATGTTCTAATATTGCGTCAATCCAAGTTTTCTGTGATATTGGAAGTATTTTTGAACCAGAAGATTCGCGTGGTTCAGCACATTTTATTGAACATATGTGTTTTAAAGGAACCCACAAACTTAAAACATCTAAAGAGGTGAATCAAATATTTGATATAACTGGCTCTGAATCAAACGCATTTACCGAACGCCGATACACATGTTATTATGTAGATACTGACAAATCAAACACCCAAATATGTATACAAACATTGGCTGATATGCTTTTAAACTCAGTTTTTGACAAAACTGAATATATGAAAGAACGCGATGTTGTCAAAGAAGAAGCAGTAAAAGATGAAGATGATTGCGAATTAATTGCATTAACAAATGCCGATCGCCAGATTTATTCTGGTTCTCCATATGAACATACTGTGGACGAATTAAAATACCACGTGGGCAAACACAATCTCCAATATGAAAAAGTTCTTGAAATATATAAAAAATATTATGTTCCTTCCAATTTTGTATTGAGCATTTGTTGTAGTATTCCATTTGAAACAATATGTAAATATGTAGAGACATCAGACTTTGTCAAATCTGATAAAAAATCGGTGCGTGAACCATTAACTCTCTATATAAATCCACAAAATACTGTTGTTTATTGTATAGAGAGACGTCTGACAAGTCCAGTTCATATATGTATTGGATTTCGAACTTGTCCTCTTACACATAGTGACAAATATTGTTTGAAACTTTTGAAAACTATATTAAGTGGAAAAATAAATAGTCGTATGTTTATGATGCTGAGAGAAGAAAATGGACTTACTTATACTTCATATGCTTATACAGACTTTTTTGAACATATGGGAGATTTCAAAATGTATGCGGAATGCGACTCATCCAAAGTGTTTAAAAATGGATCTGGACTAGGAGTTTTCCCACTTCTCTGTAAAATGATACAAGATTTATTGAAAATGGGAATAACTGATGATGAAATCAAAACCGCAAAGGGATTTATAGAAGGTTCGCAGAAAATGAATGCGGAAGATCCCTCTGTTATTGCCAAATATAATGGTAAAAATCTTTTGTTTGGAACTATTAATGCGCCAAAATATATGAATAAATACAAGAAACTAATTGAACCAATTACAAGAGAAAATGTCAATGATTGTATAAAAAAATATTTCAGAAAAGAAGGAATGGTTGTGTCAGTAGTATCTTCCAATCCACCTTCTGAAAAATCATTACGCAAAGTTGTGAATAAATATCTATAGTATATTTATACTTTAGAATGAACCATGAAATCTTTTTTTATACAATTGTTATTTTAATAATTGGAATATGTGGATATATTTATTTTGATGCTAGCGATTTTCAATTGAAATGCGTTGTCTCTACCGTTGATGGAAATAAATATTGTGTAAGAGAGGGTGCCAAAGTTAAAGAATCTGCTGATATGCTTGCTACTGTAACTGGAAAATGTAAGAAATTGGTAGAATATGTTGGTCAAAAGTTTCCAAACAAAGAAAATGTAAAACGTTTGGTTGATGGATTTAATCCAAAAAAAGTAATGGAAACATTGCCAACCAGTGAATATACGGCATATAGTGAAAATAAGGGAGAGAAACTGGCTTTTTGTTTGAATACGGAGAAAGGAGGTTCAAATATGATTGATGAACATACACTGACATTTGTCGCAATACATGAACTAAGTCATATTGCTACAAAGTCTATTGGTCATAAGACTGAGTTTTGGGAGAACTTTAAGTTCTTATTAGAGCAAGCAAAAGAATCTGGAATCCATACACCACGAGATTATAAACAAGAACCGCAAAAATATTGTGGAATGATAATTCGAGATAGTCCGGCTTTTGATTTATAAGGTGAAAGTTTATAAGGTGAAAGTTTATAAGGTGAAAGTTTATAAGGTGAAAGTTTATAAGGTGAAAGTTTATAAGGTGAAAGTTTATAAGGTGAAAGTT
>JACCEC010294254.1_pt1 | contig 13219 bp, 8 predicted proteins | sample 7450121 | NCBI WGS metagenome assembly JACCEC01 (sample SAMN15323455, study PRJNA562643) | freshwater metagenome | isolation source: river surface water | place: USA:Blue River Watershed | collected 2017-08-18 | reverse complement strand
GTGCCGAGCGTGGCAAAGTGATTTGGGTTCGGAATCGGCACGCCTTCCATGCGCCACAAAACGCCCGTAGGCGAATTACCTCTTATAACAATATCATTACGCGAATCATTGGCAATCGCCACCCCTGCAAAATTGGCAGCTAAACGACTCACATCGCCCCGACCACCCGAAAAACGTTGCACTTCTTCGACATTAAATTGACGTGCGGAGATAGTCGCCAATTCGTTATTGGTTCGTGATTTTTCGATTTTGCCCGACACGACTACCGCATCGAGTTTAGTGACATTTTCTTCAAGGCTGATGCTCAAAACGGTTTCTTTACCTGCGTTCACCACGATATTAGGCAAAGTAACGGTATTATAGCCCATAAACGAAATTTGCAATGTATAACGTCCTGTTGGAACGTTTTTTATCTCAAAATTTCCATTTTCATCAGCCACTCCACCGAGCAAAGGCTGCACGTTCAGAATTTGAACCGCCGCCCCGATAAGTGGTGTTTCCGATTGTTTATCGTTGATAGTGCCACGTAAAATTTGGGTGACTTGTGCATTCAATTTTATAAAAAATGTTACACATAAAAAATTGATTAACAATAAGTTTTTGATTTTCATAAACAAAATTTTAATTTTTAAAAATAAAATTATAACAATGATTTTTAAAATAATGCTACAAAAATCAAGGTTATTGCGCATATTGGAAAGTGCTTTGTGCTGAATGGTCAAATTTGGGGGCTGAATGGTGATTTGGAATGGTGATAAAAAATATTTTAATATTTTTTTATATAAAAATACCCCCTCAGTAGAGAAAGGGCATTGCCCTTTGTACCTACTGAGGGGGATAACGATTTAAAATTTTAAATCATTTTATTACCTAAAACTTCTGCCATTTTTGCGTAGCAACCACTTTTCCATTGATGCGCATTGTCATCAAATAGAAACCTGTTTGCAATGCGTTAATATCTTCCACACTTTGTTGATATGTTCCTTTTTCTTGTGTGCCAAGTTGAATAGTACGTATCATTTGCCCTTGCAAATTCAAGATGTCAAAACGCACCTCGCTTGCTTCGGATAATTGATAATTCAAATTCAACATTTCACTTGTTGGATTAGGGTAAAGTGTAAATGATTCATTTGCAGTAATGAAAGCACGTTGATTGGTTGTTCCACCACCTTGTAAACAACTTATGCCACGTCTGCGATAAGGTGTTTCTTTCCAAGCCGTCATACCTGTGCTACATCTACGGCGCGCTCTGATAAGGTAATCAACGCAAGTATCCAAACGAGGCAACAACATAGGTGCTTGTGGAAACCATCTTGACGCTCCCCAAACAGTTTCACTTACTTTGCGATATTGTACCTCAAAAGTATCTAATACGTTGTTAACAATATTTGGCATTGCAAATACAACCGTTCCATTTATGGTATCTTGTGCGGCTAAAGTAGTAATTTCAGGGCAGTTTGTAGGATTGCAATTTGGTGAAGTTACGTACAAATTACTCATAGACCAAGCACTCGCACCTGTCGGACAAAGGCGGCGCGCTTCCACGATGTAAGGCGTACATGGAAGGACATTTGGCACAACAAATAAAGATTGAGTAGTTCTATAAGTAGTTGCTAATGAATCATTTGCACGTCTAACTTTAATTTCAAATGTATCGCGTAGGGTTACAGTTGTGGCAGGGTTTAACATCAAAACAGCCCTTTGCAAACTGTCTTGTGTTCCAATCACACTAACATTGCCACACGCATTACCACAAATTGATATATTAACTAATGTACGATTCGAGTAAATAGGTTGCGGACAACTTGTGCTGACCACTTTCAAACGAACATAAGAGCCACCCACAGCCGCACTCGGAATAAAATAAATCGCTTGCGTTGCATTAGGTACGTCCACCCAATTGACAGTATCTGTACTGCGTTGCCATTGAAGGGCGTAATTCATGCCGACAATAGCCGCATTTATCATGCGCGTAGAGTCGCCCCTACATACGTCTATCAGCGTTGGAAGTGGTGAAACCGAAATATTACAATTTGTGCCACCACCGCCACAAGTAGGTATGTTCAAAGCAACGGTTCTAATTTGTGGTAAACTCGAACCATTCAAACAACGGCGAAGTACTTTTACTTCATACGTTTGGCAAACTTGGGTATTTGGTAAAATGAAATTTGAGGCAGTAGTACGGAAATACATCGAAAGCGAATCTTGTACCCTGCGATACCAAACCTCAAAGGTATCACGCGAACCTGCGGGTATCATCGGCGAGATGTTTACGCGAAGTCTGCCACTATCATTTATCGCTTCTAAGTTGGCGATGGGTTCGCAAATACAAGTTGTAACATTGATTCTTGAAACATTAGAAATGCGTGGCGTAGTGCAATTTGGACTATTCACCACATAACGCATATACACAACTCCTAAATTGTTGTTAGGCAGCGTAAATACATTATTAGTTGCACCCGGTAACGAAATCCATGTCATCGTATCCGAACTCATTTGCCATTGAATAGTATAATTTGTGCCTTGCACATTCGCTACCAAAGTTTGAGGGGCGTTTTGACAAGCATTTAACATATTTGGCAAACCACCAATCAAAATATTACAGTTTGTGCCACCACAATTTGCGCCCGGTGCGGTGAAAGTACGATTTATGAATGGAGAAACGGTGTTATTGAAACAGAAACGGCGAATTTCAAAATCATAACTCATACAAGGCTCTAAGGTGAGCGTCCGCGAAGACAATTGACTACCTGTAAACTCTACGTTTCTCCATGTAGTATCCGTTCCTCTGTTCGCACGCCAACGGAAACGGAACGTGTCGCTAATGCCTAATTGCGGAGTTGTGATGAATCTCAATGCTCTTGTGGTATCTGAATAAGCAAATTCAACATTAAAGAGTTGGCAATTTTGCTGACAGTTTACACCAGGGAGCGTAAATACAACGGTTTTCCAAGCGGTTACGCCATTTGCGCACACTCTACGCACTCGACCCTCGTAAGGTACGCAAGGCGTTAAACCTGTCAAACGATAAATATTGAGTTGCGTCATTCGGCGCGTCCAAACCGAATCATTCGTGAGACGATATTGAATTTCAAACGAGTCGCGTGAACCTGCTATTATGGCAGGAGTAATATTTAAAAAAATACCAATACTATCAATCACAGGGGTTACACTTGCCACTTCCGTACAAGGAGCTGCGCAAGCGGCGACTGTCAAACGAGTAATGCTGCTAAAAATAGGTTGTGGGCAATTTGAATTGTTTACCCGAACTCTAATAAATGTCGTTCCTGCAACATTATTAGATATGTTAATATTAGGTCGTGTTTCGTTTGGAAAATCTGTCAAAACCAAACCATTTACACTCATTTGCCATTGATACGAATTTAGACCGCCACCACCATTTGCCGAAATCGCAAGTACTGAGGGGGTTCCGAGGCAGCCTTGCAACTGCACAGGCAACGGATTTAGCACTACATTGCAAGTATTCGCGCAACTTGTGCGGAAAGCTACCGACACCACGCCCGAAGTTTGAGGCGTACAAAGGCTTTTTACACTTGCCGTATAGTTTCTGCAACGTGCCAAACCTTGCACAATAAACCAATTTTGGAAAACCGTATCTCTACGAATAACCGCATTGCCAGAATCTCTTATTTCAATCGCGTAACGTGGGGCATTGCCATTCCAAGAAAGAAAAGCAAGCGTATCTACTTGAACCGTTAAATTAATCGGTGGTGCGCAGGTTGTGCCGCTTGCACTGCAACCCAATGTTTGGAAAACAAAAGGATTACTCCAATCTGAAAAAACATTGTTTCCACAAATTTCTTTCACTCTAAAAACATAACCACGACAAGGTAACAAACGGATTGTATAGTTATTTCCTGTAATACTATCTACGATGATACGACCCGTTGAGTCTTGAATAGCGCGATATTCAACAATATATTTGCTTGTTGAAGTTCCTTGCCAAGTCAATGTAACGGAAGTAGAGTCGTTTAATACGCCTGAAAGATTCATTGGTCGAGGACAAAGTACGGCACAACCTTGCGTATTTACCGTCAAAACACCCGCCCAAGGGCTAACAGTATTTGGCGCACATTGCGAAGCGATACGCACCTCATAACGCGAACAAGGAACAAGACCACGTAAAATAAAATTGCTACCCCTACCCACATTCATCAAACGCCAAGCGGTATCACCTACTAAACGATATTGTATTAAATAATTTAATACATTCGGTACGGTGTCCCAAACTGCTAAAATCGTAGTATCTAAGGCAGTCAAACGGAAATTGCGTGGCGCAGTACAAATAGGCGCACAACCCGAAGTTTGGAATGAAAATATATTGCCCCAATTACTACGCACTCCATTACAAATACTTCTTAAACGAAAATTGTAAGTTGCACAAGTTAATAAATTAGCAAGTGTGTAAGGACTTCTTAATGAAGAAGTTAAAGTTGTCCAAATTGTATCAGATGATTTTTTGTATTGAAGTTCATAACTTTGACCAATAAGCGTATCCCAACGAATTGATACTGAATTATTCGTAACATTGGAAATACCTCTTACCGCAGGCGGATAACACGCCGCAGGGCAAGTAGTGGCAAAAGTGCGTTGTGTACTCCATTCGCTAAACAACGTTACCGTTCCATTCACGCAAATGCTACGAATCCTAAAAATATAGCCTTTACAAGCCACTAAATTAGTAAGCCGCAAAGAATCCGTATTTACACGCATGATTTGCGCCGTTGCGTTGGCATCGGTTGTTTTGTATTCCACTTCATAACTCGTTGCACCTGTAAGAGTCCAACGCAAAGTAGCCGCATTTGTACCTACATTAGTAAAATACAAAGTCGTTGGTACGTTGCAAGGAGGTAGGCAGCCCGTAGTACGGAATGTTACCCCAGCACCATAACTACTCATCGAACCATTGAGACATCGCGTTCTCAAACGCATTTCGTAATTAGTGCAACGTGCCAAACCATTTAAGCGATAGGGTAGGGTAGTCGTGCTATCCGCTCGCCACGCCGAACTCGAACCTCTCACACGCCATTCAATATGGTAACTTTGCGCGCCGCTCACACTTGCCCAAGTGACAGTAGCAAAACTATCACGAACAGAAGTAGCCACCGAAGTAGGTGCAACACACGTTTGAGCGGTCAAATTGGAAATGTTGGTCAATACACCCACCAACAAACCCAAAAATAACAGAATTTTCCGTCTCATGTTATTCATTGTTTATAGTCAAAAAAAATTTGCAGAAAAAATACAATATAAAAAGCCAAAAAATTTTTATTTTATAGTTTCCTATTTATAATTTTGAGTGTGTTTATTCAAAAAAATAAAAATAATATAAAATAAAAATTTTTTGGCTTTTTATTGATACATTTTTAGGATTTAAGTTTTTTTATCAATGCTTTCCGAAGGATAGAATGTAAGAGAAAATGCTTAATTTCTACTAATCATCAATTTTTTATAAGTACTTTTTTGACCATCTTGAATATGAATCATATAAATACCTGTTTGCAAGTGGCTAATATCGAAGGTTTGCCCCCCCCTCAGTACCTGCTCCATTTTTTGAGTCATAACTTTTTGCCCCATCAAATTATGAATGTTGACTGATAAATTAGTCGCTTTTTCAAAATCAAAAAATAAAGTAAAATTATCATTTGCAGGATTTGGTGCAAGTGTAATCGCTTGATTGAGAATAGGGTCGTTAGTAGAAGTGCTAACATCAAGCGTAATCGTAAACTCAAAAGGAAAGTCGTCCCAAGCATCGTCCCACTCAATATAGTAGGTTTTGTTCGCTCTTGCATCAAAACTAACGATAGAAGTGGTAGAATCTCCAGATGCGTCCAAACAATCATCATCACTACTTGCTACTAAACGCAACGCCGTACAAGTGCTATCATATACCCAAAGGCGTGTATCGGCATCTGCGCCACAACTCGAAATCGTCATGCGTCCGTTGCGAGTAGGGGTAATTTTGTACCAATTTGCTTTGTTCGCAACGCCACTTGTAGCATAACCAAATAATGAATCAACATTAGTAGTACCGATATTAACTGTTGTTGCCGTGGTACAATGCTGCGTAGCGCGAGGCGAGAAGGTACTAAGCGTATAACTAAATGTAAAATCGCTGTCGTCCCAACCATTATCCCAATTGATGTAATAAGTAACTCCTGCTTTTACAGGTTTTGAGAAAGCAGCAGCATATTCGTCTGTGCTATCGGGGTGATAAAGACACTCATCGTCTCCATAACCAAATAAGGCTAATGAATCACAACGACCTGTAAAAATGAATAAACGAGTATCAGCCCCTCCACCACAACTTGCAATCGTCATTAAACCATCTGTTGCAGGAGTTACTTTATACCAACGTCCTCTATCAGGAAAAGGGAAAAAATTGGAAAAAGCCGCACCATTCAAATACATCGTATCTACTTGATAGGTATTTGGAGTAATAAGTTGTGCATTCGCACACGTATTGCCCGTTTGCGCCAATACAGAAAATGATAGGCAACAAGCCACAACTAAAAGGAAAATTTGTTTCATACAAAAATAATTTAATGTTTTATAAATTGATAATAAATTGAGTATTATGGTAGGCTTAATTATAAGTATCAAGATGAGCCGATTTTTTATAGTAGAGGTTATTTTCTTTCGCTTCGCTGCTTGATATAATAGAATATGGCATTATAATATTTGTTTTTTATTAAAATGTTTTTCTTGGTTTTTACTCATTTTAACTTTTTTTTGTTACAAAATAATCGCTGAAAAAAAATATTTCTTAGCAGTTGCCCCCCTCAGTAATTTTTGGCAACTACCACAAAACGCATTTGACAGTTTTCAACATCGTAAATTATAGGGTTTTGGTCGCTTTTTTTGTTTGTTTTATCGCTTAGTCGTTACCTTTGTGGGCTGTTTTTTCAACTTTTTGTCAAAAAAATAGTCTATTCTATTTTGTATAAAACTTTACACATTATATTTTTTTTGTTTAAATATTTACGATGAAAAAACAACTCGTTACGCTCGGCTGCTTTTTATTAACACTCTCTACGCTTTCAGCTCAAATACCTAAAATGGGTGGCGGACAACCGCAACAACAAGGCGGCGGCAATCCCATGGCACGTTTCAAAATTGGTCGCATCTATGGAAAAATTGTAGAAAAAGACACCAAACAAAGTGTCCCTTTCGCCTCTGTAACGGTTTCGATGCCCATGGGCAAAAAAGATAGTTTGGTCGGCGGTGGCTTGACGCAAGAAAATGGCGATTTTAATATTACAGAATTGCCAATAGGACGCTTCAAAGTCAAAGTTACGGCTATGGGTTTCAAGGAATTTACCCAAACGGTGACGGTGATGATGCCCAATGATTTAGAGCATGATTTAGGCGATATTAAGTTAGAAAGTGATGCAAAAGTATTGCAAGCCGTTGATGTTACCGCTCAAAAATCAACGATGCAAATGAACATTGACCGTAAAGTGTTCAATGTGGATAAAAATTTGAGTTCAGTAGGTGGCACTGCCGAAGACGTTTTGAAAAATGTACCCTCAGTAACCATCAGCAGCGAAGGCGGCGCACAACTCCGCAACAATACGGCTATGGTATATGTGGACGGTCGCCCTACTTTTTTGAGTTTAAATCAAATTTCAGCCGAACAGATTGAACAAGTGGAAGTTATATCTAATCCTTCTGCTAAATTTGAAGCAGCGACACAAGGCGGTATCATCAATATTGTGATGAAAAAAAATAAAAAACCGGGCTATAATGGTTTTGTCAGCTTGGCAGGAGGCACAAATTACACCAATAACGATTGGAAAGGCGCACTCGTTAGCACTTCTATCGCGCTCAATATCAAACAAGGCAAATGGAACATTTCAACTTTTTATAATTTAAATAGCAACAATTCGCCGAATGTCGGCTATGCAGACGGCACAAATCTTTTGCAACGCTTCAAATTTGAGCAGGATTTTGATAACGAATTTAAACGCCGTTTTCAAGTCGGGCGTTTAGGTATTGATTATTCGCTCAACAATAGAAATACATTGACTTTGGCAAGTACCATTGTGAGAGGAAATTTTGATATTTACGAAAATCAAACATTTAATTGGTTCGATATCAATACTAATGCCTTATTAGTGAATGGTACACGCAATCAAGTTGCTGAAAATCAATTCAAGCGAAATAATGTGCAATTTATTTGGAAAAAAACTTATCCGAAAAAAGGCAAAGAGTTGACGGCTGACCTCCTCTATGATTGGGGTAGTTCTGAAAATGTGAGTTCGTTTGTCACTCGTGGCACGTTGGCGGGTACGCCCTTGAGCGCGACACAAACTCAACGCAACTTAGGCGGCGGCATCGGAAACGGCATGACTTTTCAATTAGATTACACAAATCCCTTAACTGATAGCTCAAAATTGGAAATGGGTTTGCGTAGTTTCATGGCTCCACGCACGAGTTATTTTTGGGCAGATACCCTAAAAGGAGATGGCACTTATGCACGAGTTAATTCACTTTCAGCCGATTACGCATTTGAAGAATTTATCAATGCTGCTTACATTACTTACTCCAATCGTTGGCAGGGCATCGGTTATCAAGCAGGTTTGAGATATGAGCAATCCAATTTTGAGGGCATCTCAAATATTGCCGAACAACCAAAAGTAGGGTTCGATTTCCCAAATTTCGACAAAGGAGGAGACTTTTTCAAAGCATTTTTTCCAAGTTTATATTTGACGAAAAAATTTGATGCAAAGAATGAATTACAAGCAAATTTTAGCCGAAAAATTAACCGCCCAAATTTCATGCAGTTGATGCCTGTGATTATGATGGCAGATAATCAAAACGTCCGCATCGGAAATCCGGGATTAGCACCTGAATTTATTAACTTGGCAGAAATCAATTATAATAGACTTTTTGGCAACAATAATTTATTGACTTCCTTATATTTACGCAACGTAGAAAATGTAATTACTCAATTTGTAGAGCCTTACGATGCGCTCGGACGCACTAAAACCACATTCATCAATGGCGCAGCAGCTTGGTTTTATGGTTTGGATAATACATTGAAATTACAACTTTCAAAATCTATTGAATGGACAACAAATGTAAATATTTTCAATATAAGTATCAATGCCATTGACGTTCAGCGTCAAGGTTGGGCGTATAACTTGAAATCAAATTTAACTTGGAAATTGCCAAAAGATTGGTCAATCCAAGCCGTTACAAATTACGAATCGGAACAAGTGATGCCACAAGGCAAACGCGGCGCGATTTATGGGACAGATTTGAGTTTCAAAAAAACGTTTTTCAGAGTGGCATCGCTTACTTTTTCGGTGAACGATGTATTTGATACACGCCGTTTCCAACAATTTTATGAAACGAATTTCTTAGTGCAAGATTGGGTACGCCGCCGCGAGGTGCGTAATTTCCGCATTGCTTTCCAAATGCCTTTTGGCAAAATGGACGCTTCTATTTTCAAACAACGCCGCCGCCCACAAGGTCAACAAGGTGGACAAGATGAAATATTTTAATTTATATTTTAATCCTTGATAATCAAATATTTACCCCCTCAGTAGGTGGTTAAAAAATGCTGATTAAACATTTTTTAACTACTTACTGAGGGGTATTTTTTTTATTAAAAATGCTACTTTATGGAAAATATAATCAGGGCAGTTTAAAATACTTCTATGTATAAATTTCCCATTTTTGGGTATTTATTTTTTTCTATTTGATTTGAAAAAAATCGTTACTTTGAGCATTAAAATAAATATTTTTATTAAATTTATACAATTTTTTAAACTTTTAATGGTACATCAAAAAAAATTATTTTACTGTTTGCTACTTGCTTTTTTCATAACTGCTTGTATAGGAACAGATTACATAGATGACCCGATTGTAAAGGAACGGTTGACCATCTCGCCACGTATTGCGACCCTTGCAGTAGGGCAAACCCAAAATTTTACTGCTCGTTATAGCAATCAATATGGCATCGAAGAAAACAAAACTATTACATGGCTTTCTACTGCGCCTACTCGCATTACAATTACGCCGAATGGCAGGGCGGAAGCTATCGCAACGGGGGCAGCAGCGATTGTGGCAAGATTTGGTTTGGTGACAGATACCTTATGGCTCAATCAAGTTGGCGGCAACGACACCACTTTTAAGCGTAGCGGAACTTTTGAGCGGGTCGGCACATCGTATAATGTGGCAGGTGGTTTACAAATATTAACCATACGAGGCGCAACCAAAATAGTGACATATGCTAATTTTTCAGTAAGTGCAGGACCAAGTTTATATTTGCTTTTGGCAAATCATACAAACGGACGTTATACGGTTGTGCAAGGAGGCAACGCTGTTAACAATGTTAGCGCACAAATAACAGCCAATCGCATGACGCAATTTTCGGGGCAATTAACCTTTGATGTACCCAATAATGTAAATCCTGCTGACTATCAATATGCTGTTTTATATTGTACTTTAGGTCCTGTTTTTGGTTTTGCTAATTTGCGCTAAATACTATAAAAAATTGATAATCAACTTAATAAAAATAACATGTATTCAAATAAGAAACAAATAAACATCTTTTACGGTTTACTCTTGTTGCTTTCGACCCCCTCAGTAATGTATGCGCAAGCATGGGTAAAATCAAAACATGAAGGTTTTTTTAAATTAGATTTAACCACAATTTACGCACGTAATATTTACGACACAAAAGGCGATGTAGTGCCGTTTCGTACTTTGGGCAATTATACAACTGCTTTTTATGGAGAATATGGTATTCACAAAAAGTTGACACTTTTTGCGTATATTCCTTTTTGGGTGCGCAATACCATCAACCGAACAGTTGGACGACAAACAGGCAATACGATTGAAGACGGCATTGAAACCAATAATTTTGGCGATATGGATTTAGGATTTCGTTATCCGCTTTATAACAAAAATATTTCTGTTAGTCTGAATGTATTTTTTGGATTGCCAACAGGAAACGCACGTCAAGTAGATGGTTTGTTTACAGGAGACGGCGAATTTAACCAAATGGCAAAAATTGCAGTCGGCAAAGGTGGCAGAAAATGGTGGGTACAAGGTGCTTTGGGTTTCAACAATCGCACTAAAAATTTTTCGGACGAAATCCGTTATGATGCCGAATTTGGTTATAAATTATTGAATAACAAACTTTTAGCTATTTTAAAAATAAATGGTATAGAAAGTTTACAGAATGGAAATGCCAATGCAAGCGCGACAGGTTTATTTTCTAACAATGTGGAATTTTTGGGTATTGGTCCCGAATTTTTATATTTTACGGCTTCTAAATGGGGCGTATCTTTGCGTTTAGCGGGCGCATTAAAAGGGCAAAATGTCTTGGCAGCACCTTCTATTTCGATTGGCGCATTTCATCAATTTTGACAATCTATTATTTGTTTAAATTTTATTTGTTTGTTGGTGCTTGCAGATACCAAATAAAATTTTGAGAAAAATAACGGTACAGTTTCCCTACAAGATTTAATCTTCAAAATAGTGCAGAAAAAAATAATTGTAAAAATAACTTCATTTTTATAATATTTTGAACTAAAAGCGTTTTTTGTGTGTTTTTTTACAAAAGTTATTTAGACACATTCAAAATAAAGTTTTATTTTTGCATATTCAATGCTATATTACTTCGTTCATACCCCCTCAGTATATAGTATTTTCACGAACATAATTTTTTTTTAAAATAAAAAATAACTATATGAGTCTCGTAGCAGAAAGTATTGACACACAACCGATTAGCTTGACTGACGGCGCAGTAAAAGAGCTAACTCGCATTATGCAAGAAAATAATGTGCCTGCTAATTATGGGCTTCGGGTAGGGGTCAAAGGGGGTGGTTGTTCTGGTTTTTCGTATGTTTTAGGTTTCGATGAAATAAAAGACAGCGATAGTATATATCAAGTAAATGGCATCAAAGTTTTGATGCAAAAAGCACACGCCATTTATTTGTTAGGTATGGAAGTAGGTTGGGAAGAGGGGCTAAATAATCGCGGTTTTACCTTCCAAAATCCTAATGCAAAAGAAACTTGTGGCTGCGGCACGTCTTTTTCGGCGTAATGTCGCCCATTTCAATTCGGTAAGTTTATGTATAAGTATATCTAAATCTCGTTGCTCATTCAGTAACGGGATTTTTTTTATTCTACAAAAAATAGGGTTGCAACTTATTCATGATGTTGCAACCCAAATTTTTTATAATTATGGTTATGTTAAATAACAATTTCGTAAAATATTTTTTTCTTTAGATATTACACCTAAAAAAATACCTTTTAGGGGCTATTTTGTGCCTTCCAAAAATGCTATCTTTTCTTTGAGTAGTTTTATTTGCTCTCGCTGAATTTCAACCAATTCTTTGAGCAAGACAATTTCAGTCTGCGGCATGTCAACAACTTCGCCAAAATTCGATATATCTATTTTCAACAATCCGCAAATCTCAAGCAAACGAGACCGCTTAATCGTTCCTCGCTTGTATAGTTCATTAACGCTTTGTCGTGATATACCTAATATCTTAGATATTTCTATATCCGTCAATCCTCTATCTTTCAAAATTTTTTTAAAAATTTCTCCATGATGTAATGTGCTGTTTTCCATTGAATTAAATATTTTTATAAAAAAAATGTATCAATAATGTAAATTTTTAATACAAAAAACTTGACATTTTGCTTACATTATCTTTATCTTCGCGTAAGATTTGAAAATTTTACAAAAACAAGCAAAGATACAAAAAATGTACCTATACAATTTTTTTAAGTACTACGGCGAAAAGCAGCAACAAGAAGGCAAAACTACTGCGGAGCAAAGGGCAGATTTGATGCAATTACTGGCAGTTTCGAGAGCCACAATGAGCAATCTCGAAAGAGCCACCGTTCCACGTTTGTCACCTGCGGAAATACGTGCTATTTGTTTGTATTTTGATTGTAGTGAATCTGATTTTGTCAATAGTATATCAGTTAGTGGACAAAGTGTTTTAATGTATTAAATTCCATTTATGGGCTGTTCCTTGAAAACAGGAACAGCTCTATTAAACAAAGCTAAGATAAATAGCGGTATGATAAAATAACCAATAAATTGTATTTTATTGTTTTATAAAAAAGGAATAAAAAATATAGTTAATTTATAGACAACAAATATCAACTAAAAGTTATGTCATTAGTCAAGATTGTATCAGTATTTAAAGACCCTTATACGCGGATTTCC
>JACCEC010219049.1_pt1 | contig 13224 bp, 6 predicted proteins | sample 7450121 | NCBI WGS metagenome assembly JACCEC01 (sample SAMN15323455, study PRJNA562643) | freshwater metagenome | isolation source: river surface water | place: USA:Blue River Watershed | collected 2017-08-18 | reverse complement strand
TGATTACTGATTACTGATTACTGATTACTGATTACTGATTACTGATTACTGATTACTGATTACTGATAACTGATTACTGATAACTGATTACTGAAACTGGAACATTTTTTGTGGCACTATTTGTGTTTTTTTACTTTGCCTTTAGTTGTTGATGACTCTCCCCCCCTATTCCATTATATTGGCTTATATGTAGTCAAATCATAATTTGAGTTGTGAAGGCGTTTATCAGGTATCACAGTCTATGTCTGCAAGATCTGAACATTTTTCATTCAGATCAAATCAGACAGACTGCACAAATGAAAATTACATCTGAGGTGAAAAGACTAGTTCTTTATTCTACTTTAAAGTCTTCTTTGTTTTATCTCATCCTCTTTCTCCTGGTTCTATCTTTTCCTCTTCCAATTCCTTTGTCTTCATCTTTTATATAGAGGATTATAATAATGGGATTATTCATGATTCTAAAAGAGATATTGATGCGGAAATTATCTTTTGTGACTCTAAAATTTCATTTGTATGAAATATTTTACATTTGTTGAAACAATTATAGCATCATAATCTCAAGCTATTGATATTGTTGTTTTGGTATATCAAGAAAGGAAATGTGGTCATTTTGATGATCTAAGTGGTCATTCTAACTCAGAAATGATGGCTAATTAAGCAACTTTGAATATTGGATATTAGATTTTTCAAAAAGTTGAATTGAAATTTCTGTTTACTTTTAAATGAACATTCCTTCTGTCTTCTATTGCTTTATTTATCTGGTAAAATATTTTCAAGACAATTCTCTAAAGGGATGTCATATCCAATTTCATTTAACAATTATTTTACTTTACTGTTTTATGAATTTTAAGATAATGTTCCATTTTAGCTTTTGCAATCCTGATTACAATAACTTTCCATTGGTAATGATACCTCTTTCATATCTTTCATCTTGGAACAGATTTTTGTTTGAACAGAAAATACAACTCCTTCTCCTGCATACAAAAGACTTTCTTGTAACTAGTTATCCTATGCCTTCTTCCACTTGTTGCTCTGCTTTGTAAATCAATTCCAATTTCAACAGCCCCAACACCTTCATTGGTGAGGTGTATTATACCATTCACATTGACAATTCCATGTGAAAGTCATGGTCTTTTTCCACAATTTCACCAATGCATGTGTCATCAGTCATCATACCTTGTGTAAAACTACAAGATTAGAAACAAAACTTACATTGGTAGTTTGACCACCATTTAGTTTGCCAAACATCAACTATTCCAATATGTTTGTGCCAGGAGTCTTTGATCTTTGTCAACCCAGTGTTTATTACTGTGTCTGATAGCTGACAGTGATGTGGACTCATGATGTTAGTAAAATCATCATCCACCTCCCAAATTCTCTGGGATATGAGCATTGACATCATCACTCCCATCAATGTTCATTTCATGGATGTCCATACATAATAATGGCAGGAGTCATTCCCCTTTCATCTCTCACCATAATTGGATGCATTGATGGATGTATTTAAATTATTGGGTATGAGCTAAAAGTTTGTTGGTTTCATCATTACTATTGTTTTCTCTGATACCAATGTGATACCAATTTGATATATTCCTTGAGTTGAGGTGGATGCTGTTGACAGAGTTGAATCACAAAAATGGGATCTTGATTGTAAAGATACATTTAGGTCTAGCCAGGTAGAAAAACACAAAAGGGATTCTTGTTGAAAGAATTGTACCACATTTAATTCTTCTTCTGAAATTTTCTTATGGGTTTCAGTCAGCTAACCTAAAAGTCATACAAAAATGTAATACATAGACATATGATTTAATTGGCCAAAACCCATTCACATTGACAATGAGATTTACATTTTTCATTTACAGCAACACCCACTACCATCATGGACATATCAAAATAAATTAATATAAAAGAAGCAAACAGACCTTTTATGATGTGTTGAGAGAGTGTGTGTCCATCAGTTAAACATGATTGCATTGTTGAAATAAAATGTTACAGTAATATGACAGAATTAGTTTTGTAACAATATTTCATTATTTTATGGTTTGGCTTGTTTATTACTAGAAGGTTTACATAATCGTTATGCAGGCCATTTTGGGGGCTGTTTTGAGACATCCTATTTTGCCATGGTCCATATGAAATAATTGTGGTATATTTGCCTTAACAAAGATTACTATTTAAGGCTATGTCCATGGTAGGTTTGCTGACATTAATCACTTACAAACATGGTGATGTTTGAAACAGTAGTGAGTATCTTCTTTTTTTATGACAAGCCATTTGAGAATGACATATCTCAGCTTCTTGAAGGGGCTGTTCACCCTATTGCATATTGCTGCAAAGGGGGATGCAAGACAAATATGATAGTTCAATCTTGAACATTAAAGTATGAATATCTATAAAGTTAATGTACTATATATGGACAGGGTGGAAAACTGCCTGTACAAATGGAAAATGTTTTACAATAGCTAATTAAGACCCATACTAAACTCTCAATCAATCCCATCCCATGTCCATTTTTTTCAGGGAACAGATTAGTGGTGGGAGCAATCTTGCTTTGGGGTATGTGTTCATGTGTGGGCTTCTTACCATTGTCCACTTCCTGTCCCTGATTCTTTACAAGAATTATCCTCAGCACAATTACCTGATGTGTTGAAAACCATATTGTCAGTCAAACAGCAGTCTTTGTCAGCTGGCTCGTGACCAGAGCATTGTGTACCAGTATGTAAAGATAGGCTTGACAAAGGCTTATCAAAGTGATTGGCTGGAGGGCCCTCTCCAACAATAGTAACATAGCAAGGAGGAGCACAAATCTCATCTTGAGTTCACAGCACAGAATAAATGGCTTTGTAGATACAGCCTGTTTTCACCATGTCTTCCACCTTTGGAGCAACCAAATTGGTTTACAGTCTAGTTCAAATAATGAGATTGGACTTGGTAAGGAGGTATTTGATGAGGACAGAGCAGTGGCTCCTTTTCCAATGTAGAGCCTGGTTTTCACAATTGCTGTCAATTTTTGTGAAGAAGATTTGACAAAATACAGTAGAAAACTTGCTAGGAATAAGTATTGATTGATGATAACAAACTGCCAACATTTCCTAATTTTGTATATTGCACAAATTGGACCTGGAACTATTGCTTTGTACTAAATTGGTACTAACTGGATATTTCCATCTCTGCTAATATTCACTATCATAAAGGTTTTGGCAGATACAAAATGCTGGAGGAAAAGAAACGGTTTTTACAAGTCAAAAAGACTGGTGGATTTTGGAAAAAATAAAATTTCAAAATTTTGGTATTTCAAATGACCCCAATCGTCTTATAATTGCCAGATATATGGTAATTTAATCCCAGTGCCAATATTGTTTTGTTGCAAGTGGCAAGTGACCAGCATTGAACACAAAAAACAAAGAAACAAGCAGGTACTGGTACAACAAAGACAACTACAATTAATATAATACTATCTAAGATGGTCCAAAGAATCTTTGGGACCACTGTATTCATTGTTGGTCTCAAAAAGAATTGTCTGCAGTGTTATGTTGAAGAATGCAATGGAAGTCTGCCTACAACATTGCACAGTTTGCACTGGTGGAGGCAAAGAGGGGCCAGCAATTACAATACATGCTCTTGTTGATGACATTGAAACATATCATATTGGTTTCCTGTCATAGGAGATAGCATACAGGGATAGTGTCAAACATATTATGGACTTCATGCTTCTGTGTTGGTTGTTTTCTGTCAAGACAAGGCAATGACTGTCATTTCTTTCCACAGGTGTTTGGTTTATGATGACCACATATGTGCTCCAGCATTCATGACTGCCACAAATTCTTGGAAAAGGCAGGTAAAGGAGGAGCCTGGATCAGTCAAACAAAAAATGAAGCAATCTTGTGAGAACTTCAGACAACAAGAAGAAGGTGACAGTGAACTTAAGTTGGAAGAAGAGTCAGGTGTGTAATAATTATTGTGTGATTGCATTGACTGCATAAACATAGGTTGAACAAAATTAATACAAACATCATCAAAATCAACTAAATAGGGCTAAAATTAAAGCACATTGAACCTATTGGATGGATAGTTCATCTATGCATTTTTTACAATGCTATCAGAAATCAAATCATTTACACTAACAATCCATCCTGTCAATTTTTCTTGGAACAGTGATTTTATCACAGGTTTTTCATTCCCAAATTCAATATGCAATCATGCCAAAAATAATGACTACAACTTTTAAATGGTTTATTGAATCCAACATCAGCAGGTTTACAGTGGCACATACATCCAGCATGAATGTGTTGAATTTCATCACCCAATTTTCTAAATCTTATCAACAACATCATGCAGCATGTGGCAGCAATAAAAATCAAGATAAATATTTGTTGAACACCAGTTAGAGCATTGCTTATGTAAGGCTTCAATGCCAAATCTACCCATCTCATTATGATGTTGCAATCCATCTAGGCATTTTTTGAAACACATGGATTGGACCTTTGTGATATGCATGCAACACTTTTTTGCTATGTGACAACTTTCAGTTTGTGTAAAAATCACAAGAAATTGTTACTTGTCTCCTAATGTAGTAATTATAACTGAAACTCTAGCTCTTTGTGTCATCAGTTGATGACCAAACACCAATTGTTTTCTTTCCTTTGCTATCCAATGTCTTTTTTGGATGCATCAAAAATATACATACAGCTGATCCATATTAATTATCTATCAACAATTAATGAAGTAGAAAACACAATAAATTGATATTAACCAATAATAGGCACTTCAACACAAAATGACAGTCTCACACCTTTTGTTTTGACCTAGTTCTTCTAAGAGAGTTTGATGAATTTTTATTAAGTCTTAAAACTCTTTGCATGTTACATTTAGGTCCTGCTGAGATGTGTGAGTACGGTAGCAATAAACACATCCTTTTCTGGCAATAAATCATTCATTATTGACAAAAAATCTGAAACTCAGTCAACAAGCCTCAAATTTTATCATTGCCACATCAATAGTCATTGTCTATTTTTTTAAGGGCAAAAATTTCCATCAGCAATATATTTTAAATTTCACAAAGGTCATATTTTGGTGTCAGTTTCACTTAACATACAGAAAGAGATCTAAAACTTACCAGCTTGTTGCAGTTGTTTAACCGCTTGACAATGAGGGATGAAGAAACTTCTCCCTCTGCAGAAGATTTATTTCTAATCAGAACTTTATCAAGGGTCAACAATTGATCAGCTCTTCTAAGAAGTAAAAGTTTCATTATGATGATGTATCTCCTCATGTAATGCTTTTCTTTGTAGCTGTTGCATCAAGTGAAGACTGAATAGGAATATTTACAAGGAAGCAAAACACTGGTATTGGTAGGAAAGGTAGATTCAATCTAGGTGACCATCTAACACTGGGCTTTTTCTCACAGTGACCAAAATCAGGAGTGTTTCAACAATCCATAATATCTAACAATATGACATATGCATAAAATTTTAATCTGTATAAAAATTTCTAAATATTAATATAACACCATTGACTTTATACCCCATAAGATTGTAGATACATAGTAATTGAACAAAATTTACACTCAGAAGCAAATTTCCACTTTCATTATGAACAGATTAACCACAAGACACATACAAAAAAACAACATATTGTTTAGAAAGATCATATTAGCTTTTTATTTTTTATCAATGATGTGTCATATGCCGTGTTTTGTGCCAATTAGCCAATCTAAACTACTTAGAGATTTATGTTGAATTGTCATCAAAGAAACAGGATAGAGTGTTAGGGAATAGTCTGCAATAGAATAAACACTGGAATATAACTCTTTCTGCTGCATAACACCATTTAACATCCAAGAATGTCCTATTTCAATCATAGTCAAGTTCTTCACACACCTCAGAAATCCCAACACAGTGCAAATACAATACATCCAAATTATTTACACATCAAATCTTATTTCCTTCACTTCAAAAATGCTAGAGAAAAGTATGTATTACAGAACACAAATTTTTCACATGGACACAATTTTCTCATAGACCACAATAAAAATATATAGACAAATAAGGGGCTATATTGGGGGCCAGTCCAACAACATTGAAGTATGTGACACATAACACATGCTACATCTGCATTCAAGTGTCAAGTGTCCTCGATGGTGATCCTGGGCTTCCATAGGGAACACAAGATACACTTGAATTGATCACCAACTTGCCACCAACTGCAATAAAAACTATGAGAATTTACATCATACCCTGGAGAGTTTGCTAGTTCTAAGTCAGAAATAACATTGCTGATACAACAAATCTGAGGGAATCCCTTATGCTTGTACAAACATAACTTGATTAAAATAGCTCTAGCCTTATCATAGATATATCTCTTTGAGCTCTAATGATTACATCTTTTTACTTAATTGATTAGCATGACTAAATGCTATGACACTTTGATAATTTTTCTGTTCCAAAACATTCAAGGTTAAAAAGTAATATTTCTAAATCCCAGGTAAACTCCTCCTAAATCTCTCATCATGGCCTTTCAGACACCCTCAAGTATAAAACCCAAAGATGCATGTAGGACTCTAAGTTACAAGGCTGTAGTAAAGTTCATACCCAAGAATGCTTCCAAAGCCCACTAAACATGACAACCTAGAAGGTTAAGTTGAGTAACAGGTCCTGTGTGAAGCATTCTCTTTAGTTACCTAAGACTGGGGAATCCCACATCCAGTGAATGATTGCTTACAAGAACTTGCTAGACAAGACATAGCCCAATAAATTGTAAAATAATTTACTTGCTGAGTTTGTCTTGGCAAAGGAGAATACAAAGCAACTAAAGACATAGACAAAACAAGGAGTGAGTCTACAGACAAAGCGCCCAATACATATACCAATGCACTAGGTATCTCAGCTGAAAATTACATATGAAAAAGGAAGCAGGAATTAGCACGTTTTAGCTAAACAACAACCTATTGGATCTTATTGTAGTTCATATATTGATGTAGATTCTATCACACATAGTACCTCACATTGACATCATTTTCCAATAAATCTATGGTCATAGAGTAGGAACAGTATGTCTTGATGTACAGGAAAGATGTACCAGGACCAAAGTTTTACCTCATTATTGTTACTTAAACTAAGCAAACAGTCATTTTTTTCTAGATTGTAAATATCATATGATAAGTTAAGGTTGTATAGAAATACCCATGAAGTTTTAATCAGACTTAGTATATCTATTCATAATGCAAGTATTGCATCATGCATTTATTGTAACAACAAACTCAACAAGAAGTTGAAATAGTAGATTCAAAATAAAAAAAGCTGATTTATCAGGAGTAGTGTCCATTTGTAAACATTTGACCACTACCAATCAACAACATATACCAAACCTACTTGACAGTATGAGGAGTTCTTTGGGAGTTCTTTGAAAGTATTCCAAGATTGTGGGATAATCCCTGGGTATCTTGATCCAATGGAAAATGAGACAACATGGCATGGTAAACTAGACCATGTACCTAGACTCTATTTTGATATATAACATATAAAAAAGTTCAATAATCCCATGTATGAAGTCCACACAAATTATTCCTAAGATAGAAAAATCAATGTGTGATTAACATAGAAGCCATACCCACCAAATATCTTTGATTTGTTACTAAACCTAGAAGGATCCCAGTATGCTACCACTTTCAATCTCTATATGGAATTTGGAATTCTATAATATACAAGTAGATGAGGTTTGTCAGAAATGTTATAGACATGTTATGGACATGTTGTGGATATCTCATAATTTTGGCCAGATGTCTTAAAATTTCAAAAAAGACACAGCAGACTTTGACATTTGATGTCTGTGATTCTGTGAAGCGGATGACTTGAAAAATTCCATCACTATACACTAAAACTTTTAGTGCAATTTGAGCTCTTTACAATGACAAAAGAACAGCACATGCAAGAAAATTATTATTCCCTAAAGGTTTGAATTTTTCAACATTTTGCAACAGGTTTCAACTGTTACGCCCAGTTGTGCTTACCCTGGATTCCCAGGAATCCTCCTTTGTGGAATCCCCTGCCTCCTGTCTCTCTGTCTTTTAGTGATGTCAGGTTCACCATGTGAACCTATCCTTCTCATAGCCTTTGCTGATATATGATTCAATGCATGCTGTGTTGCCTCATATGATACTTTCTGCTCTTATAATTCAAAAGTAATAAAACATTTACATCACTCAAATGTAGGTATATCACAGGTAATTACGTAATCCTATGGGAAAAATCCAGTCAACATTAATCAATCATGATCAATTTTTGGTCCATGACATTGCCACCCTTATCAGATACTCCATGCGTAATGTTGCTTTAGAATTCTCAACCCATGCTGCTGGCAGTACCATATGCTCCAAAACAAACTCCATGAGTCAAAATTTTTAGAATTATCAACACACTCCCCCAAGCGCTAAAAATATTATCATGCTGCTGGTGGGACCAAGCACAACAATTAATTTTCCATAAATGGAATAATTTTTGAATAATCATCACTGCTGCTGGCAAGGCCAAGCGCTACAAACATTATCTTGCTGCTGGCAAGGCCAAGGGCAACAATTAATATTCCATGAATGGAATAATTTTTGAATTGTCACCTCTGCTGCTGGTGAAGCAATCAAACCTGTAGCTGTACAAATGCAGCCCACACAAATAATAAACAGAACAAAGCAACTTTCCACAAGAGTGGCATGCTCTGCTTTCTCCATTACCCCTTTGCAGCCTTGACAATGTCAAATGCCATAACATTATAGCATTTTAAACCAAAAACTATGTTCCTTACACATTTTATTTTGACAAAGCATGACAAATTGGTCTCACTGCATATCATCTTGACCCACCTTTACTCTATGACTGTGCCACACAATGTGGCAGTCCTATCAACATTTGAGTGCTTTTGCCTCACAATGTGAAGGCAAGATAACACATTTCAATTACAACTATAACAATAGATGACAAAATACTACCCTGCCTCCAAATGTGAGCATGAGGTAATACAATTTTATTATTACCCTATTTTTTTTGTGATGACAACACAAATCTTTCATATCATCCACAATGATGATGATGCATCATTCTTAATTTTTTGTGTCAGCAAACTACACACACCATGGGGATGACGTGAGACATCATTTCTTCAACACACAAGTATTGCTTCCCTCAATGTTACTGTCCATTGGCTCACAGCGCCCAAACACAACAATATTTATTTTACTTCTTTTTTGATAACCACCACTGGACATGAGATTATCTTTTCTTTCTTTTTATTTTGGCCTCATGAGTTGAGCAAACCACACTGTACATAATGTATATCAACTCTCCTCTTTTTGGGCATACTTCTCACCATGTGAGTACCCTAATGATCACACTTCATGTGGAGCAACCATCATACCCACAATTTCCTTTTGTCATTCCATTCTGCACAACTTGTCATACAGGGGGAGCTCAATTGTAATCCTACTTTGTAGATACCATGCATCCTTGCATTGATTACAGGGCGGGAGAGTGTTATGCCCAGTTGTGCTTACCCTGGATTAATTTCAGGGTGTTTTTTTATTGAAAAATTTATTTTATCATGGTCATTTTGTAATTTTTGAATTCACATATTCAACCAATCCCTAATTACAGTTTTTTGAAGCTTCAAGTTGTTCCCAATGTAAGTATTTTTGTCACTGCCAAGAGGGAAGAAAGCACTCAGTGGGACCAGCACTATGTTGCCCATATCCCTTGAATGCTGGGGAATGAATGCTGGAGGTTGTTGTGTTGTTGACAGCATGATGGTAGCAGAAATGATATTAAAAAGGCTTGGCATTTTTGAATGTTTTTAGATTTATCCTTGTCATCATCTGTTCAAATTTGGCAAAACTCCTTTCCAGTTCCCTCCTTGGAGCTGAACTCTCATCCAATACCATGACACTTATGACATATTCAGGATCTTTCACGCACCAAATATTGTATTGTATATCATCAAGGATACCAGAGATGGCATCAGTTGATCAAATAAAATTGTTCTTGAAATACTTGAGGATGTGCACTCCTGGAACAATTGTCAGACAAAAATGATATGTCTTGTTGAGTGTTTCTTCAAAGACTTCTTTCTTCTTGAGGGTAGTAATGGCATTTATAGCATAGAATCCACTGTCTAAGACAACAGATTGTCCATTGTAACTATTGGCTTGAGTGCATGCAAAAACAATGCACAAGTTTTTCTGCCACCCTTGATATCAAGATCCAGATTTCCAAGCTGAGAGAGTGGTCTTTTTGTTCAACTATCTCAACCAAAAAAATTCCAGACAAACCACAGTATACAGTGTGGTATTTTTACCATATGGTTGGGGTTTGCAAGGACAAAATGCCCACCCTGGGCAAGTTCATTGCTGAAACCAGATGGAAATGCTTTTATCCAGGCATAAAATCCAAAACAAAAAAAGCCAAGTTTTAATCTCATAATCTCACCATCTTGCAAACTCAGTAGGTGGAGATGCCTTTTTTGTTCAGCAAAGCTGGTAAGTTATCTGGTTGATGCAGATCTTTGCAAAGAATTGTGAGCATTGATATGGCATAGGATTGGTGCATGGATTGTCTACTGAACAGTCCCAAAATTTGGCTTTTGACCACCCGCAGCATGTGGCCATCAGAATCCACAGCCCAATGTACCAGATGAACTCTCCTTCTGATATGGCCCGCCCTCTAGTGTCAGGGGTAGCATACATGCATCAGTCAAAAAGCCATGAAGTGGGTAACAGCTTAAAAATTGCAAACCAGGATTGTCTGACAGACATCCAACCTCCTTCAAAGCTGTATGAAGGATGGTCAAATGCAAGTCAGAGGGAATTTAGCACAAGCTAGTGGGTCAAAATGGAGCATATAACTTCAAGCAAAGTGAAACATAATACTGTTGGTAAACTATCCCTTTACACCCTATCATATATTTTTGATATGCAATATTGCAAAAAAAGCTGCTTTTTAACTTAGTGCCAAAACAAGGTATCAAACCCTAACCAACCCCATATGATCCTGAAAACTGGGTATGTGAGAATTAATTGGATACCAGGTAGGTCTGATATGGTTTAATTAGTAAAAGTTACCATTGCTCAAAGTTGGGTGTTGGGGGGAAGTTTTATCTCAATTAGTGTTTTTGGTCCAAGAAAACATATTTTACCATGCTGAGCCAACCAAAAAGTATTTAATCTTTGTTTAAATCTACAAGGTCATAAAAACTGAAATTTTAACAACTTTTCACTCCGCATGCCTGTAGAATAAAGTGATAATACATAAAAAGGACCAAAATCAACAAGCCACAAACCAACCATTTTGCCACATGCAAATTGAAGCCACTTGTGTACTTTGGTTTGGTTTCATTAGATTAGGAATAGCCTCTTTTTCATTTCCAACAAAAGTGTGATTTCATCATTTAAACTAACAAAATCATAAAAGAACGAGTAAAAATTTTGGCTGATATTGCATACTATTGGTGTGCAACAATGCCCAGGTGTAAAGGGATGTCAATTCACTACATTGCTTTTGAAATGATAGATTCTTGTTGGGGTTAAAACAATGGGTGGAAAACTGGAAAGAGTGGTTTTTATTTTTACCAGTGCTTGAAGTTATGAAATTCTCAAAAGAGCAAAATCCACCATCTTGATGCAAAAGGACCTCTTACACAACATCTCACCATAAAAATAAGGCAAAATGTTGCAAAGAATTCAAAATGAGTTTTCAATGTATAGTTGTTATTGCTGTGGTTTGTTCTGTTGCAAACAAAATCATGATTTTTGATAAAATGGGTCAAAAAGAAGTATTCAACATAGGCTGAAAAAGGTATGAAGTATGAAAGAATGAGATGATCACTTTGTTAAGTAACATGATATTTAGACAAAAAGTGAAACTGGAATGTTTGATATTGACCACATCTTCAATCACTCCAAACTACTGAAATGTCAGTTGATAGAAATGCAGAAACAGACATTCTGGTAAATACCATCATTCCATTTTATTTGAAGTCTCTACCATTTGCTCTAAAGAGTTGGTGTGAGGGAAAATCAATAGCACTACACATGTGAATGAAAAATGGCAGTAAGTCATCCAATGAGAGTATCAGAAAAGTAATAGTTTTTATACTGTTGTCTATCTACTACTGTGAATTAGATATATAGTATGTGTTCCATGTCTGCTTGTCATTAGGGTGTCTGTTTGGCATGTTTTGGTCCTGAAGCAAATCCCAAATTCTAAAGGAGGTCTGAATGTGAGAGAGTGAACACTTTGAAGAATGGATCCACATTGTGAATGTTGAGATACCCAACAGGGTGTATATCCCTGTACACCTTGTAAGACCACCCCCAACCCATTGACATTTGACATGCTAACCATTAGCACACACACACTACCAGTCTGTCATAAAACTGTTACAATGATTTTGTGAGAGTTATGACAGGGTCATGACTTGTGATTGATGACAGCATAATATCCATCAGACAATATGACCAATTTTGATCAGTGAAAAAAGAATGGATAAAAAGTAACACATTCCACACCAGTGGATTGGATATCTTACTATAGACTGAGGGTTGAGAATGAGGTTCTAAAAAGGAAAGGCAAAAATAAAAAAGTGGAGGATGCCGGAATCGAACCGGCGACCTTGTGCATGCTAAGCACACGCTCTACCAACTGAACTAAACCCCCTTTCGTACTGATTCCTCTGTCGACCTACGGGACATGTTTACACTATAAACTACAATCTTTGAGAAAATTAAGACGTCCCATGTTCCTTTCCTCGCAAAGCAATCGCCCACCCAACTCCACAGTGTCATTCTATTTTTATAATCTTAGCAACATTTCTTACATCATGGCATATTCTTTCTTCCTTCTGCTTCTTGTACAACAGGCAACAGAAGCTTAGAGGGAGACTTTCTAATGATGTCTAAAGTTGCAATTTTTACACACAAAATATTTGCAATCGATGTGGTCAGTTTCCTGTAATGGTTTATTCCAACCAAACAGTCCTTTACATTGTTAGTGGAAGATGTCCACATTGATGTACTCTTGATTACTGTTTTTGTTTGGTGATAAAAGAGCAATTTTCCTCTGGTTACTGATTACTGATTACTGATTACTGATTACTGATTACTGATTACTGATTACTGATTACTGATTACTGATTACTGATTACTGATAACTGATAACTGATAACTGATTACTGCAATTGGAACAT
>JACCEC012075355.1_pt1 | contig 13227 bp, 16 predicted proteins | sample 7450121 | NCBI WGS metagenome assembly JACCEC01 (sample SAMN15323455, study PRJNA562643) | freshwater metagenome | isolation source: river surface water | place: USA:Blue River Watershed | collected 2017-08-18 | reverse complement strand
TCGATGTATCCAACATTGAAATCACATCAGTTAGTTTTGGCCAAAAAAGTTGACAAGATAGAGCGTGGAGATATCGTAGTAGCTTACAATGACACAAGAGAAACAATTATAAAAAGAGTAATTTATCTTCCAGGAGATTCATACACCCAAGTTATAGAACCAAGTTTTACTGAACCTAAATTACTTGAAGATTTGACACAGTCTGATTTGATGGTTTTTCTTTTAGACGATAGATGTTTCGCATTTGATTGTAAAATACCTAAAGATAATTATTTTTTGATGGGCGATAATAGACGAAATTCTGATGATTCTAGAAGATTTGGAACATTGCATAAAAAAGATATAATTTACAAGGTCGTATATAGATGAGTTTGTTTAAATTTAACACAATTGAGTTAGAATGGAGACTCAAATTAGGTCAGAAGATTGAAGATCCTGTTAAAAAACTAATACAAAAGGCTATTCAATCTTCTTGCACCATTTTTGTTGATTCAGCTGATTCCAATTGGACTGGAAGTGGATTTCATTTAGGCGATGGTTATATTGCTACAGCTTCTCATGTAGTGCCGCCTGAATTGGAAAACACACCTCATCAAATAAAGGTTTCATTTGATGGCAGAACTATGTATCCTGCCCAGTTGCAAATTTCCGACCCTAACGTTGACTCAGGAATAGTTTTATGTAAACAAGTTTCTAAAATTATTCCAGCAGTTGGTTTAGCAAATTCAGATACTGCTGAAGTAGGTGACATTGTTGCAGTGATAGGATCTCCTGAAGGATTTCACGATACTGCAACTGTTGGAAGAATTACAAATACACATCAAACCTTAGGAGAGCAAGCCCCTAGTAAGGCATGGCAAGATATTATTTTTGTAGATGCAGATATTTTAGAAGGCGCATCAGGCGGAATGGTTATAGGAACAGACGGCCTTGTTTATGGCTCAATTATGGGGGTTACAGGTCAACATGCAGATGTTGGTGTTGGAGAAAACTCTGCCTGCCCATCTAATAAAATTATAGCTTTAATGAAACAGCTCGGTAAATAAAATGTATACTTATAAGTATGCAAAATCATTATGAAGTTTTAGGTGTATCTAAATCTGCAACTGCTGATGAAATAAAATCTGCTTACAGAAAATTATCTAAACAATTTCATCCTGATGTAAATAAAGATGAAGGAGCTGAAGAGAAGTTTAAACAGATAAATGAGGCATATTCTGTTTTGTCTGATCCTCAAAAAAGAGCTCAAATAGATCAACCTCAAAGCCCATTTGGAGGCTTTAATCCTTTCAATAATTGGAATGAAGTAAATTTTGTTAGAAAACAAAATTTTAACACACCCTTAAACATTAGAGTAAATTTAAATTTAGAAGATTTATTTAACAGCATTAAGAGAAAAGTAACTTATTCAAGACAAAGGTTCTGCTCACATTGTAGAGGCGAAGGTGGGAAAGGATCTAAAAGTGCTTGTATTACCTGCATGGGATCTGGTCAAAACAAACAAACGATCCAACATGCAGGTTTTTTCTTTGAGCAGGTTTTTGGACCTTGTCAACATTGTCAGGGTAGAGGTTGGAAGTTCGAATCAATATGCAACCCTTGTAATGGCATGGGCTTAATACAAGAACCTATGCATGTAGATTTAGATTTGGAAAAAGGAAGTATTTTTAACACTTTCATGAAACCAGACTTAGGAAATTATGAAAATCCAGACCACCCCCCAGGTAAATTAATTATTGAATTTGGTCTAAATCAACATCCTGAATTTGATTTTGATAATCAAGGCAATGTTTTCAAAAAAATCCCTGTAAATCCAGTAGAGGCAATCTGTGGAGTGTCAAAGAGGATAAAGTTTCCAAATGGTCAAATAAAAGATGTTACTATACCTAAGCTTTCTGGAACTGATTTACTGTTGAATTTTCCAGAAGAGGGTATACCTAAGCCCGATAAGACTTCAGGATCATTTTTGATATCTTTAATGTATAATTTTCCTACAGAACTTACTGAAGAACAAGAAAAAATTCTAAAATCTTACGTAGAAACTTTGAAAAATTGAGGTGATTTAAATGGCAATGGTAAAAAGAGCCACAGGTAGAATTGAAAAATTTACTGATGGTGATGGTGATGAAGTAAAGGCTGAGGAAGTAAAGGATATTGTTTGGGCTGATGAAAAAAATCAACCAATCAAAGATGAACTTGCTATTCCTTTAACCACAGATGTTGATTTAGACATTGACGCTGTTGATGATGGCGATGATGTAGTCGCAAAGAACTGCTAAAATGGAAGCTTTAATCAAATCTTTAACTAGCCATATATCATCAGTATTGCCAGTTGCAATAATCTGTTTAGTGACTATTGTAGGTTTGTTTTTACTTTCAAGAGGATATAAGTCAGAGTCTCAAGTTGCATTAGATTCTTTATTTGTTATTAAAAATCTTCTAGCAGCACAACTTGGCGAAAAAGGCGGATTACTTGTCGATATTTGGATTAGAGGTTTGCAAAATATTCAAGATGGTGAATATTCTGAAGCTGACAAAATCGATACATTTGTTAGATTCATCAAGTTGGGTGCAGCTAATGAGGGTGTGACTTTATCCGAGGAAGATTTACAAAGAATTCAACAGTTGGTAATAACTACTTTAGAATTATTTGTAGGAAAGAAACCAACCACTATTGCAGTGGCAGTTAACAAGTTCAACGCTATGAATGTTCATTAGTTTTCCTTTTATTTGTTTACAGGAGTTCATTTGAGCTCCTGTTTTTTTATGATATAATTAGTCTATGGTAACTATTGAAGTTAGCAATGCAACAAGCAAATTGATTGGTTATTTACACGACGATCAATCCGTTAATGCTCAGTTGCATGAAGCAATTAGGTTAGAGTTATCTTATGAAGTTCCATCTGCTGAATGGTCACAAAAATTTAAGCAGGGGCAATGGGATGGGAAAATATCTCTTTACAATAAAAGATTTGCTACATTCCCATCTGGATTAGTACGTAGGGTAAGGCAGCTTTTTGAAAAGCTAGAAATACCTTACCAAATTGCTGATGCTAGAGTGAAGCCTGAAAGAAATTATCCTGTAACCTGTGATTTTGAAGGTAAGGATTTAAGGTTTTATCAAGAAAATGCAGCAACACTGGCCAAGAAGACACAAAGAGGAATGTTATCTCTTTGTACTGGTGCTGGAAAAACTATGACTTCATGCAAGATATTTGAAAATCTTGCTGTTGCTCCTGTGGTTTTTATTGTTCCTGCGATTGAGCTTTTAAAACAAACCCAAAAAGAGTTTGAAAGATATTTAAGACTTGATGGGAAAAAAGTTGAAGTTGGCATTGCTGGTGGTGGATTATGCAACTTAAATATGAATGGCATAAATGTAATTACTTACCAAACCGCCTTAATTGCTTTTGACAAGAAGTATTTGGAAAAGGGAAATAAAGTTGTTGACGATCCAAACACAGACGGTCCTAAATCAACCTCTCAACTTCAAAAAGAATTAGAAGAAGCTTTAAAAAAATGGAAGATTGCAGAAAATAATGCAAAAAGAGATTTGAGCAAGCTTTCTACAGATATAGAAAAAGCCTCAGAAATAGCTTTAAATGAATCTGACCCAAAAAAGAAAAAATCTTATGCTGCAGCTGCGCTGGCATTAGATAAGCAATACAATAAAGAGCTCAATGCTTTAATCAAAGTTGATTTAGCAGCATATAAAAAAGCTCAAGCTGCTTGGGACAATCGTCAAGAAACATTACTTCAAAAAAGTCAAGTAAGAAATTTAATAGCTTCTTGCACTGCTTTTATTGTTGATGAAGCGCATGTAGCATCAGTTGTTATTGAAGAACTTGGCAAACAGGCTAAAAATGCATACTATCGCCTTGGATTGTCTGGAACGCCTTGGAGAATGGACAATCAAGAAATACGAATAGAAGGCACATTAGGCAGAAAAATTATTGAAGTATCTGCATCTGACTTAATAGAGTTAGGTTTTTTAGTTCCACCCAAGATTTTTGTTTGCAACGTAGCAGAAAATAACGGTGGAGAAACTTATGCAGATATTTACAGTAACAATATTGTCAATAACTGGGAAAGAAACTACCGCATAAAACAGTTTGCAGAGGGTTTTAAAGAAGCAGGGCGACCAACATTAATTTTGGTTGAAAGAAGAGAGCACGGCGATATTCTCGAAGGCATGATAGAAGATGCTGTTTTTGTTCCTGGTGGTGATAAAGGTGTAGATGACCCGACAGATGAGGAAAAAAACTATCGCCGTAGAATGCTTAATGCTGTTGAAAATAATGAGATTGTTTTAATAGCAACACAATGGGCAAACGTAGGTGTAGATGCTCCAAAAATTGCTACATTAATATTAGCTGGGTCTAATCAATCTTCAGTGACAACATATCAGCAAGTGGGAAGAGTTTTAAGATGTGTAGGTCCAAACATAGAGATATCAAAGAAAAATAATAAACCAGATGCTATTATTATTGACTTCATGATGGAGCAGAAAAACTTAAAATCTCACTGCAATATGAGAAAGAAAGTTTATAGAAATGAAAGAGCTTGGAATTTATATCAAATAAAATAGAAAAGACCGCTTCATTGCGGTCTTTAAATTAATGCTGGGCTCTGAACAAAACTTCAAATACAGCATTAAACATTTTTTCAATATCATCTAATATATTCATTGTCACTTCCTCCTTTAAAGTATTACCAAACACCATTGGAGAAGAAAATTCGACAATGAATAAACTTCGACTTTATTTTACAATATAATTATGCTTTTGTCCTTTAGGAAATGTCTGATATAAAGCAGAATAATAATTAACTGCATAGGGAAAAGGGGAAGAATATGCATCATCAAACAATAGTCGGAAGACCAAAGAAGTGTCTAAATCGTAACTGCAGACATCCTTTTTTCAAAGAATCTCATTTGGGCTGGTTACCTAAATCAGAAGTTGAAATTTATTCAGTGATGAGATGTCTTAAGTGCAAGGATACTTTTGCCGTTGTTCAGTTAATATCAATGGCTCACGATTACAGAACTGCTTTACCAAAAGATCCATCACAACTTCAAGGCAAAGAACCAATCACTAAGCATGAACTTATTTCAGTTCAGAAAAGACTTGAAGAAAATGATGTTCTTCAAAGTTTGTTAGAGGGTTACAAACCTGGAGGAAGTGTTTTACCAGACGATGACCCAGAATAATGTATAATTATTCATTATGGGTCTAGCAATTGGTATTGATTTAGGTAGCACTTTTTCTGTTATTTCCTTTGTTAAAAACGATATTCCTGAAGTAATTCCTAATGCTGAAGGTAATCGTATTACACCGTCTGTATTTTCTTTAGATGAAGATAACAACGTGCTTATAGGAGATTTAGCAGTTGACTATGAATCTCAAGTGCCAGATCGAACCATCAGACTAGTCAAACGCAAAATGGCTCAGGGGTTCGAGGATTTGTATTCTTTTGGTGGGTGGACAAAATATTCTCCATATAGAGTATCCTCAGAAATCCTTAAAAAGCTCAAAAGAGATGCAGAAGATTATTTAGGGCAAGAAGTTACAGATGCCGTTATAACCGTTCCTGCTTACTTTAACAATGATGAACGTAAAGCAACAAAAATGGCAGGTGAACTTGCTGGATTAAATGTACTACGAATTATTAATGAACCTACAGCTGCTTCATTAGCTTATGGATTAGATAAAAATAATGATTCGACAATCTTGGTTTACGATCTTGGTGGCGGTACTTTTGACGTTACTTTACTTAAGTTATCTGATGGTTGTGATTTTCATGTTCTCTCAACGGCAGGAGATACTAAACTTGGAGGATCAGATTTCGATTCCTCTTTAGCTCAAATCATTCTTACAAAGTTCAATGCTAATTTTGATTACAATTATCAACAAGATCGCATTGAAGATTTAGATGACACACAGAAATCAAGACTAAGAAGCGCAGCTGAAAAAGCAAAGAAAACATTATCACAAGTCGAAAAAACCACTGTATCTATTCCTATGTTTGCATTCAGAAATAGACAACTTGTTAATTTATCAGTTCAAGTGACAAGAGAAGAATTTGAACAGTGTTTAGAAACACCCTTATTAAAAACTAAAGCTTGTATAGAACAGGCAATAAGAGATGCTAATTTAACCTATTCTGACATCAATGAGGTTGTTTTTGTAGGCGGATCAACAAGAATCCCATATGTTGCTAAAAAAGTGCAAGAATGGACTGGAAAACGCCCAAATAAAAGTATTAATCCTGATGAAGCTGTTGCACTTGGAGCAGCAATTCAAGCATCTGTTCTATCAGGAAGTTCGGATAAGTTGGTATTTCTTTTAGATGTAACTCCTTTATCATTAGGTATTGAAACTATGGGTGGTGTTATGAATACAATGATAAAACGTAACACTCAGGTCCCTACAGAGTTTAGAGAAATTTTTACAACAGCTGAAGATAATCAAACTGCAGTTGATGTCAAGGTTTTTCAAGGAGAAAGACCACAGACAAAGCATAATCATTTTCTCGGTGAATTCAAGTTAGATAATATTCCATCGTCAAGAAGAGGTGTGCCTAAGATTGAAGTAGTTTTTGATGTTGATGCAAATGGAATTGTTACAGTCAAAGCAATAGACGAAGCTACTAAAAATGAAAAAGTCATGATATTATCTGGTTCATTATCTGAAGAAGAAATGACTCAGATGCTTATTGATGCAGAACAAAACAAGATTGATGATGAAAGATTTAAGCAATTATCTAATTTAAAAGATTGGTTAATTACTTTGAAAATACAAACATTAGAATTAATTGATACCAAGGCTTTAAATACTCAAGAAATTAAAGAACTTGAAGATTTAAAAGCTAGTATAGAAGCTGATTTTGACTCAGAAAATATAGAATTTTTATCTTCTTTAGTTGAATCAGGAAGAGAATTGGTTAATTTTCTTACAGATAAAGTTCATTCGTTAGCTAAGAAAGAAATGCAATGAAATCAAAAGCTCATATAGAGTTAAAAAAGTTTGATGATGATCTACGTTTAAAATATGGTAGATATATTGCAGGTATTGATGAATGTGGTCGTGGTTCTTTAGCTGGACCTTTAGTTGCTGCTTGTGTAGTTTTGGATGAAAGACAAATATTAGAAGGAGTCAATGATTCAAAAAAACTTTCACAAAAAAGAAGAGAAGAACTTTATGAGAGAATCATTACCAGTTGTATTTCTTATGGGATAGCCGAGATTTCTTCTGAAGAAATTGACAAAATTGGAATACAACAAGCCAATCTTTCTGCAATGATCAATGCAGCAAATTTGGCGGTAAGACACATAGACGAACTTCCGCATTTATATGTCATCGATCAAGGCCCAAAAAATAGTTTAAAGCCCCAGTTGATGATTCCAAAAGCTGATTCAACATCATTAGCTGTAGCTGCTGCAAGCATAATCGCTAAAGTTCATCATGATAATGTTTTGGCTAAAATTCATGAAAATTATCCAGAGTATGATTTAATAAATAACAAAGGGTATATCACTGCAAGCCATAAAGATGCAATTGCAAAGTATGGATTGCAAAATTTTCATAGAAAGAGTTATCAGATAAATGTTAGATAAAGCTGGAATGATAGCAAGTATCACATGTGCAGTTCATTGTATGATTATGCCTTTAATCATTACTTTATTGCCTATTTTTGGATTGTCATTATTTGCAACTGAAGAGTTTGAGTGGTTTCTTCTTATGATTTCTGCTATTTTGGGTGTTGTTAGTTTATGTTTTGGGTTTAAAAAGCATAAATCTTATAGAGCCTTTTCTTTTTTAGGAATAGGATTAACTTTAATCGTCATTGGTAGATTGATGCATGAACATGTCAATCATCTTAAAGTTTTTGTTTTTGACTTGTATTTGGTATTTTTGGTTATTGGTGCTGTGTCAGTGGCATTGTCTCACTGGTTAAATAATAAACTTTGCAACTCATGTAACTCATGTCATAAGTCAGGTTGCTCTCATTAATGGAAAATTTACCTAACAAAAAAATTAAAGTTTCTAAATTAAACAATATAGATAATTTAGAACTTATTCCAGTCAAGCTTGAGCATATACTGATAAGCCCAGACAATCATTCTTTTGCTTTACTCGCTGCAGATGACAAAGACGTTGCAATACCGCTTAACTCATATGAGGCAAGTATGCTTTCATTTGTATTCAAAGGGCTACATAAAAATTCTCATATAAACACAATACATCAAGTATTCATTAAATTTGTTTCTGACCAAAACACAAAAATAGAATCAATTTACCTTGAATCTAAAGTTGGTGACATAATCTATGCATCTATACATTTTGTAGATAGCAAGCATAGGAGATATTATTCAATTTGCACATTAATAGATGCATTAATACTTGCAATAATCAATAAATCTCAGTTGTATGTTGTTAAAAATGCATGGGATAAAATTGATTCTTTTGATGATTGGCAATATGATGAGTTCATAGTTGATTGGACTAACGAATAAAAAAAGCCCCCCTTTCGGGAGGCTTTTTTTATTTCTGAAGCTAGATTATTGAACCCAGCAGAAGAAGTCGAAGTCAACAGTGAGAACGCCTGTGGAAACTGTGAAGTTTGAGGAGTTAACAACTGTTTTTGATAAGTCGATAGAAGCAGGGAAAAGACTTGTCCATGCTGCTGCGATTGGGTCATAAATCTCAAGTAAGAAGGTTTGAGCTTCGTATACTGCAACACCAGGTCTTTGGAATGTAAGGTCGGATTGCCCTTTACCAAGTCCAAGGTTGAGAGATTCGTCAAGGTTACCACCTTCTGTGTTATAGTCGAAGAAGTAGTAGTCACCGTAGTTTGGTGTTCCTGGTAAGTCCTTAAGAACAACAGCGGCCTTACCTTGTCCACTGATTTTGATACCAGAAATACCAAGGAATGGGAATTGGTAACCAGCAGCAATATTACCACCGATTGTTTGAGTAATACGAGCTTGAGTTACAGAGTCTGTAATTGCTGCATCGTTAGGCACTAAGAAGTAAGCTTCTGTAACGGAAGAGTTAACATTAAGTGTTGCTTCCATGATGAAGTATTTTCTGTTTCCAATTTGAACTCTGAAGTCATAGAAACGAGCAACTCTTGAAGGTCCGCCAGCACCATTAGGCTTAAGCTCTTCAATTTCTCTACCAGAAACTTCGAAAGGTCTTGAAGAAGTATCAGTGTTGCTGCCTGGGTCACCGTCAGATTTGAGGTTGATTGTAACACTAGCACCTTCAGGACTTACTTTATATGTGGCAGATTCGAGGACTGGAAGTGAAGCGTTGTTTGGGTCTAAAATTTCAGTAATTTTAGCATTTGCTAATGATCTTCCATCAACAGATTGTCCACCACCAACAAGGATAGGAGCGGTGATTGAAATAGATTCTTTTGTTCCACCGATGTTAAGAACACGGGACTTAGGTGAACCTTGTACGTAGTTCTTTGCGTCTACTTCCATTTCAACCTTTCTGGTTGCATTTTCAGCAACGTAAGTTACACCACTTACCCTAAGTGACTTATAAACACCGAATAGATTATTATTAAGAGGCATAATAAATCTCCCTTTACCAATTTTTCTTTATAAGATGCAAATTTTTCCTTTATTACATTTTTGTAATATTGTCTTCTTATTCTTGGAATGTAAAAAGGCCTCCTTGCTTTAATGGTTGTGCAGGACTAATCATTGCATTCCATTTAGTTTTTCTGGTTAAAATTTTAGATGTTAAGGGCAATTCTGCAATTTGAAACAAAGGAACATTATAAGTTGCAGTAATAGGCCCAATATTAAATTGCATATTTTCATTAACCATCCAACCACCATGTATATGAGTTTCTAGCTCAGCTCCAACCCTTACAAATTCAGAATATTCACCTGTCCATTTAGTTTCTTTGATACCTATGAGGGTAACCTGATCACTTCTTGTGGTTCCAGTTCCTTCATATGGTAGTAAAAACGCAGGGGTTTCAATCTCATTGTTAATTTGCAAATTGAAGTTAGAAATAGTTCTCATGGTAGATTGATATCTTGCTGCGTCACAATCACCCCATGTCAAAGACCTACCCATAACTCTATTTTCGTTTGGTACAGCATAATCAGAATCAGATCTGACATCAATCATTCCTTCAAAAGATGCAGATACTTTTATTTGATCATCAGTAGAACAACTTATTGTTAGATTTTTCAAAACCATCTGATCTAATGTTAAGAGTGCATTATTATCAGTGCCGCCATTTTCAGCGGTCAATCCCAGATATGACAACATATGGTTTGTATCTAATCTTAGAGTGTAGGTTGGATTTTCAGCATGTTGTAAAATAACTTTCACTGCTGGATCTAAAATATTATCTTTATCAACCCTTATTGGAAAACTTAACTCTCCAGTAAATTTTTTAGCACCAATATTTGCTACAGCTGTTCCTGGTCCGCCTTGAATATAAAGCTTGTTCATATCAATTTCTTGAGTTTGATTGATCGTACAATTATCAACTAATAAATAATTGCCATTGACCTTTACACTTCTGATTAGTAAACCAGTTGCAAATTGTACTCGTGAAAGCGATCCAGGATAGCTCATTAAGACCACCTAGAATTGTCAACTTCAAAAAAGCTCTTGAATGCTGCTTGTATAGTCCCGCTTGCTTCCCATGTATATTTATATCTACCAGCAGTTGAAGGTAAGTATTCAACGTAGTAAATACCTGTTGTTCCACCTCCTGATTTCAAAAGAACGCCATCACCATATGTGTAGTTTATAGTTGACGCTCCAGAACCAGGCCCAGTGATATAAAAGTCTAAACCTGATGGATCAACATAATTTCCATTCTCATCTTTTATTTTTGCATAAATTTTGATTGTAGAGTTTGTGTATATCGGATTTTGTGGCATTTTAAATCCTCGCTAATTTATTTTTCCACTTCTAGTTGAATAGAAGATGTCATTTTCATCGACATAAATGTTGCTGCTTATTTTATATTTTTGCTTAATATAACTTTCTAAATAGTATTCTGTTTGTCTTGCGGTTAAAGCTGTTTCCTCAATAATTTCAGCTTCAATATCATATACGACATCTATGGATGATGAAATATCAAATTTAGAGTCAATATAAGAATAAATTGCTTCTGGTCTTGCTTGGTTTGAAATAATTTTTTCAGAAATTTTTGTTATGTTATCTAGAATGTTTTTTTGTTCTATAGTAACCAGAATGTTATTTACGACTGTAGTATATCCATAAATTAAACCCTTTTTTATAACTGAAGGAGGAGGAGGGCCAAGTATTATCCTTCTACCAAATGTTTCTTTTGATGATATACCAGTTGAAAGAAGAATATTAGTTAATGCACCCAACAGAGTAAATTGTGTGTTCTCTGGAGATGAAAACGATGAAATAATACCTGTAGTTAAAAATATGCCAGTGATATTTCCAAAAATGTTTGTATTTTCTAGGGTTTCGGATGAATCTATAGCTGAGGGATAAATATTATTTATCGAATAAATTACATTTGAGTCAGATAAAAATTCTGCAGAATCTATAGATGTATCTGCATTGATATAAGTATTAGAGCCAAAAGAATGAGTTCCTAAGGCTTCTAAAGACGATATTCCATTCCCAGAAAAAGAGATATAGCTTACTCCAGCTATAGTTGGAGAAGTAAAGCCTTCACCGGATTGAATAGAGTTTAGAGTAATTCCAATTGATGAATATACAGTTGGCAGTATTAACTCAGAGTCTCTCAGAAGCTTGGTAATCGAAGGAACTGAAAAAGTAGAGTTTAATCCAAAAGAGTTATTATTAAGAAAAATTTCTGAAGAAGCTATGCCTGAATTTAAAAGCAAGCTATTTACAAAGAATAATGAAGAATTTGTAGATATTCCTGCTGTTGATACAATCCCAGAAGAAACTGTTACTCTCGAATTGTGAGCTAATGTTACAGTGCCAAAAGCTTCCTCAGAAGGAATTGAGGTAGCGCCAATACTTTGATTTGAAGCTTGCGCTTTGAAGTCATCAGCGCTCATTTATTGATAGATTAAAGCTTGCCCATTTCCTCTTCGGATTGGATGCTTGGTATTGACATTTGAGTTGGAATCATGTTGCGAAGAAGTTCAATTTCTTCAGGTGACATTTGTGATAATTTATTTTCAAGCTCTTGATTTATAAGCTTTTCTCTTAAGGCATCAGCAACTTCATTAAGTTCATCTTTTGCAGTTTCAAAAGCAGCTTCTTTTTGATCTTTAAGAGTAGTGAGTTCTTCTATTGTATATGTTGAATAATCCATAATATCTCCTAAAGTTTAAAGATTCTATTTGAATCATTTGACCAAGTTAATGTAATGTCTCCACCATTTGGAGTAATTGGTAAGTTAATAGCTGTGTCAAAAAAAGCAACAAGTTGTGATGTAGCTTCTACACCAGTGTCTCTATAAATTACAAACTGAGTGACTTGTGAGCCGGTGACTGATGTAAAAGTTATATCACTTGCATCAGCCACTCCAGCTCCGGGTAGTAAAGTAGTTATTGCAGAAGAAGTAGCAACTCTTGCACCACTTGGAATACTAGTTAAATACTGATGTGTTGAAAGGTTAGCAGTATATGAGCTTGATAAAAGGACCACTTTAAAAGTATTGGAGTTCCAACTCAAGTCGCCTCTTAAAAAAGCATTTCTTCCAGTATCGTACAGTGCATTTGCCATATGTTTATATCCTTAGTAAGATATATTAATATTATTCTACTTCTTCTACATTTTCCTCTTCAGGCTCTGTTTTAACAACTTTGACTGTTTGAACAGTATCTCCATTATCAAGAGAAACAAGGGTTATTCCCATGTTCGCTCGTCCTTTTGACTTGATATCAGCAACACGATTTCGGATCATTTTGCCTTTTGAAGTTAAAGTGATGAAGTCATCATCATCTTGAACAATAGCAGCAGCAACAATCTTGCCATTTCGGTCTTTCTTAACTTGATTGATAGTCTTAAGGCCTTTAACATATCTACCTGATGTAGATCGATAGTCAGCAGTGTCAGTTCTTTTTCCAAATCCTTGCTCTGTAATGACCAGAACAGATGGATTTTCTTCTGGGCTGAATGTCATCATTGCAACAATAGAATCAGTTTCTCCAAGAATCATGGCTTTGCAGCCTTGAGAATTCTTGCCAGTTGATCGTACTACTTCTTCGTTGTATCGTACTGCCATACCATC
>JACCEC010318717.1_pt1 | contig 13228 bp, 11 predicted proteins | sample 7450121 | NCBI WGS metagenome assembly JACCEC01 (sample SAMN15323455, study PRJNA562643) | freshwater metagenome | isolation source: river surface water | place: USA:Blue River Watershed | collected 2017-08-18 | reverse complement strand
TGACTATGTCATTGAACATTCCAAGACTATCTTTGATCTTGAGTACTCTCAAGATGACAAGAGTTTCTTGGATGGTACTCAATACAAACGCAAGTTGAGAGCATACACAAACCCAGAGGGAAAGACTTACTACAGCATTGAACTGAAGGTTAAGACTAAGAAAGATTCTGAAGAACCAAACCTCAAATTAATTGTTGATGAAGTTTCTACACCTGTAGCAACCATTGAAGAATTACAAGAGTTGGTTCAAAAGAACACTCCAGTAAAATTACAGGTATCATTCCGTTTGATTTTCTTAAACGGAAAGGTGTACTTGAGTTTGAAACCAGAAGTTGTTGAAATCAATAAGAAGCCTCAACAATCATCTAACTCAAAGAGTTATGGATTTTCTGATGAATATGAACAAGATGTTTCTCAAGAAGAAATGATTCAGACTGAAGAACCAGTTATTGATGTTGATGAAGATGCTTACAATTCTGAAGCAGAAGAAATCAATGTTGATCAAGATTATGATGTCTAAATAAAAAATAAGACATCATTTTCTATTATAAATAATAATTGATATTTCAAACCTATATTTCCCTAAAATTCTTTTTTTTCACAAAAAAAATTTGGTTATAACCAGATTTTTTATTTTTTTTTTAATTTTAATTACACAAATTTTATATAATTACACAAATTTTATATAATTACACAAATTTTATATAATTATATAAATTTTATATAATTATTATAATAATGAGTTCAACAATAAAAAAACCTATATTCAATCCTTATTATAATCCTGCTCTATCAAGTACTCCTAGTAATTGTGCATACAATTCATTAAATCCAACATTACTTTATAGGATTAATCTAAAAAAGGCTCATGAACATCAGATAAAAGTAACTCAAAGAATACAGTATGGACCTCTTCCTAAAAAATATCCTCCAACTTATTATGAGACAGGTTATAATCATATTTTTAATGATCCTGATGTATCAATAACATATGTTTAGGAAAAAGAAGTTCTATTAAATTTATATATTTATAATAAATTTTTTTATATAAGATTTTTTAATGTTTAGATATAATAAACATTATTTAACTATTATTTAAAACCAAAAACCCGCAAATACCTAAAAATGAATGATTCAACAACAAAAAGTTCAATTGAATCTACTTATCAAAAAATAAGTAGATATTATATAAACAATCTAAAAGACGAATTTTGTGTCATTATCTCAATGATGGCAATAATGGTTTGTACATTTGGATTAGAAGACAAATATATTCAAAAAGTGAAGATTGCTCTATACATTTATGCTTTTATTGATGCATTTTTTTCTACAAAAGACCTAATATTTCATCATATTCTAATCATATTAACTTGTTCTTTTTATGACATATTCTTTCCAATAAATTCAAATAACTTAATTATTGCTAAATTTGAAAAAGACGCAGTTTATTCTTTGTTCAATACAGAACAAAGTTCAATATTCTTGTGTGGAATTAGTTTTTTGAAAAGGTGGAATATGCAAAACACAATTTATATGCAAATTTGTATGTATGTTTTTTTGGCACTTTTCATTAAAACTAGAATACTAGATTTCTTTTTTAGAATGTGGAGTCATCCCAATCATTTAGAAGTGATATTTCAAACGTGTTCAACCTCAAAATCGAATATCCAAAATATAGGTTGTTTGTCTTGGTACTATTTTTCAATTATATCTCTTATGTCATTAAACATTTATTGGTTTATGTTATTGCTAAAAAAGTTATCAAAACAGTTAATCTCATTATACAATAATAGTCCTATAACAGGAAATTATATGATTGCTGCAAAAATATTATTTTATGGAATAATTTTTATCAATATTTCTTCACATTCATCTTTTTTATTACCCTATTCAGTTCTTGTTGTTTGTGATTTTCATCCACCTATCTATAATCATTTTATTGAACATTTAAGACCATTACTATTTCATGTTTCTATTTTTAATACTATTATAGAATCATCAAATATTCATTCTGGTTATTTAACAGAATATATAAAAAGTACATTTTGTGATATTATTATTCTTTGTATTACAGGAATATTTATAAGTGATTATTTAAAATTGTTACCAACAAAAATTATTTCTGGAGTAATTTTTATGATTGTATATGGTTCGATATATTTTGTTCCAATATACTTTTTGCCAGATTTTTTTTGGATGACCTATTATTATTTTGGCATATTCTACATAATCTATTTTATTATTCATCCAATCGAAAAGAAAGAAAATGAAACCTTGTTTTTGAATATTTTGTGTTGCTGGCAAATATTTTATCTGCAATCTAAATATAGTAGTATTCAAGAATGAGTAAAAACAATAGAAATTTTATAAAAGATAATTTTTATGCACCAAATTATATACCGATTAATAATAGCGAAGCAAACTGGAATTATAATGTTATTCATTATTACAATGAATATTTTGCTTCACCTCAGGTAACACAAAACCGCCGTATTCAAAGAAACTATCAAATGTATCAACAAAACTTAAAAGAATCCAATAAAAATGTTTTCCAAAATCCAAATAAACAATTTCGTTTCTATTACAGGACATTCCAACCATTAATGTTTGTTTATGAACCGAGATTTCAACCTAATCTACAAAAAATGACTATTTATAAAAAGATAGATACATGTTGGTGTCTTCAAAAAGAGTTAGAGTATGACAAAAATGACGTAAATTCTTGTAAATTAGTAAGAGAAGCCGTTGCTGAGTATATTAGTAAGCCCTAAGTATATCAGTAAGCCCTAGGTACATAACTAAGCCTTAAAAAGCCTTCTTAAAACAAATCTTTTATTGTTGTTTCTAATGGTTTTTTTTCTTCTAAAAATAAATTTGCAGACCTCAGATAAACAGGTAAAGCAAATTTCTTTTTTTCATTATGATAAGTCATAAAATAGTAACTAATTTTAGGATTACCTATAATTGGATGTTCTACGACTTTCAAATTAATATTTTTTATTTCTAAATGAATATCTTTTTTTAGCGGGGAAAAAATAAATTCAATCATCATTTTTCCATTTTCATTAAAATACATAAAATCAGAGACAAAAGTAAATGGATAAAGTTCTTCATCTTTTTTGTTACTTTGAATACCATTTCCATTCATTGAAAAAGTTTCAAACGATGCAGATTCGTATTCTCCAGTTTTCATTTTATATAAAATAATTTTTACATCTGACACATCAGAAAATAAACAATCCATGTTAAAACGATAATATTTATTTTTTTCATAAATAAAATATTGTTGAAAAATTACATCTGAACCAGGTTTTATAGGTTCATCCCATAATTTAATATATTTTTCGAGAACATAACGTTCATTCTCTTGTAATGAAAATTCTTTTTGTTTATTTATATCTGAATTATATTTTTCTTGGATAATTTTATTTTTATCATTTTCTTTATCTAGATTATCTATTTTTTCTGGTTTATCTTTTTTTTTCTCATAATTATCTGTTTTATCAGAATTATTTTTTTTTTCATTCATTGGCTCTCGGACTTCTTCTTTTTTAGAAATTTCTTTTAGCTTATAAGAATTATTTACTTGTTTATTAGAATTATTAACAGAACTATCAGAATTATTAACAGAACTAGATGTTTTTTTATAAAAAAATTGATTGAACAAATCAGTAGGTTTTGGAATTTTAATACCTTTTTGAAATTGTTCTAAAACATTAATATATTCGTTTGTTTGGTCTTTTACTTTTACTCTTTGGTTTTCAAATATTTCTGGTACAACTTCTTTTTTTGAATTGCAAGTAGCCTTAAATTTTTTTCTTGCAAAATACATTAAAAAAAGAATAACCGAAAAATAAATTTTTTTATGTTTAAAAGAATGTTTTATTAAATGTTTCGATTGTTGAAGTAATCCAACCATAACTTTCATAACATTCCATTTTTGGGAAATAGATTTCATAATAGATTTATTTGGTGTTATAAAACTATTATTGTAAGATTCTTGTACTGAAAAAGTTTGTTCCGAAAATTCTTGGTTTTTATTTTCCATCTTGAAAATTAAACATAAATTCCTTTTTTATTTTACACGAACAAAAATAAAAAAATTAAAAAAAAATAATTATAAACTAAACTCCAAATTTATTTTGTTGGTCTCAGACTCGCTTTTTTTTCAAGTTCAGCCTCAAAAAGTATTCTAGGTTGAGGTTCATATTGAATTGCTTTTTCAATATCTCTTACTCCTCTAACAAGTTTAAATAACCCAGGTACAATTTCAACTGAAGAGGATTGGTCTGATCCCCAATCTTCATGACTTAAACATATATGACGTTCAATTCCATCTATACCCATACCAACTGCTGCAAATGTTGTTACCAAACCGTATTCATGACCTGACCAATAAATCTCTTTATTTGGATACTTTACTTTAAGCCAAAAAATATATTGAAGATTTAATTCTTCGTATTTGGCTGGATAACAACTGTTTGTATGCATAATAACTTCAGGATTGCAAGCCTTTATACATTCATCTATCTCTTCTTCAGTACTCATCCCAGTACTTACCATCAATAATTCAAATTTTTCCCGTGCATATTTACAAAGTTCCAAATCAGTTATTAAAGCACTCGGTATTTTACCAATTTTTGTAAATTTAGCCATAAAATCAACAGAAGGGATATCCCATACAGATGCAAATAGTTCTACACCAATTTCTTTAGCATATCTAAATAATTCACTTATCTCTTCTTCATTAAATTCAATTTTTTTTTTGTATTCTAGATAAGTCATTCTTCCCCAAGGAGTATCTTTCATTTTTCCTTTCTGTTCTTCTGGTACGCAAATATCAGGTTCTCTTTTTTGAATTTTTACATAATCAACTCCAGCCATCTTTGCCATAAACATCATTTTTTTACATGTTTCAACAGAACCATTGTGATTGATTCCTATTTCAGCAATAATTTTAACCATTATAAATTGTTATATTAAATTTATATTATTATTTTTATATTGATTTAATTATTTAATTTATTATTATTCTAATTTAATGTAAGCAACATTTTCATTTGAAGGCCCAACATCAATTCTTTTTGATTGATGTGTTTTATTGTTTATTAAAACAATTCGTAAATTTTGTCCCCATCCTCCATTAGAATCAGTTCTTTTGACCCAAAGAGAATTATTATTTTCGATAAGTTCAAAAGAATCTCTTGTATGATGTGGATAAACATACATTATATAATCACCCGAAGTCGATTTATTAACATAATAAATACATCTTATGTTCCATAAATTTCCATAGACTTCTGCTTCATTTCTTTGTTTTGGATTATAATAATATCCTTTGTAATGTGTATTTGCCATCTCTTCTTCATTGTCTTTTCGAACAACTTTTGACTCTCTATACCCAGCATTTGTTCCAACATGTTTGTAAGGAACTGTTATGTACCGAATATATCTAAAAACCAAATGAGGTCCAGTTGGAGATAAAGGAATTTTTCCATAATACTGTTCATTTACATGTCTTACAATATCTTGAATAAGAGAATGTAAAACGTGGAACCGCGGAACAGAAAATATGATTGCATTGTAAATGATATCATTTCCTCTATCTTTAATAAATATTTGATTATCATTTTCACCAATCCAGTCTTCACATTTTTTTCTTACAATAAATTTATTGTCAAAATAACATCCTCCTTTGATAAATAAAAAACAATATCTAAATAAATCTGCTTTATAAGCACCTGGAACTAATTTATCATATGCTTGAATAACAGATTCATCAAAGTGTTGAGAAATAAATTCTCTCGATTTAGTGTCATCAAAAAAATAGTACTCAAAATGAGGATTTCTTTCAATTAATGTGCAAACAGCATTAAAATGCAAAATGCTTCTAAATTCGTTATCTTTAAAAGTTTGAATAATTAATTTAGGTATTTGTCTTTTTGGAGGATGATATGGAAATATTTTTAGTTTATTGGAAGGAATAAAAGCATTAATTATTTTATAGTTTATTTCAGAACTTCCAGCAGAATAATAATAAATATCTCCATTACCTTGTTCAGGATATATTTTTATAACAATATTGTTTTGCCATCCACACTCTTCATCCAAGCGTCTCAAAATTATTTTACATTTATCTTTTGCTAAATAATATATAACACAACTAATATCATCATTTCCATTATTTATAATTTCAAAATGATTACCTATAAGAATATCAGAACGAGGTTCTAAATAAAAAGGAATATGAGTTAATGGTTTAAGCATTTTTATTAGTATAATTCTTAATTGGTAATATTTTTTTTTTTGAAAAAAATATTCTCATGTATTGTTTTTTGGAAAAAATATTCTAATATGATTAAAAACAATTTCCAAAATCATTCTCATCTGTGAAATCACATTAAGTAATCAATTTTGAAAACATACATATTTTCTTTAATGCTAAAATTTTCTTTAAAAATATCAATCGAACTCAATATTTTCTGAGATGAATCTCCAACAATTGAATTTTTATAAATAGTAATTTTAATATCTTGTTCATCAACTGTTTCATATCTTTTTCCAATAAAAGATAATAAATAATAGTCTTCATTTAAATATTCACATTCGTACACTCCACCTTTTGAATGAACAATTATTTTGCAATCAGGAAATGTAAAAGTATTGTTAAAAAGATAATAACCAGGTTTTTTATTTATCTCGTCTTGTAAAACATCAAAATGATGCTGAATACTTCTATTTTTTTTACCTTGGATACAAACAAAGCCCACGATTTGAATTAAATCTAACGAAGAGTTATTTACTATGAAATCAATTTTATCTACAAATGTTTTGTTATTATTATCAAATCCCTGATAAATATCAATAAATGGCTTTCCATTATTGGTTCTTGAAGGAAGAATAGATTCAATATCTTTTACATAAATACCTCCTTCTTCATAGATATAAACTAATATGAAAAATTGTTTTTGAATATTATCATTTGCAATTTTTTCGAATAATTCCAAATAAGATGGTTTTTTAGATATTATATATTCTCTTTGAAAAATAGAATCACAATAAACAATATTTAAATCAGAATAATAATCTTGTAAATATTCGAATGTAGAATAATAAGAATCTTCATCATCATATTTTGGAAAATATAAAAGATTTGTTTCGTTTGTATTATTTAAATTATTTATATTCATTTCTTTTTTTACAATTTCAACTTGTGTATATACTTCTATTTTTTTTATATTTTCTTCGCTACTACCAATTGAAATAATTTCAGACAAAGAGTCTTGTTGAGAAATTCCATACAATTTTATTCGTACATCTTTACACCAACCACTATCTGAGTCTAATCTTTTAACTATAATTTTTATTAAATTTTTTTCTAAAATGTAGCACATTATTGAAAAAACGTCAGGATTATTATCTTTTATTTCTTCAAAATGGTTTTTAATTTCATATTTTTTTTGACGGTTGTTATTATGTCTATTTTTTTCTAATATGCTCATGATTCATAAACTAGAAAAAAAGAAATAAAAAAACCCGAGCAAAAATGTTGCTAAACTATTATATTTTCAACTAAAAAAACCTTTTCTTGTTTTTGAGAATTACCAATAATAATAGTTTCACTTTGATTTGTAGGATAATGTAGAACCTTTACTTTTAATTCTAATCCCCAACCTTCATTTGAATCAACTCTTCTTGCTGCGTAAATATTTTTTTTCAAATGTTTTATTTCGAATCTGTCTCCAAATGGATAAGGTATTATGAAAAAAGCAAAATCTCCTAATAAATTCATATTTCTAAAAAAATAACCTTTATCACCAAAAAAATTACGGAAATTTGCATTAGAACCCCAATAATTTTGATAATAATTTTTATAACAAACATAAGCAACAACGACTTCTCTTTTATCCTTTTGAGAATAATAGTAAATTGTATTATCTCGTTTTGGGAATTGTGGTTTTAGGTTTTGTAACTCTGGTTTAATATCTGTATTCAGAGATTTTTCTTGTTTTATAACTTGATAAAACATTCTATTTCCAGTTGTTTCGTGAGGTTGAGAACCATAAAATTTGTTTAAAACATTTTTAACACATTGTTTTATACATTTTAACATTATAGGATGTTCTTTTGAACAGAAAATCATTCCATTATAATGAGATATTTCATCTTCATCATCACTGAATATAAGGGTATCTTCAGGGTTTGTTACTAAAACGAGTGGTCTCTTACAAACCATTTTGTGGTCAAAGTAATAACCTCCATGTAAATATAAATAACAATATCTAAATAAATCTGCTCTCAAAGCACCTGGGACAATCATATCATATGCTTTTAATACATCAGAAACAAATACACTTGAGTTAGAAGATTTCATTTCATTTGGAATTTCATCATTTGATAAAATATTTTCTTTAAATTCGGTTTCAATAAAAGTTCTAACATTAGAGTCATCAAACATAACGTATTCAAATTGTGGATTATTTTCCAATAAACTATAAACTGCATTTTTATGATATAAATTCTTAAATTGAGTTGTTTCATAAGTTTGAACAATCGTTTTTGGAATGGTACCTGGAAATAAGTCATTTAATTTAACAAGTCTTATTTTAGTATATATTTCAATTATTTTACAATTTTCTTCTGAACTACCGATAGAAACACGTTGAGAGAATTGATTGTTCTCATCAAAAATAACAATTTTTAGGTCATGTCCCCATGTTTCTTCATTTAAACAACGAACAACAATTTTGCATTTATACTCTTCTAAAAAATAAACAACAACATGGAAATTTATTCTTTCGTGTTGTTCAGCAACATCATAAAAGTTTTGAACTAAAAAATCTGAACGTGGTAGTATGTGTTTAGGAATATCGTTTTCTAAAATCATATAATTGAAAAACTATTTTTTTTTTATTTACCAAACGATTTCAACGTTCCTGAAACATTTCTGTAAAAAATATTTTGTAAGGTCCATTAGAGTTTCCAATACTAACTGTTTTTTTTTCATTAAAATGTTTTAATAAAACATTTACTTTTAAGTCTTGTCCCCAACCTTCATTTGAATCAATTCTTCGAACAATCCATTTCCATTGATTCCCATTGATTTCCTGAACTTTAAAATCAAATCTATCTTTAAATACTAGAGAATCAGGATGTAGTTCTATTACATTATCAATAAAAGGTAAAACATACTTTTTTTTATTAAATGGAATTAAAATTTCGATTGGTAATATTTTATGAGGAGAGTTTGGAATATGTAGTTTATATTTTTTATTATCAACATCATATAAACAAGTTAGTTCATAACTTGCTCCCCAACCATCTGAACTATCGATTCTTTCAACAAGTAAAAAATCTTCATTATACCAATGAAATGCAAATAAGTCTGTATTAGTATGAGGTGGTATATAAAAATGGAAATCAAATATTTTTTGATAATTTTGATAAACAATTTTAAATTCTTTCCATAAAGCAGCATAGTGAGAACCACTCGAAAAATGTCTATAATTTTTGGTTATTATAATTTTATTATTTTTATCTACAATTGAAAGATTCATATAATCCATTGGTAAATTTAAATTAACATGAGTAAATGCTAATTCTTTTTGTTGAATATGATTATGAATACTATGATAAAAAGCAACTGGTCCTGTCAATGATAAAATATTTTCTACACTATTTACTTTATGCATATTTCTGTTATAAAAACTATGAAAATTATGAATACGACTAACAACATAGTCAATAGTTCTTTTTATCCTAGAATTCATCGGTGTTGTTAAAATGATTGCATTAAAATAAGCATTTCTACCAATATCTTTGCAAACCAATAATTGGTCATCTGGTTTTACTAAATATCTTATTGGTACTCGTAAAATCTGTTTACAATCAAAATAACATCCTCCATTTATGTATAAATAACAATATCGAAATAAATCTGCTTTAAAAGTTCCAGCATATAATTTATCATATGCTTGTAGAACTGATAAATCAAAAAAACTCTGAACAAATTCTCTACAATCAATGTCATTAAATAAAGTATATGAGTATTCAGGATTTTGATCAATAAATGAATAAATAGAATTACAATGAAAAGTGTTATTGATTTCTCTATTTGATGTTGTTTGTATAATATTTCTCGGAATTAATTGAGTAATTAATTCTATTTTTTGTAGAATTATTTTTGTATATATATTTATTTTTTTAATGTTATTGTTTGAAGAACCAATTGAAATTGTTTCTTCAAAAAAAGTATTATTTCCATTATTACTATTATTTCCATTATTTCTTGTTGTGTGTTTATATCCTTTCTTATCAATACTTTTAATTCGAATCATTAGATTTTTATCCCATCCGTGCGATTCATCGTGCCTTCTAACAATTACTTGACATTTATGTGGTTCTATATAATGAATAGCAACCATTAAATCTTCTCCTCCAACTCCGAGTACTTCATAAGAATTTGCTATAGGTAATAAATCCCTTTCAGGTATGTGTTTAGGAAAAATCATCTAATGAAAAGAAAGAAAAAAGAAAAAAAAAGAAAACCAAATTTAAAATATGCAACGCTATAAATGACAGAATTATCAAGAAGTAGAGTCATCAAACAGATACAAAACTTTTTTTTCAGAATGATTACTTATTCCAACTTCTATTGTTGCTTCTTTTGCCATTTTATCATCAATAATTCTAATTTTTAATGGAAAATTCCAACCATCTCCAAAAGAGCCTTCTTTTTTAATTGTTATAATAGGAGACTGATAAGTAACTTCAAACTTATCTTGATAAGGATGAGGATAAATATATATTAAATACTGGTCATTAAAATTGGTTTTGACTGGTTGATAAAATATTTCTTTGGAATAAAATAATTTTCCATAATGGTTTGTTTCCAAGTAATCATTGTAATAATTAGGATAAAATCTATTAATAATAACTTCCCATGTTTTTATTGATTTAATATTATTATGAAAATAGTCTTTTGTAAAATCATTAAAATCATTTGGAGGTCGACAATTCTGGAAAACAATATTTTTAGGAGTCATATTTCTATGAATCGATTTGTATAGGAACACTGGTCCAGTTATTTCTAATGGACTTTTAGTTATTTTATTTTTTATATTAACTACACAATCATCAATAACTTTTTTCATAATAGGATGTTTAGAACGACACAATAAAACAGCATTTAGATAAGCATTTTCAATAACATCATTACATATTAAAAAATCATCTGTCTCTTTTATAAAAGTACTAATAGGTTTTCGAAGAATTTGTTTACAATCAAAATAACACCCTCCAAAAAAGTATAAAAAACAATATCTTATTAAATCTGCTTTATAAGCCCCTGGAACAAGTAAGTCGTATGCTTCATTAACATCTTTACTAAAAAATTTTCTTAAAAACCTTCTACATTCAAAATCATCGAAGTAAATGTAGGTATATTCAGGATTTAATTCGATAAAAGATAGAACAGAATTTAGATGACTAATGTTTTTGAAATTTTTTGAATTACCTGTTTGAAAAATAATTTTAGGTATATGTTGGTTTCCTCCATTAGAAATGTTTCTATTTTTTTTTTGAAGAGTAATAATAGTATTGAACACAAATACTTTATCATTTTCGCTAGATGCAGGAACTAATATTCTTTCTTTAACATCACCAGGAAAATCGATGTCATCGATTTCTACACAAACCGGTTCTTCCCATCCTTTTTCTGAATCTAATCGACGTAAAATAATCTGACATTCATTTTGATTTATATAATAAACAACAAGATGAAAATCAATAAAAACATTTGATTTTGCAATTCTGAAATTATTTTCAATTAAGTCGAATGGTCTAGGAGGAAGATAAGAAGGTATATCAAAATTAGGATAAATACTTGTGAAAGGGAAACAATCTGTTTTTGTACAAATAATTCTAAAAAATGAATTTGTACTTGAACTTCCAATATTCACCTCTTCTACACATTCTATATCTTTTTTATCATTTTCAGAACTATCAGATTCGTTGGGATCATTATTATTACATCTGATTTTAGAATAATCTGGATATAAAAATATTTTTAGGTTCAATCCCCAACCAGTATTTGAATCTAACCTTCTAACAACTAGGGCAATTTTGTTTTTTTCAATGTAATAGATTTGAACATAAAAACGGTCAGAATATCCTCTCTCTAAAATTTCTTTTCTGTCTAATTCAAATCTGTTTTTAATAGGAATGTAATTCATACTTATAATTAAAATGAAAAGATTTAAAAAATCTTTTCGCGTCTAAAAAAAATCATTACCTAATCATAATTTATATCGTCTGGATGCAATCTATATTTTCTCAAATTTTTACGAAAAGTTTTTTTCAATTCTTCTAATGCTAGTTGTTGTTCTTCCCTGGCTCGTAAATATGCCTTTAGGTTTTCATCTGAAAATTCTATATTAACTTCAGATTTGGAAATTTCGTTTTCTTCTTTCTGTAATTCATCAATCTCTCTTTTTAGGTTCTCTAATTTATCGACTGTTCTTAAAAATTTATACTCAGGATTTTTTTTTTTATTGAAAATATAATCATCGTTCCAAAAAGGCTTTCCGAAAATAAATGATGGAAGGTCTGATTGAATCTCATAAGTCTCAAATATATCTGATTTATTCCTATAAGTGTCGGCTATATAATATACAACGACAGTTGTGAGAAACATAAAAAATATAATAGTAAAAAATTGGGTAATCATATTGTTTTTAGTTATGGGCAGTTATGTTTTAGATATATATGGTAATTCTATTTTATATTTATAATTCAAAACAAACAGCATTCTATGCCATTTATTTTTCAGTTTTTGCTATGCAAAAACTTTGCTTTAGCATCAGTTTTTTGATTAGTTTTCTTCAATTTTAGTATCAACCCATATTTCAATTGTTTTAATAAAACAGTATATTTGTTTCATCAAATCAAAAAATTGATTTAATACTCTAATTTCAAATTCTATATCAGATTCTGTAAAAAATTTTATTTGGTTTGTACCGAAACTCACTGATTCTTTAAATTTACAAGGACCATGAGTTTGTCTTTGATAAACTGAAAAATTATCTCTTCTCCAAGTATAATTGAATCTTTTAATTAGTACATCAACTATTACAATAAAATCTTTATGTTTTTTAATATCAAATTTGCCATTACTGTCTGAACCATTTTGATATGGTTCAAAATATGTCAAACCGTAATTGTCTAAATT
>JACCEC010108053.1_pt1 | contig 13229 bp, 7 predicted proteins | sample 7450121 | NCBI WGS metagenome assembly JACCEC01 (sample SAMN15323455, study PRJNA562643) | freshwater metagenome | isolation source: river surface water | place: USA:Blue River Watershed | collected 2017-08-18 | reverse complement strand
GCGATCGCTAAAATTACACCTAACCAAACAGCAACTAAAGTAATTTGCAATACTAACGGAGGGATTTCAGTGACACTAGACATTGAATCAAGGGAGTATGAATGAACTTAAAGTATTAGTATACGATAATTGTTGCATTTTCTAACATTCAAAAGTATCTTAGTTTAAGCCTGATTGGTGTAAATATTGAGTATCTATCGGTGTTCTTTACAAAAAACTATTTCACCTGAAAACGCGATCTCAATTATCATTACCCACACATAATGATTTAGACATTTCTGATTCTCTGTTCCCCATTCTCCGTTCCCTTTTTCATTACATAGACTTATTTCAATGATTAATATTGATAATTTTTGTTAACAAATTAGTCGTATGTTTCCATCTTAACCCTTCAGTAACTATGTTTCGGGACGATCAGGATAAATTTGTAACAATAGTATTGCATTAACGGACTCTAACTTATATATTGAGACTAATTTACTCCATTCTTTAGTTTAGTTAGCTAAAGTCCCATTTACTTTTTACCATGTCACGCAAAAAAACCTTTTTTGAATCCCTAAATCATTGGTTCAGCGATGAACATTTTTTAGTAATTTTAGAAGAAATTCAAGTAGCGATCGCTAAAACCCTCTCACTCGCAATGGTCGTGGTGATTGTGGTCTGTTGTGGTCAACTCATTGTATATTTAACCCAAAAATTACTAACGGATTCAACTCTCATTTTCAAAGTTTCTTTATTTGAAATTTTTGGATTATTTTTAAATGTTTTGATTGCTTTAGAAATCTTAGAAAATATTTCATCTTACTTAAAAAAGCACGTAATTCAAGTTGAATTAGTGATTATTACTTCCTTAATTGCCGTTGGTAGAAAAATCATTATTTTTGATTTAGATAAAAAAGGAGGTCAAGATTTAATCGGGTTGGCGTTGGCTGTTTTAGCATTATCTATTAGCTATTTAATTGTTAGACTGAATAAAGGGGGAGATAAGCATTAAAATTCTTAACTTAGGGGTTTCAGGGTGCGTAACTTTTCCGTCAACCTGAAAAAAGTACAAAAGAATACGAATATTCTCAATTAAACCCTATAGGAATTCCTGTAGAGTGGTTTCTCTGCAAACTTAGATTCCTAGAAGGTTTGAAAACCCAACGCCTACAATAAAATCTGATAAGCGATTGGGATGGCTTTATATCGTTGCTGAATATACCCCCAAGCGCAAAAACTTTTAGTTCACAAATTGTATCATCCTATCAAGCAAAAATCCACTAAACTAACAACCAGCCAGAAATTCAGTATTCAGTCTTATTAACGCTTAATTCTATGGAAACCCTATTGAACCAATTTTGGCATTTTGTTTCAGGAGCATTTACCCTTAACCCTGATGTTTTTAAAGAAATTAGCACCCTATCTAATGGGTTAACGATCGCATTAATGATTGTTTTATTGGCAGGTTTATCACAATCCATTGGACAATGTATTGTTTTATTTGCGAATAAAGTTAAACCTGTTCGGTTTGTATTAAGTTTAGGAATTTCTGCAATTATCTTTACCCTCAGTTATGGATTATGGGCTACAAGTATTTGGATTACCAGTAGTTTATTTTTCAAGATTCCACTCAGTTTAAGCTTAATTTTTACAATCGTTGGTCTGAGTTATGCTCCCCAAATTTTAGGGTTTTTAATCGGTTTACCTTATTTGGGAATTGCGATTGGGGTGTTCCTTTCAATTTGGAGTTTATTGGCTCAATTTGTGGGATTAGAAACCATTGCCATTTTTGATGATTGGTCAGCCTTTACTTGTACTTTAGTGGGATGGGTAGTCTTACAAATTCTGCAACGCACCATTGGGCGTCCGATTTTAGCATTTAGCCGTTGGTTATCAAATTGGGCGGCGGGGACTTCATTAATTACAGACCCAAAACAATTAGAACAAATGCTCATGAATGGCAGTGATCCGCAACTGGTTACTGTCGGTAAAGAAATTTGGTTAGAAGCAGAACAGCAAGAAGAAGTACCCCAACGTCAACCCTCATCTTGGATTAAATTTATTGCGCTATCTGCCTTAGCTTTATTATTAGTTTTAATTTTTACCCCTACCGATAAAAATCCTTTTTATATCTGGTTTGGATTATTAAATGATTCCTTACGATTGGCTGTAAAATTAATTCAATATAGTTTAATTGCTCTGTTAATTTCTATTATTTTAACTCCCCTAGAATCCTTAAGCTGGTGGGCAGGATGGTATGGAGTTCAACCATTACAAAATCCGGGTCAATTAGTATCAGAAGCTTGCCCCGATACTCCGATTAACCATTATGTTGTATATTTAGATGGCATCAATCAAGGTTCCTATCAATATTTACCCGAAGTTGAACGTTTTTTAGATGATTTAGCAGCCGCCACTCCTGATCATATTGCCATTGTTAAAGGGATTATGCCCTATTCTGTCACCAATAATCCCTTAACTAAAAATCGACCCTTCGCCTTTTTGTGGCGCATTGTAGACTCCATTGCTGTTAACAATCCCGCCAACCCTATTGGATTTATTATTAATGCTCGCAATATTGTGGCGGTAGCGGTTTCAGCCGATCCTCGTTATGGCCCGATTCAAAATCAAGGTTTAGCGCAGGTTTTGTATAATAGTTTACTTAACTATGGGTATCCCCTCGGTAGTTCAATTCCAGTGACGTTAATTGGCTATAGTGGCGGAGGGCAAATGTCGATGGGGGCTGTAACCTTTCTTAAACGCACCCTTCATGCTCCGATTACAGTGATTTCAATCGCCGGAGTTATCAGTGGAAATACAGGGGCGATGGTGGTAGAACATCTCTATCATTTAGTTGGAGAAAAAGATAGTGTCGAAAAAGTGGGGGCGATTATTTTCCCCGGACGCTGGCCGATTGCTTTATTATCTAATTGGAATTGTGCCAAACGCCGAGGAAAAATTAGTTTGATTTCTTTAGGGCCCGTCGGACACAATATGATGGGGGGCCCGATGGGAGATGAAAAACTTCCCAATGGTAAAACCTTTCTGGAACAAACTGTTGATATTGTCACCGGAATTTTATTAGAAAATTGGGAAATTACAGGGTTAGATCCTGAAACTTGGAAAAAGCAAAGTAACTATGAACGCTATAAACAAGCTGCCTTTAATCAAACCCATTATTATCCAGTTAAACAAGTCATTAATTCTCAATTCTATCAACCTGTCGGCACCTGGATAGGTCGATTAATTTTACCTGAAGAATCAGAACGGGAACAAGTTAAAGGAGTCTTATTTGAAATTTATCATGCCGATGAAAAAAATCAACATCGCATAGGACAAATTGTCAATTTAAGATGGGATATTAACAACCCCAATGTTAACTTAAGAGTTAAATTAGTGACCCAGGATTTAACTTTTATTGACCAAGCTAAAATGAGTCAATCCCAAGGCAATATTCACCCAGAACGAATTAATCACTGGTCAAAAGTTGACCCCTTAGAATCCCTCGCTGGCTCTCGTCCTGATGATGATATGATTGTTTTATTAAAAGAACCTGTCATCTTAAAAGATACAGGTTCAGAACGTCCCTGTCTTTATATTCAACAGAATCCAGTTGAAATTACAGGTCGATTTTATGGGTTAGTTACCTTTGTTCAAAATTTAGGAAAAGATCTCTTTTTAGTTCGTCATTATAACCCCCAATCTCAAGAATTTGATGGCCCGGAGGAAGAAGTTTATTTACCTTCAGTGATTCCAAATCGAGATGGGGTTTTATCTTCATTGAATCAAGATTTAGAACGCTCTCCCATTAATCCTTCGGGATGGTATATTTTCGGTAAAAAAAATATTGATGGTCAATTTGTCGTTCAAGCACTCGCGCCTCGGCGATTATTTTCTTTAACTCCAGATGCAGTGATTTCAGGAAAACAACAAACCTTAGATTATATTAATCGAGAATACTGGAAAAATAAAGTCACCCCCAAAGGCGAAATTAAAACCATTTTCTTGAATCCAAATCAAGAAAATTCTATCTATTCCGTTCATCCTGAATCTCTGTGGAAAGAAGGCGATCGCGCTTTATTAATGCACGTTTATGGAGGCATTGGAGGGCCGAATGGAGATCATACTCCCTTTGGCATTTACTTCGGACATTTTGCCTATGGAATCGCAACAGTTGTGCGCGATCGCATTACCCAAGAGTTACGATTTAACATTGAATATCGTCAAATTTATACCCATAATTGTGATGGAATTATCTCAGGAAGTTTAGACTGGACACGCTACGCAGGGGATCGTCAATTTGGATGGTTAGGATGTCGTCCTTTTACCGATATTTTAATTAAATTTCCTCCCCTAACGGAAGATTATGATTTTGATGGGTTCAAATTTTCACCCTTGGATGTAGTCATTAATGAACTTGATATTATGACCGATCGCTATCGCATTGGGGATGGTACCGGAACAACTTTTGTTAGCGCCATTAATTCCTGTTCTCAAGATTCTAGTCAAGCATTATATTTATCTCTAAGACGAATGCTGGCTCAATTTGAATTAAATCCTTTATTAATTAAATGGTTACGAGAACATCCCCACCATGAACAAACCCAACGATTTATTCAACTCAGTACCTTGGTTGCCAGTTTAGAAAGTATTTTAACTCCCACAGGAAAAGCTCGAAAAGATTGGCAATATAGCGCACCGACTTTAGGACGTTTTCCTGAAGAAGCACCCTTAACAACTTTATCTCGATTAGCCGCAAGTTGGCGTTCTTTATTACCTCGAATCATTAATGATCAAATTGCCATGATTTTTCTACAATTGGGGGCTTATTTATGGATTCTTCGGACTAATCAAGTGGGCGGAAATGACCCCACTATTAAACCTTTAATTCCTACGGATTTTTGGTTTGCTGTTCCTAAAATCACAACCTTTAAATATGATTAAATCAACGGTTTAGGGGTTTGGAAACCCAACCCCTACCGTCATTTTTGATCAATCCAACTTTGAAGAATTATTAACTTAATCGACAACGGGCAGGGTTGATTTTAAAATATTGTAGGGGGGTTGGGCTCGGTTCATGACTTCCCAAAGTTTGATGAACTGGTTTTGAGGTTGAGAATACTCTATGTCTAAACTTTTAATTCATCAATATTATAATACCGTTGACCAAATCATCCAATATGGGGGAAGTCGCAAAGAAACTTCTATCCGCGTGGCGTTTCAAAACCTGTTAAATGACTATTGTAAAACAAAAGATTTTTTATTAATTCCTGAGTTAGAATATAGAACAAAAAAGGGTAAACTTGTTTATCCTGATGGTACGGTTAAAGATGCCTTAAGATTACCCTATGGATATTGGGAAAGTAAGGATCAATTTGATAATTTAGATGAAGAAATTGAGAAGAAACTGGCTAAGGGGTATCCCGATGATAATATTTTATTTGAAGATTCTCAAACAGCCGTTTTAATTCAAAGCGGGGCAGAAATTCTGCGGGTATCGATGGGAGATGCAGACGCATTAGATACCGCCATTAACGCTTTTATTAATTATTTACGTCCAGAAGTTCGCGATTTTCGAGACGCTATTTCCCATTTTCAAGAAGATTTACCGACGATTTTAACCACGTTGCGATCGCTCATCGATGAACAGTCTATTAATAATAAACCGTTTCAGCAAGCGCGAGATCAATTTTTGCGGGTTTGTCGAGAGTCTATTAACCCCCAAATTAGTTTAGAAGATATCCGAGAAATGATGATTCAACACATCTTAACAGAGGATATTTTTATTAATATTTTCAATGAAGCTCAATTTCACCGAGAAAATAATATTGCTCGTCAATTACAAGGGGTAATTGAAACCTTTTTTACGGGTGTCACTAAACGCAATACATTAAGCACTATTGAACGTTATTATGCGGTTATTCGACGCACCGCAGCCAATATTTATAACCATCATGAAAAGCAAAAATTTTTAAAAGCTGTTTATGAGAATTTCTATAAAGCTTATAACCCGAAAGCCGCAGACCGTTTAGGAATTGTTTATACTCCTAATGAAATTGTTCGGTTTATGATTGAAAGTACAGATTATTTACTACACAAACATTTTGGTAAAATTTTAGCAGATAAAGATGTAGAAATTTTAGATCCCGCAACGGGGACAGGAACGTTTATTACAGAATTAATTGAATATTTACCAAAAGCTCAATTACCCTATAAATATGAGCATGAAATTCATTGTAATGAAGTAGCGATTTTACCTTATTATATTGCTAACTTAAATATTGAGTTTACCTATCAGCAAAAAATGGGGCATTGTGCTGAGTTTCACAATATTTGTTTAATGGATACCTTAGAGCATACGGTTTTTGCTGGAAAACAGTTAGATTTATTCTCAATGACGGTGGAAAATACCGCTAGAATTAAACGACAAAATGAACGTAAAATTTCCGTCATTATTGGAAATCCTCCTTATAATGCTAAACAGGAAAATTTTAATCAAAATAATGCGAATCAATATTATCAAGAAATCGATAAACGCATTAAGGAAACCTATATTAAATATGGAAAAGCTCAAAATCAAATTGTTGTTTATGATATGTATACCCGCTTTATTCGGTGGGCAACCAATCGATTAAACCAAAATGGCATCATTTGCTTTATTACTAATAACTCGTTTATCGATGCAAAAGCATTTGATGGGTTTAGAAAATGTATTAGTCAAGAATTTAGCGACATTTATGTTATTGATTTAGGTGGAAATGTAAGAGCAAATCCTAAATTATCGGGAACGGTTCATAATGTTTTTGCTATCCAAACTGGAGTCTCAATTTTTATTTTAGTTAAAAAAAATCAAGACAATCAAGAACGTTGTAAAGTCTTTTATACAAGAAGACCAGAGTTTGAGACTTCTGAGCAAAAATTAGAATTTTTGGCGAAAACAAAATTCAACCAGCTAGATTTTTTACATATTATTCCTGATCAAAATAATAACTGGATTAACCAGACTGATAATGACTTTGATAGTTTATTACCGTTAATAGATAAAGAAGTTAAAAGCGGAAAAACTGAAACCGCTATTTTCAAGTTGTTTTCCAGAGGGGTTGTTACTCAACGAGATGAATGGGTTTATGATTTATCCTTAGAAAATTTAACCCAAAAAATGAAATATTTGATTAGTATTTATCAAGAAACTGTAAAAGATAATGATTACAAAGATAAGTTTACTATTAAATGGGATCGAGAATTAACTAAATATTTAGATAAAAAAATTAATAAATCTTTTAAACCTGAGCAATTAGTTAAGAGTTTATATCGACCCTATATTAAAAATTATTTATATTTTGATAAACATTTTATTGGTATGACTTATCAATGGTTGAATATTTATTTAAACAGTAACACTAACAATAAATATATTGTTATTCCAGGTTTAGCATCGCCTAAAAATTTCCATCTCATTGCAACAGAAACAATTATTGACTTAAATTGCCTTCCAGCAGGAGGTCAATGTTTACCCTTATACACCTATAATAAAAAAGGCGATCGCATTGATAATATTACCGACTGGGGTTTAACGCAATTTCAAACCCACTACCAGGATAAAAGTATTGAAAAAATTGATATCTTCCATTATACCTATGCTGTTTTACATAATCCCATCTATCGACAAAAATACGAACAAAACCTAAAACGGGACTTTCCCAGGATTCCCTTTTATGATAACTTTAAACAATGGGTGACATGGGGAAAACAACTCATCGAACTGCATATTAACTATGAAACCATTAACCCCTATCCCCTCAACCGAGTTGATCTTGCAGAAACCGAAAACACCCAACCCAAACCCAAATTAAAAGCTGATCAAATCAAAAATGAAATTATCCTTGATACCGTTACTACCTTAACAAATATTCCTAAAATAGCTTGGAACTATCGCTTAGGAAATCGTTCTGCGTTAGAATGGATATTAGATCAATATAAAGAGAAAAAACCTAAAGACGAAACCATCGCTAAAAAGTTTAATCCCTATCGCTTTGCTGACTATAAAGAACAAGTCATTGATTTATTAATGCGAGTTTGTACCGTTAGCGTAGAAACCATGACTATTATTGAAGCAATGGAAACTTCTCAACACTGATCAGTTATCTTCGGAAAAATTGTCATCCTGAATGTAGCGAAGCGCTTGGGAAGGAGCTCTAATAATTCTGTGATTCTTCGCTTCACTCAGAATGACAATTATAGTGAGGAGCAAAGACTATTAATCTCCCCGTTTCATCATTTGTTCAACAAAATTAGTATAAATTTCTCCCCGTAAAAATTCCGGGGTGTCGAGGATTTTTTGATGAAATCCGATAGTCGTCGGCACTCCAGTAATTGCAAATTCTCGTAAAGCACGTTTCATCTTCAGAATTGCCGTTGGACGGTCTGGCCCCCAAACAATTAATTTACCAATTAAAGAATCATAATAAGGCGGAATTTCATAATCTGTATAGACATGGGAATCAATTCTAACTCCATTGCCTCCGGGGGGTAAATAACCGCTAATGCGTCCAGGGTGAGGACGGAAATTATGGTCAGGATCTTCTGCATTAATCCGACATTCAATCGAGTGACCCCGCAGTTTAACTTGATCTTGAGTAACGGATAATTTATCTCCTTGAGCAATCCGAATTTGTTCGGCAATTAAATCTAATCCGGTGATCATTTCCGTAACAGGATGTTCTACTTGAATCCGAGTATTCATTTCCATAAAATAGAAATTACCCGATTGATCCACTAAGAATTCAACGGTTCCTGCTCCGGTATAATTAATTGATTGTGCTGCTTTAACCGCAGCAGTTCCCATCTGTTCTCGAAGCTCTTGAGTCATCACGGGACTAGGTGCTTCTTCTAATAGTTTTTGGTGACGGCGTTGAATGGAACAATCCCGTTCTCCCAGGTAAATTACGTTGCCATAATTATCAGCTAAAATCTGAATTTCAATATGACGAGGACGTTCAATAAATTTTTCCAAATAAACCCCAGGATTGCCAAAAGCGGCTTCTGCTTCCCCTTGAGCGGCGGCAAACAGTTTAGGGAGTTCCTCTTCTTGCTTAACTAACCGCATTCCGCGACCGCCACCCCCCGCCGTGGCTTTAATAATCACCGGATAACCAATTTTTGCAGCCAGTTGTAGGGCTTCTTTTTCATCGGTCAAAAGTCCATCACTACCGGGGACGGTAGGAACTCCGACACGCTGCATGGTTTCTTTAGCTGTTGATTTATCTCCCATTGACCGAATTGCCTGCGGTGTCGGGCCAATAAAAGCAATCTCATGGTCGGCGCAAATTTCAGCAAATCGGGCATTTTCCGCTAAAAACCCATAACCGGGGTGAATGGCGGTAGCGTTGCGGGTGAGGGCCGCCGCGATAATATTAGGAATATTCAAATAACTTTTATTGCTGCTGGGTTCCCCGATACAAACGGCTTCATCGGCGAGTTGGACATGGAGAGCGTGGCGATCTACCGTCGAATGAACAGCAACCGTCGCAATCCCCATTTCCTCGCAGGTGCGAAGAATCCGTAACGCTATTTCCCCTCGATTGGCAATTAAGATTTTTGAGAATCGCATCTTGATGTTGCTATTGCTGTTGCTGTTCACTATTCAGTTAGGATAGAGGATTTTGGCAACAACGAAAAGAGGGTATCGAGGGTGAGGAGTTGAGAGTCGAGGTTGATGAAGCTGAAAACGGCATAAATCCCCCGCAATTGACGACGGGGGATCGAAAGTTGATTCTGAACGAGAGAAAAAACAATGATTAATCACAGAATTCAATTGTTCTTTAGTGTTTCCAACGAGGATCTTTATTCGGAGTTCCTTCAAAGGGTTGGGTGCCGACTGAGGGGTACATATCATCAGCGACGACAAACATCCGCCCGGCGGCTTCTGTCAGATAAGCCATCATTTCTTTCATGGATTGTAAGATCTTCATACTGCCTCACCTCATTAAGTATCAGTCAGTCTTCTATAGTTATTATTTTAGAGGAAAAATTAGAAACTGTATCGGTTCGCAACAATTATTTGCACTCGGCTAAAGTTTACATTTGTTTAAATTCTTTCATGGATTTTAATAGTTAAAAATACTTATCATAGAGTTAGAGAAACTGATGCCAAGCTGTACATTTACTTAACTTCACATCAGTTTCTATACAGATAATTCCTTAAGATTGCAGTCCTTTTAAGACTTTATCCGCAAAGGCATTAATCGATTTTCCGACGGTTTTTTTCAATCGCCAAGCTTTAAACGCGGCTTCATAATCCTCTCCTTCTGTTTGGTACGTTTTCCAAGCTCTCAAGGTTAAGAATAATCCCCAAAATAAAAACACAAAGGCTGCAAATCCAATACTATGCCAAATCACCAGGTTAATTAAAATTAAGAAAGCGTTAACAATACCAAACTGAATCAGATTTTGTTTCAGTCGATTGCGACGATAAATATTAAACACTAACTTTTCATCGGTTTCTTGTTTTTGTAACCGCCATTGCTGTTCAGCGAGTTCTAAATCTTGGGAAGAAATTCCTAAATCTTTAGCGATGTCTAAGAGTTCTTGACGGGTCATTTCCTCATTATCTTGTTTGCGACAAATGGCAATATAGAGAATTTCTTGTATATCTTCCTGTAAATAGGTACGAGTAATTTGATTATCTGAGTTTGTCATAGCGATTCTCCTATTCAATTAGGGAATAAAGGACAGTCCCTTTTTTATACTAGCTAATATTTTTAAGAGTCGGGTGACGGATGTTTCGATATTGATTCATCGGTTTTCACCTCCCGACAACCTTTAAGAGTAGTATTGTCCTTTGAAACCCAGTTTCTGATGTTTTAACCTAATGTATATAATCCCCCATCCCGTCCACAAATCATCACTTGACCCTGCCAAACAACAGGGGTTGACTCAAAGGAAACTTCCGGTTTAAAACGTCCGGTTTGTTCGATTCTTAAGCGATAATATTCTCCTCGATGGTTGGGAATGGTATTACTTTGATTGGCTCTCGCTTCTTCCCAATATAAATTAAATAAATAAACGCCATTATATCCAGCCGTTACTAATTTATAACCATCGGTAAAAATCGGAGTTGAAATAGATGCTCCGATTTTTTCCTGTGCTAAAATTAAAGGGGTGTTGTATTGTCCCTTTCCTAACGGCCCCGTTACCGTTTTTCCTGTCGTAATCAGTTGAGATCCAATATATAAATATCCATCAATAGCATTCGTCGCAAAAATAGCCGGAAATCCATCAGGGTTATATTCATCATTTAACGCCACAGAACCGATAATCCCACCATCCCAAGTATTAAATCGTTGATTTTTAGTCGGGAAAAACCATTCCACACTATCTTGAGGATCTTGGTTCGGATTCAACTTCAAAACCCCACCATTTCCAGGGATATATTGTTTTTCAATAGCACAAAATAACTTACCATCTTGAGAAATAACCGCCGAACCATCAATATCTGACCCGGTATAAAAATCCCAAACAATGGTTCTAGTTTTGATATCAATTCCATAAATATGTCCAGAACCCGAAGCCATAAAAATTCGATTTCCTAACCGAGAGGGAGAAGATTCACTCACTAAATTTCCGCCATGACGACTACTATCTCCCGGTTGATAGAGTTTCACTTCTGATAAAATTTTAGGTTGTAAAAAACCGGATTTTTTTTCTGCGGTTTTAACCGAACTATTGAGAAAATAACCAATAGCATTTTCCCCCGCATTAAAAATCACGCCATCTCCTAAATATAAAGGTGAACTATCATTATCTCGGCTATAACTTGGAGTTGAACGTAAATTTAATTTCCAGAGTTCTTTTCCTGTTCTAAACGAAATCGCCCGAAAACTGGTCGCTAATCCTCCTTTTGATAGACTACTACGGCTACCTTGTAAAACAACAATTCGATTCTCATCACTGGCTGTATCATCAATATAAATACTTGACGTTCCTTTAATCACATCATCAAATTTATACCGCCAAATTTCTTCCTGAGTTTCTAAGTCTATTTTCCTTAAATAATAATCAAACGCACCAATAATTAAATAGGTTTTCCCTCGATCTCGTGTAATTGTCGGTTGTCCTGTCCATCCTGCACCACTCCAAACTTTACGAGTCCGTCCCACATAAGTTACCCCTGAACCTAACGGAAATTTATGAATTTGTTTAATAGTTTCAGGAACCCCTCGACCATAAAAACGCCGTTGATCATTACCTAAATAAGTCGGAACTAGAAGTTCAATTTCTGGATCTAAAATTGATAATATTTTTTTGAAATCTTCTTGAATTTCTGCTTCATTTATGTTAAAATTAAATAAATCATACACAGCCGAAGGCAGGAATGACCCCAAGGAAAAATAAGCCGCAATTTGACTAAACTTTCTGCGAGAAATCATAACGGTTCAATAATAATTCAGAAGTTAGGAGTCAATAGAGATGAGCCATGATGTCTCTGTCAAGAACTCAGGAATTAGAAGTTAATTGTTTCTGGTATTCTTGCTTCAGGAGTCAACCCATAATGGGAGTAGAGAGTTGCCATAGCTCGTCTGAATTAAAACTCAAGATAGTAATGTTAATATTAAACCATAAATTCTTAATAACAAACTCAACTTAAATTAAAACCCACCGATAACACAATCAAAATGTTAAACTAAATAAACCGATTGAATCTTAACAAATCTTTAAGGTAATCCTCATGGTGAATCGTCTTTCAGAATCAAAAAGCCTATATCTTCGGAAACACGCAGAAAATCCTATTGATTGGTGGCCTTGGTGTGATGAAGCTTTAGAAACAGCAAAGTTAGCAAATAAACCGATTTTTCTATCCATTGGTTATTCCAGTTGTCATTGGTGTACCGTTATGGAAGGAGAAGCATTTTCTGACCCTGGAATTGCCGAATATTTGAATAAAAATTTCCTCCCCATTAAAGTAGACCGAGAAGAACGACCTGAAATTGATAGTATTTATATGCAGGCTTTACAAATGATGACAGGTCAAGGAGGATGGCCGTTAAATATATTCTTAACTCCTGATGAACGAATTCCCTTTTATGGGGGAACTTATTTTCCCTTAGAACCCCGTTATGGTAGACCCGGATTTTTAGAAGTTTTACAAGCCATTCGTCGATTTTATGACTTAGAAAAAACCAAGTTGCAAACGTTTAAAGATGAAATTATGACCCATTTGCAACAGTCTACAATGTTACCCATTTCTG
>JACCEC013235047.1_pt1 | contig 13234 bp, 13 predicted proteins | sample 7450121 | NCBI WGS metagenome assembly JACCEC01 (sample SAMN15323455, study PRJNA562643) | freshwater metagenome | isolation source: river surface water | place: USA:Blue River Watershed | collected 2017-08-18 | reverse complement strand
GTCGCCAGCATTGCGCTCGGTATCGACCAGGCGCGCCAGGCCATTGCCTCCGATGCGGCACGCAATAAACTCAACGAATTTATCGCTTGCACCCAAGCACTATAAGAACCATAAGCATTAAAAAATATGACCCAGCCAACCGCTCAAAGCGACATCCTCGCCAAAATCATCGCCACCAAACAAGCCGAAGTCAAAGCGGGTTATGCGCAATGCACCCTGGCGGACATGGAGCAACGCGCGCGCCAGCAAGCCCCGGCCCGCGATTTTGTCGGGGCCATTCGGGCCAAGTTGGCAGCGAATCAGTCAGCGGTCATTGCCGAAGTCAAAAAGGCCAGTCCGTCCAAGGGCGTGATCCGTGCCGACTTCGACCCCGCCGCTATCGCCAAGTCTTATGCCGAGCATGGCGCCGCCTGCCTGTCTGTGCTGACTGATGTTGATTACTTCCAGGGGGCTAATGCCTACCTGCAAGCAGCGCGTGCCGCCTGTGATCTGCCGGTCATCCGCAAAGACTTCATCATCGACCGCTGGCAGATTGCTGAAGCCCGCGCCATCGGCGCCGACGCTATTCTGCTCATCGTGGCGGCGCTCACCGACGAACAGCTACATGATCTGGAAAGCTACGCATTAAGTCTGGGGTTGGCCGTTCTGGTTGAAGTGCATGATGGGGAAGAACTGACCCGTGCGCTCAACCTTAAAACCCCGCTTATCGGCATAAACAACCGTAACCTGCGCACCTTTGAAGTCTCGCTCAACACCACGCTGAATCTGAAAGATCGTATTGGCAAAGACCGTATTGCGGTGGCCGAGAGCGGCATCATCACCCCGGACGATGTCAAAACCCTGCGCGATGCCAACGTGAATACCTTTCTGGTCGGCGAGGCTTTCATGCGGGTGCCGGAGCCGGGCGTTGAGCTGGCAAGGTTGTTTGCCTGGCATTTGATGTAAATCAGAGGGTTGATTCATTGGGCGTAGTCCATTAAGATCAAAAAACGATCCTAATGGACTACATCTGTGCAACTCGTTGACCCCACATTACTTGGATTTCAACCGCTGGCGATCGCTCGAGATCGATTCCAGTTAGCGTTCGTGCGCGCCGTCATGCTGGCAGCACCGGGCCGTCTTGTTGTCAAAGGTGGGATGGCCATTCGTGCGGAGCTTGACGGCGTCCGTATGACAGAAGACGTTGATTTTGATCGTGCGGCCGGCATATCGCTGGAAGCGACGGCTAATGCGATCCGGCAGGGGCTCAAGCAGGCCTGTATTGTCTGTGGCGTTCACGATGCCCAGATCGCGGAAAGTAAAAAAACGACGGCAACCTTGCGCATTAAATTGCACGGCACGCTGCCCGAAGGCGGTGTCATCAGTTTCAAAGCAGAAGCCTCGGGTCGGCAGCCCGCATTTGCGGATCGCTACAAAACGGTCGTGCCAATTAAATCACCGCCGGCTTATCGCCTCCCACCCATTGCTCTGGATGTATATCCAATCAACGTGCTGCTGGCGACCAAGATTGCAGCCCTGATGAGTCCTGAACGCAATGTGCCGCGTGATGTTTACGACATCAAGCGAATGTTGGATGTTGGCGCAACGCCGGAAGGGCTCAACGACCTCGTCAGCAAAGAAGCGTTGGCGTTATTTGCCGGCGAAGTCTGGGCCAAAGTCGACGGTATCGAATACAACGCCTTTAGAACAGAGTTGCTGCCATTTATCGGCCAAGCCGATGCAGCCAGCATCACGAATGCCGTCTGGGCATCCTGGTGCACCGATGTCGCCGCTGCCATAGAAAAAATCTGCCATGACGCTTCAAGTTGATCGAGTGCTGCAGATTCTGCGCGATCCCGATTGTCCTCGTGTGCTGACCACGGGCGAACTCGGGCAGTGGTTTGCCATGGCAAACATCGTATTGTCAGAAGCGACCTTCAAACGTTGGCTTGCCCGAATGCGCAGTGCCGGACTGATTAAGCCAGTGCGTCGCGGGCTGTATCTCAACGCACTGGCACAACCGCCTGTACAGCCCGATGAAGCCGCCAGCCATATCTGCCGTGGTGCCATCGTCAGCCTGCAAAAAGTACTGGGTGATATCGGTGCGCTTAACAACTTTACATCCTGGGTGACCTGCGTCGTCGCTTTGCCGCCGGAAAAACGCCAAGGCGCACAACCCACCTATGGGTTTGCAAGGGCAAGTACGGGTAAGGTAGAAACTCAGGCTGGGGTTTTCACCTTTCAAGCCCTGCCTTTTGATCTGATACATCGGGCCGGGTCGCTAGATGATTGTCTGGAGCCGCTGTCCTACCAGCGTGCAACACCCGAAAAAGCATTTCTCGATTGGTTGTATCTCGGCACAACCCCACGCAGCCACATGACGCTACCGCCCTATGACATCGACCTCAAGCCGTTAAATCGATCACGGCTGCAACATCTGGCCTCGGGTATGGGGCTCTCAAAGCCCCTCGAGCAATGGATAGCAGGCAAAACAGCATTCGATCGTGCGCCGGGCACGCGGCGGAATGCGCCAGGGGCCTAGAGCGCGTCAGACTGTTGCATTGTTGCAACAAAACAACACCCCGGTGCTAAATCTGTTGTATTTAAGTTGCTTTGCCCTCCCGGGTGTACCACAATCCACTCAACCACTCATCCGATGAGAGGTTCCTGGCTCCAAAGCGCAAGCAATGCAGCCATCAATCTTAAGAGGAGTTATCTAATGCAAAAGAAACTAATCGCTCTGGCAGTTGCTGGTCTGTCGACCGCTGCCTTCGCACAAACCAACGTCACCATCTACGGTGTTGCTGACGTTTCGGCTCAAGGCACCAACATGTCGCAAGGCGTGAACCCAAGCAACAAGCCTGCTGGTGGTTCGTTCAACATGAAGTCGAACAGCTCGCTGATCGGCTTCAAGGGTACGGAAGATCTGGGCAACGGCCTCAAGGGTCTGTTCCAAATCGAAACCAACGTCAACATGACAGGTCAGTCGTCGAATCAAGGCGCTGCTGCTAACACCACTAACAGCAACTTCAGCTCGCTGCGTGACACCTTCGTTGGTGCTAACAGCAAGTACGGTACGGTCATGGGCGGTTATCTGTCGACTCCTTACCGTTCGGCTCTGGTCTCGTTCGACGTCATGCCTGGCGCCACTGGCGATGCACGTATCGAAACCATGATGGGTACGCAACGTGTCAACAAGAACGGTGTTGTTTACACTGCAGGTAGCTCAGTTCGTGCAACTGCCATCGCCTACGCACTGCCAACCATGTACGGTTTTGACGGTTCGATCGCTTACACGGGCTCGAACAACAACGGCAACAACGAAAACAACGCTTCGACTGGCAACAACAACATGTACAGTGCCCTGTCGACTCAAATCGGTTGGACTGGCTACGGCGTGAACATCAAGGGCGCTTTCCAGCAAGCTAAGTTGATGGGTAGCACGACGAACCAAGCTGCTACTTTCAGTGCTGCTGCATTCCCACAAGTATCACAAACTCCAGGTAACGCATACACCAGCTACCTGATTGGTGCTAGCTACACGGGTCTGCCTGGCCTCAAGGCTTCGGTTGTTTACAACCGCAACACCTTGGGTATGAACACGGCAACCGTTGGCGGTACTGCTGCTGCTCCAATCACTACTGATGCCAACAAGGGTTCGAACAACCAGATCTACGCTGGTGTTAGCTACCGCTTCGGTAACAACGAACCACGCCTGACCTATCAGAACTCCAGCAACACCAGCTACAACGGCATGAGCGCCAATGACGGTGCTACGCTGTGGGGTGCTAACTGGGGTTACTACCTGAGCAAGCGTACGCAAGTTTACGGTATCGTTTCGACCATCAAGAACAACCAAAACGGTACGGTTAACATGGCTTCGGGCGGCACCTCACTGGTTCCTACTGGTGGTCAAGTTGTCACCACCTACGGTGCTGGTCTGCGCACCAACTTCTAATCAGTTAGTTTCCTGATTTAGAGTTAAACGGGAGCCTTCGGGCTCCCGTTTTTACTTGGTAGTTTTGCATTAAGTGTCCGTTTAAAAGGACATCACTAACGCAATGGGTCGATCTTGAAGTAATCACCAGTCACACGACCTGTTTGCCAGTTTGCTAGTAGCTCTTCTTGGTGGAGGCTGATCCAAGCTGTGACCAGTAGCAGCTTGTCATCAGGCAAGTAGCCATAGATCAACTCTCTGTTTTGCACCGTCACTCCTGCATCACGACCTTGAAATAGCACCATGACATAGGGTTGGGTCTGGCGTTTATTCTTTGTGGCTGCAAAAGCTATGACCAAACCATAAAACGCACTGATAGGCTTGATCTCTGATCTAAGTAGTCGGTTGCTGACAGGGCGTACATACAAGTGACTTAGGTCTAAGCCAGCGATTTCATATCTGGCGATAGCTTCGAACAAGGGTTCAAGCGGATACTGGTCGTTCCCGTAGCCACGGCTTGCTGATGATCTTCCGTGTCCAGTTAGTGCATCGTGCACTGCCTCTTCAATACCTACATGACGGCATGCATCTTTAAATGTATGACGAAAGCTGTGGAATACCTTGCGTTCATCCGTAATACCGATCTTTTTGCGTAGATAGGTGGAAAAAAAGTAGCTGAAATAACCGCCATACTTGCCACGATGGTTGGGTTTAAGATCAGGAAACAACATTCCTGACTTGGACTGTCTGGAAACATAATCCAGAAAACCGCTGGCAATCAAGGCACCGTGAACAGGAACGCGACGGCGGGAACTTGCATTCTTAAGGTGGGCGTGTGCAGCTTCATCGCTGATGTTGATGATGTGCCCCAGACCATCAATCTCCTTTATATCGCTGACAAGCAGTTGAGCAAGCTCTTCTACTCGTGCGCCTGTAAACAATGCCAACAACGGTAGCCAATAGGCAGCTTCTTTGCCGCCACTGACAGGGAGATATTTGCGGGTATAAAGATCACTGTTAAATATCTTCTTGAGATCGTCTGCGCTAAAGCCCACACGGCTTTTGCGGTCGTGGACTACATTGTTGTGTATATCAGCAGCAGGGTTGGCGTTAATCAGCTCATAGTTTTGGGCACCACGAAAGAATGTTCGGAGTATGCCAATCTTGCTGTTTGCAGTGACTGTGCTGTTGCCCTGTAGTAGTAGCTGATCTCTAAAGCTAACAACATCTTTGCGACTGATTTCATCTAATGGCTTGAAATCCACATACGCAGCAAAATCCATCAGGCACTTGCTGTAGGCATTCTTGGTTTCATTGCGCTGTGATCGTGAGGATTTGAGCCAGATGGTGATTAACTGCTCATACGCTTTGTTAGCGCCTGATGGGGAAGCAGAAGCTTCGAAGCCCCCGCTTTCCCCATTCGCATGGCTAATACCGTCCATTTAGAAATGTCCTTTTAAACGGACAGCCCATCACTTGCCAAAGCCAGACTTCACCTCGCCAGCCACGGCATCGATCTGGCTATCTAACTCTCCAGCTTCAGTAGCCTTTTTTAAGGTTTGCAGGGTTTCAACAACGCCTTCGATGCTGCCAACTTCAATGGCGAACTTGCCTTTAGCGATTTGCAAGCACGAAGAGCCGTATTTCACATTTAGGCAGATCTTGCCATCTTCACCAGTCCACCACCAGGCACGAACACGACGCGGCACTTCCATAGTTTTGGTAAGTCCAGTATCAGTATCAACGACATTCTTCAAACGGGTAGCGGCATATGTCTTACCCGCAGCAACGGCTTCAGCCAGCATCTGTTGTTCGTGCAGCTTCTTCATCAGTTTGTGACGACGAACCATAACAGCAGGCATGGCTTGCGGGCGCTTGGCATTGGTCAGCTTTAGGTTATTCAGTGTGCTCACGGCAATCTCCTTAAAAGTTATCGAGCACTCCGCAATCTATAGCCTTGATTCAAGAAGTCGACCAGAACAAACCACTAGATACCTATTTCACCGAAATCAGCCAATATCAAGCGAGGTTTCATGGGCTTCTGTTTGGTCGGCATAAATACAAGCATGGAACGTAGATACGATGAGAGACTACAGACTCAAACAGTTGAATGGATGCAACCATTTCAACAGCACATCACGCACGCCTGCACCTTTACCTTCAAACAATATGTAGGTGATACCAAAATAACTCCTGCACATGCATGGAAATACTGGGATAACTACTGCAAGTATCTAAACCGCCTGATCTACAAGCACGCTGCCAAAAACCATGGAAAATCATTACTGATACTTCCCGTGCTTCACGGTGAAATGTTTGGAGAACGCCTGCACTTCCATGCAGCGATTGGCTGCATAGACAAAAGTATTAGTTTTGAAAAGCTTAAAGCCTTGATCAACTTTGCTTGGCGCAAGATGCGCTGGACCTTGAACGAAACCGAAGTTAAGCCCTACGAAGATGCGGGTTGGATCAACTACATGTTGCGTCAGAGTGTACGACTTGATCTACATAGTGTTGATATTGAACGTTGTTGCATCCCGCCCGCACTTAAAAGCTGAAGTACTGAGCTAACGCCTACTTAAGCTATCAACTAGAGCGTACTACGCTTTATTAGCGAAGCTTTGGCTAAAACGTTAAAACACCAGCAAACATTAAGCATCAAGTGCCTCATAGCAAATACGCTTAAAGCAGCTTGAAACATATGAAAGCAATGTTGAAGCGCAAGGAGTGCGTGGCAACAGAAGCAGCCCTGACTTGATCAGCGCTGCATCACTCCAGAACCAACCGATCTGCCACAATCAGCTTTGATGGCATACACACGTAGCTGAAAACACACAAACACACAGAACGGGCAACGACGCAGTTTATAGAGCGGGTTGCCCGTCGTCATTGAGCTTGAGATTGTTTGCGACCAAATAGAATCACACTTATCTTTGGTCGAAGCCTTAACCCATTGATTTCACTAAATACCCGTATCCCAAGCATCCAGATCGACTTCCAGCAACAAAGGAAACAGACTGAATGTGTGGATTTATTTGATCAGGAGAAAATCACATGGGACAAGCCAAAACACTCACACAAGCCGAAATCGACCAGGTGCTGCGGCACTGTGCCACACGGAAGTTTGCAATACGAGATCGTGTGCTGTTCCTTACCAGTTTATGGTCTGGTATGCGGGCTGGTGAGATTGCCCAACTTTCCATCGACCAAGTGCTAAATCAGGACGGCACTGTCAAAGCCGAGATCAAGCTTCGCGCTGAACAAACAAAAGGCCGCCACGCCCGCACGGTATTCCTGCCGCAAAAACTGCGAGATGAACTGGCTTACTATCTGAAGTTCCGCGCAGTCAGCAATCCTGACATTCCCCTGTTCTTCACTGCCAAGCGATCAGGTTTCAGCCCTAATACTTTAGTGCAGCATTTCTTCTGGCTTTACCGTGAGGCTGGGATTAGTGGTGCAAGCAGCCATAGCGGGCGCAGAAACTTCATCACAACGCTAGCTAACAAAGGCATATCCGTTCGGGTACTTGCAAGTCTTGCAGGCCATCAGTCTATTGCCGTCACTCAAAAGTACATCGACGTGAACGATGACATGAAACGTAATGCTGTTGAGTTGTTGTAAGTGTCCTTTTAAAAGGACAATAAAAAAGCAGCACGAAGGCTGCTTGTCAGTAGATGCTTTATTTCTAAGCAGCTTTATCCAATCGAGACGCACCAATCTCGTGTGCTTTGGCTAAAATATCCCGCGCAGATCCCTCGCAATCGGCGATTACAGGGAGCAAAGTGCTATCGGGAACTGGTGCGACACCATAGCTCGCAATGACACGCTGAACCAGTGGTAGCCAATCGCTCGGCTGCGCTGCATTCATTTCGATAAGGTAGCAGCGGTTTTGCACGCCGTTGTCCACTTGGGACAAATAGTTGGTCGTTAGGATAAAAACGATATCCGTTCGATTCATCCATGCCTTGAGCTGCTTTTGAGCCAGATCAGTTAGATTGTCCACCTCGTCAAGAATGACATAGTGCAAACCATCCTTGTTGAATGAACAGTACCAAGTGCGTTGTTCTGCCTTGGCAATCAGCGATGATCCATTGTTCATCGCGCTACATTGGTGATAGTCAAAGTTTGCTTGACCACCACCGCGTGCCTGATTCATCAAGTCAGGCAGCATCTGTGCCAGAGTGGTTTTGCCAGTCCCCCAGACACCCCAGAGCAGAATGCCGATCTTGAAATCAGGAAACGGTATTTGCGCTTTCACGATCTGCTGCAAACGTGCTTTTGCGTTTTTGTTGCTGATGACCACATCGTCTAGAGTAGTCGGCTGAAAAATACCTTGTTGCATAATATGTCCTTTCAAAATGACATTAATGATTTATTACGGGGCGGAGTTTTCCGCCCCAGTTGGTTAATCAAGCAGCCTTTGCTGCAGCCAGGTTGTCTTCAGCTGAAGCCGCCATGTCTGATTCCAACTTGGCTGCAGCTGCGTCACTTAAGACAGCTTTGTTTTTGCTGTAGTAAGCAGCCAATGTTGCATTAACAGCCGTGTTGCTGCTGACAATACAGTTGACGGTAAAAGTGCCGTCTGCGTTCTGCGTCAACACAGCAGCCACCTTCTCCCCGTGCTTGTCAGCATCAATATGTTGAGCAAGTTTGTCGCCCTGCACCGTTGCCAGTGCTTTTTCGCTCACGGCTGCATTTGCAGCAGCCGCACGATTCTTGGGTGACACATACCCAGCAGGATGCCCCAGCGAGATTTCTTGAACGCCACCCGCAGCCGTGATGCCAGCCACAACCTCATTAGGCGACCAGTTTTGCGCAACGATGTAGCGCAGCACGGTGTGGTAGGTGCTGATACGACGGCGATCACGGTCACCAAACACGCAGCGAATGATGCGTTTCGTCAGGGGTTTGTCCCAGTAGTTCGACAGCCCCTTCAGGTTCATATAGTCCTTCAGAGCCTGTTTCTTAGCGCCCAGATCGGGGTCTTGCGCATTGGTCAGCTCCATATGAATCTGGCGTGCTTCGGAAAACAGCCCATAAAGCTGCGCATTAGCGTTTGCGTATGCGCCATCCTCCCAAGCCGATGCCGCGGTGTTGAGGCGAACAAGGCGGTCATACATACCTTGGGCTTTAGTGACAGAAGGCAGTGCCACAACATTACTTTCTACAGCAACGTTAGCCAGGGTGGTAACAGAGTTTGTTTCGACGATTGCGTTTTGCATCTTGAAGCCTTTCTTTTAAGTAACAGCAGCGCGGTTAAGAGGTTTGTGTGTGCGCTGTTGATAGGTGTTATTAAAACGCAAACACCATTTATTAGTCCTTTGATAAAATGATCAATGATGCATCTGGTATATGGTTTATAAGGCGACACAATGTCTCAACCTACATTTATCCGTGACATGTCCTTTCCAACGGACGAACACGAGTCTTTTTATGGCTTCCTGCTAATAAGCCCCAGTTATCAACTAGCTCATAAGAAGAGAACTGTTGGCTTATCCAAGGAAGATGTGAAAGTGGCCCCCAAGGACTTTAAGCAAGTCCTGAAAACCTATGATGCTTGTGGAGATATTTACTCAACGACTTGCACAGAATGGTGGGAGAACGGTGGTCGAGAGCTATTCACCGATACTGCCCCCAAGCTGCAACAGCTATACATGGTGGATTTAAGTAAGGACAAGAAAACACTGCTGAGCGACTTTGATGCATATGTCAGCCAATGCCAAACTGAAATCTCTCAAATACCCAATCGGCAGATTCAACTGTTAACCAACAAGATACGGATTAGCAGTCTCCAAATAAACGAAGCCTTGATCTACGATAAGGCCAGATTGCAGTGGAAAACTGGGAAGCGGGTCGAAAACTGGAGGCTCGCAGCAACGGTCAAACTAAAAAGCCGTTGGACAAAGGAACTAACACCAGACTCGAAGAAGACCATCGAAAATGTCGCAGCAAGAACTTATCTCGGCATTTTGGTAAGCAAGCATCTGAGAGATGCCTTGGTTTTATCTGAAAATGCCGCCAGAGGGCGATTTCCATGCTTAGACGATATCGAGACACCACTCGAGTTCGATTACAAGTTCATCTGGGACGTTAGCTGGAAAGCTTCCACACGGGATATGTCTCTCCGCATCAAAAGGAAAAGGAATGGCATTAAAGTCAAAAAAACTTACTATGAACGCAAGGTGAAACCAAAGCTTAGCAAGTTGAAGGAACTGGATGAGCTTATTGAGATTCGCGCCCGCCAGCTTGAACGTGTCCGTTAAGAAGGACACTTGAGATCGTGCCTGCTGCGCAGCCACTCAAAATGATCAGGCCTGTTAAATACTCTGACAGGAGATCAATATGCGATTTGTAGAGTTCAGTACTAAACCAGCCAAGGCGATCAAACCAAAAACGCCTGATCAGGCAAGGCTTGACGGCTTGAAGCAGCAAAAAGTGCGGACAAATCAGGCTTTGAAAGCAGAGCAGGAACGACAGAAGAAGGCGCGAGCGCAAGCTCAACTTCTGGATGCTTATCGAATCGGTACTGGGGATTGAATGGTGTGAGCGACCAAGCGTGAAAAAGCCCTTTAGTGCAGAAGGTCACGCAAACCTACGCTTGTATCAAGCAAATCATTCCGTAGCAGCACCAAAGGCCTTTATTTTTGCGGTAGTTCGCTTAAAAACCAGCGAAGTTCTGCGTTTGTACCTTTGGGTTTCTGCGTAAGAAACGCCGTTTTAGTGTTTTCAGTTTGAATCAGCAAGTGGATTTCTCTTAAAGCTGTCGCTGCATAACACGCTGATTAAAAGCAATAAACGACTAATCTCAAACAGGATCTTGCAATGTAAAAGACGAAACTAATCGCTCTGGCAGTTGCTGGTCTGTCGACCGCTGCCTTCGCACAAACCAACGTTACCATCTACGGTGTTGCTGACGTTTCGGCTCAAGGCACCAACATGTCGCAAGGCGTGAACCCGAACACCAAGCCATCGGGTGGTTCGTTCAACATGAAGTCGAACAGCTCGCTGATCGGTTTCAAGGGTACGGAAGATCTGGGCAACGGTCTGAAGGCTATGTTCCAAGTTGAAACCAACGTTAACCTGACTGGTACGTCGGGCAACCAAGGCGTTACCACCAGCGGTACGACTTTCGGTTCCATGCGTGATTCGTACGTTGGCGTAGACAGCAAGTACGGTACAGCCATGGGCGGTTACCTGTCGACTCCTTACCGTTCGGCACTGACGTCGTTTGACGTTATGCCTGGCGCTACTGGCGACGGTCGTATCGAAACCTTGATGGGTAAGCAAAACTGGGCCAACCTGAATTCGTCAGTCCGTGCTTCGGCTATCGCTTACGCAATGCCAAGCTTGTATGGTTTCAACGGTTCGATCGCTTACACGGGCTCGAACAACAACGGTAACGTTGAAAACACCGCAGCAGCTGGTGCCCCTCTGCAAAGCGCTATGTCGCTGAACCTGGGTTGGGCTGGTTACGGCTTCGCTGTCAAGGGTGCTTTCCAACAAGCTAAGATTAACGGTACTGCTACGACGACCAATGTATTAACTTACACGGCTCCAAATACGGTTACAGTTACCCCGACTCCTACCTATCAGTCAGTGGCTTCGGGTTATACCAGCTACCTGATCGGTGCTACCTACACGGGCGTTCCTGGTCTGAAGGCTTCGGTTGTTTACAACCGTAACACTGTTGGCATTAATACAACAGCAGAAAGCGATGCCAACAAGGGTTCTAACAACCAGATCTACGCTGGCGTTGCTTACCGCTTTGGTAACAACGAGCCACGTCTGGCCTATGCCAGCTCGAGCAACACCAACTTCAATGGCGGTAACGCTAACGATGGTGCTAGCCAATGGAGCCTGGGTTGGGGTTACTACCTGAGCAAGCGTACGCAAGTTTACGGTATCGCTTCGACCATCAAGAACAACCAAGATGGTACGAACAACTTCGCTTCGGGTGGTTCGAGCTTGGTCCCAACTGGCGGTCAGAAGCTGCTGACCTACGGTGCTGGTCTGCGCACCAACTTCTAATCAGTTAGTTTCCTGATTTAGAGTGAAACGGGAGCCTTCGGGCTCCCGTTTTTATTGGTGCTTCTAAAAGAGTATTGGTTTTTTTAGTAATTGTCGGCGTAGCGCGTTAGGCTGAGTAGCCGAAACAGTACGCGTGCGCTCATCACGCGCAGTGCGCGATGCAGGCTGGATTTTTTGCCCCAGGCTGCTGCGGTAATTTCTTGGCTGTGGGTCTCAATCTCTTGCTGTAGCTTTGCTTCCAGCTGCGCACAGAATGCGTCGTCCAAAATAACGATGTTGGCTTCCTGTGCCACTAACAGAGAGAAGGGGTCCAGATTGGCCGAGCCTAAGGTTGCCCACCGGCCATCGATGACGCCTACTTTGGCATGCATGAACCCGGGTTGGTATTCATAAAGCCTAATGCCCGCATTGAGCAGCGAGCGGTACAAAGACTGCGAGGCGTAGTGTTGCAGCCGGTATTCGATTTTGCCCTGAAGGAGCAGGCGTACCTTAACGCCACGTTCTGATGCACTGAGCAGCGCGTTGAGAATGTTGCGACTGGGTATAAAGTAGGCCATAGCCAGCGTGATATGGTCGCGCGCCGATTGAATGGCCTGAACATAGGCGTTTTCGATGCTGCGTCGCTGGCTTAGATTGTTACGGAGCAAGAGCGCGGCACGAATGGTGCCAACGGGCGCTGGCTGGGTTTGCGTGGGCGCGAGTTTGATGCTGCGATGAAACAAGGGTCGGCGCGATAGCGTTTGCCATTGGCGGTCTATGGCCTCTGCAATGGGCTGCACCATCGGGCCGAAGATTTGCACGGCAAAATCAAGTCGAGTGGGGGATGGGTTGTCTGTGGCGTCATCCAGAAGGTTGATGCCGCCAATAAAGGCGGTGCCGCCATCAAACAGCGCCATTTTGCGATGCATCCGGCGCAAGCGTGAGCGTTTGCGCGATAGCAGGTGGCGCCATAGGTGGTGTTCTGGTCGGTAGATGCGTACTTGTACGCCGGACTGTAGAAGCAATGGCAGATGGTGCTGGTCAATGTTGCGGGCACCGAAGCCATCGACCACCAGCCGAACGTCAACACCACGCGCTGCCGCAGCGCAGAGCGCCGTCGTAACGGCCTGGCCGATGGCGTCATCGGCATACAGATAGGTTTCCAGACGAATGGTGCGGGTAGCTTCGTTTATTGCGGTGAGTAGCGCCGGAAAATACGCGTCACCGTTACAGAGCAGGCTCAGGCTGTTGCCGCCCGAGACCGGCTGCGCCGGGTGCAAGGCATTAAGCAGTCGGCGGCGCAGGCTCATG
>JACCEC011212726.1_pt1 | contig 13234 bp, 9 predicted proteins | sample 7450121 | NCBI WGS metagenome assembly JACCEC01 (sample SAMN15323455, study PRJNA562643) | freshwater metagenome | isolation source: river surface water | place: USA:Blue River Watershed | collected 2017-08-18 | reverse complement strand
TTTCCGCCTTTCCGCCTTTCCCGCTTTCCCGCCTTTCCCGCTTTTCCGCTTTTCCGCTTTTCCGCCTTCCGCCCATGTCCCGTTTCGGTCACCTCCCCCTCGGTCAACGCATCCCGCCCAGCCCGCACGCCGTCTCCTGCAGCCTGCCCACGATGCGCGACGTCCGGGGCTACGAGGAAAAAGACCCCGAGACCCTCCGCCACCTCACCTCCGGTTACCCGCGGTTCGTGGTGCATCCGTTCACCAAACGCCTCGCCGCCCACCTGCTCGCCACCACGCCGCGCCTCGCCGGCCGCACCCTCTGGCTCACGACGTCCGCGCGCATGGCCCACGCCCTCGCCACGCACCTCGAGCCCGCCGCCGGTTCCCTGCCCGTGGAGACCTTTTCCCACGGCGCGCTCGCCGGCGTGGCCCACGGCGAATCGCCCGCACTCTTCGCCCGCGCCAAGGTGTTTCTCCAAAACATCGGCGGCTTCCTCTCCTCGCGTGAAGCCGAGGATCACCTCGTGCGTCTCGGCCTGATCTCCGCCCCACACCCCGAGGAAACGTTTGCCGGCACCGCCCCCGCCGAGATCCGCCGCGTGCTCCGCACCGCCCTCGGGCCGCTGGACGACGCCGATCTCCTCCTCGCCCCCTCGGGCATGAACGCCATCTACGCCGCCTTCCGCGCCTCCGCCGAACTCCAGGCCGCACGCGGCCGCACCGTCTGGCTCCAGCTCGGTTGGCTCTACCTCGATACCATCGCGATCCTCCGGAAATACACCTCCGCCGCCGCCGACTACGTCTACATCCGCGACCCGCTCGACCACGACGGCATCGCCCGGATCTTTGCGCAACACGGCAACCGCATCGCCGGCGTGTTTGCCGAACTGCCGACCAACCCGCTCATCCACACGCCCGACGTCCCCGCCCTCGCGGACCTCTGCCGCCGCCACGGCGCCCACCTGATCCTCGATCCGTCGGTCAGCTCGGTCTTCAACCTCGACGTCCTCCGCCACGCCGACGCCGTCGCCTGCAGCCTCACCAAATACACCGCCAGCGACGGCGACCTCACCGCCGGCCTCGTCGCGCTCAATCCCGCCGGCCGCGACGCCGCCGAACTCCGCCGCCGCGTCGCCGCCGAGCTCGAGCCCGCCTACCCGCGCGACCTCGCCCGCCTCGCCGCGCAGATCGGCGCCACGCCCGACGTCTGCCGCGCCATCAACGCCAACACCGGCCGCGTCGCCGCCTTCCTCGCGCAGCACCCGTCCGTCCGCCAGGTCTACTGGGCACTGCAGCCCGGCTCGGACGCCAACTACCGCCGCATCGCCCGCGGCCCCGACGCCAGCGGCGGCATGATCACCTTCACGCTGCGCCTCCCGCTCGAAAAATTCTACGACCGCCTCCGCCTGCCCAAAGGCCCGAGCTTCGGCATGAAGACCACGCTCATCTGCCCCTTCATGTATCTCGCCCACTACGACCTCGTCACGACGCCCGCCGGCCTCGCCGAGCTCGCCGCGAGCAAACTCGACCCCGATCTCCTCCGCCTCTGCTGCGGCACCGAGCCCGCCGACGAGATCATCGCCGCCCTCGCCGAAGCCCTCGCCCCCGCCTGACCCGGTTTGTCACGTAATAGGTGACAAACTCTCCCGCCCACCCCACCGACCGCCATTTCACGTAATACGTGAAATCGCCGCCCGCGATGTCCGCCGCCCCGACCTGCACCGTCGCCATCAAGGCGATCCCCAACGCTCCCCGCAGCGAGGTCGTCGGCTGGCTCGGCGACGCGCTGAAAGTCAAAGTCTACGCCCCGCCGCTCGAAGGCCGCGCCAACGACGAACTCTGCCGCTTCCTCGCCGACACTCTCGGCCTTCCCCGCCGCGCCGTCACCGTCCTGCGCGGCGACACCTCGCGCCAGAAGCTCGTGCGCATCGAGGGCTTCGACGCCGCCACGCTTCGCGCCCGCTTCGGCGCCTGAGCCGAGCTCTCCGGCCCGGCGCCAACCCACGGGTGCGCGCCCGTAGCCGCAACGGCGGCCTATTTCAGCGCTTCGCGCCGTTCACGTCCGCCGCGGCCGGCAGGCCAAGCGCGCGCCGCGCGCCGCCGATCACGTGGTCCCAGTTCATCGCCGGGCCCGGATCGACCTTGTTCGTCTGCACGTGATAGTGCCCGAGCACGCCCCGGTAGTTCTTCAGTTCCTCGTCGGGCAGCTTCTTCGTGAGCAGCCGGCCCTGCGCGTCGCGCGGATAGTCGCACGTCAGCTTGGGGAACACCTTGCACAGCGCCGCGGTGAGCTTCACCAGCGCCTCGTATTGCTGCGGCGTCAGGTCGTATTGCAGCAGGTCCGTGCCCTGCACGTTGCCGCGCACCAGCTCCGGTCGCGCCGGACGGCCGACAAAGTTTTTCGTGTAGATCATCGGATCGCCGAAGCGCTCCGGCACGCGGATGAAGACCTTCCCGTCCTTGTCCCGCGGATACCACTCCTCGAGCGCCTTGTGCGCGCCGGGCGGATAGGCGCCCATGTTGGCGATCTCGATGCCGATCGAGCGGCCGTTCGAACTCGTCGCGTGCCACGTGCGCTCCTTCAGGTCGACCGTCTGGTAGATCGTGCCGTCGATATCCAACATGAAGTGCACGCTCAGCCCCCGCATGTCGTGCAGGATCTTGAAACACTGCTTGCTGATCCCGGCCACGTCGTAGTGCAGCACGAACTGGTCGACCGTCCGCTGCAGCAACGGCAGATCCCAGCCGCCGCCGCGCACGCGCTCGATTTCGTCGGCCGACAGCCCGTCGCGGCGCAGGTTGTAGCGCGCCGGCGTGCGGAGGTCCTTCACGGCCTCCTTCGTCTTTTCCCAGCTGCTCTCCGACTCCGGCACGAAACGCCGCTCCACGCGGTAGCCGTCGTAGCCGCCCGGATCCATCCACGTGACCACCCGCGTGCCCGTGTGCAGGAGCTGCCCCGCCACCACGATCTCGTCGCCCTGCCGCGGCAGAAACGTCCGCGGCCGCGCCAGATGGCAGCCGGAGAATTGCAACCCCACCAGAAGAAGTCCGGTCGCGATCAGCGCACGCCGGGAAAATTGCGAAGCGAGCATGGCCCGCGCATCCGAGCCGATCCACCCGCGCGGCACAATCCGCGTCTTTGCCGGCCCCCGCGCGCCAGATCGACATCGCCTCCGGTCCGCGCGGCTCCCAGCGTTGCGCGTCCGCCATGCTCCGGCTCCTCCTCCTTTCCTTCTCCGCCCTTCTTCTCGCCGGCTGCGCCAGCCAGCCACCCGCGCCCGGCACTCCGGCCGCCGCCACTCCGGCTTCCGCACCGACTCCCGCGACCGCCGCACGCCCCGCCGTCCTCCTCGGCAACGAGGTCCTCGCCCTCGAGAATTTCCGCACCCTCGCCGGCAAACGCGTCGGGCTCATCACCAATCCTTCCGGCGTCAACCGCCGCCTCGAATCCACGATCGACGTCCTCCGCCGTGCCCCGGGCGTCCAACTCGTCGCGCTCTTCGGCCCCGAGCACGGCATCTACGGCGACGTCCCCGCGGGCGACAAAATCGAGTCGCGCACCGACACCCGCACCGGCCTCCCCGTCCACTCCCTCTACGGCGCCACCCGCAAGCCCACTCCCGCGATGCTCAAGGACCTCGATGTCCTCGTGTATGATCTGCAGGACACCGGGAGCCGCTCCTACACGTTTGTCAGCACCATGGGCCTCGCGATGGAGGCCTGCGGCGAAGCCGGCATCGAGTTTGTCGTCCTCGACCGCCCCAATCCGCTCGGCGGCCTCCGCATCGAGGGCCCGCGGCTCGAGAAACCCGCGCTCCGCTCGTTCGTGAGCCAGTGGGATGTGCCCTATGTCTACGGCCTCACCTGCGGCGAACTCGCGCGGATGATCAACGCCCGCGGCTGGATCAAGCAGCCGTGCAAACTCACCGTCATCCCGCTGCGCGGCTGGCGGCGCGACATGGTGTGGAGCGACACCGGCCTGCCCTGGGTCCCGGCCTCACCGCACATCCCGCACGGCGAATCGCCGCTGTTCCAAGTCGCCACCGGCATGATCGGCGAGATCGGCGGCGCCAGCATCGGCATCGGCTACACCCTGCCTTTCCAGACCCTCGCCGCACCGAAAATCGTTCCGCACCAGCTCGCCGCCCGGCTCAATGCCGCCGGCCTCCCCGGCGTCGTCTTCCGCCCGCTCACCTACAAACCCTACTACGGCGCCTTCAAGGATCAGATCATCGGCGGCGTGCAGCTGCACTTCACCGATCCCGCCCGCGCCCCGCTCACCGCGATCAACTTCCACGCCATCGAGGCACTGCGCACGGTCGGCGGCATCGACGTCTTCGCCGCCGCGGTGCAGGCCGGGAAAAACTTCGACATGTTCGACAAGGTCAACGGCACCGATGCCACGCGCCTCGCGCTCCAGGCCGGCCAATCCGCCGCCGCGATCGTCGCAAGCTGGCGCGCCGCCGAAGAGGCGTTTCGCCGCGAGCGGGAGCCGTTTCTCCTCTACTGATCCGCAGCGTAGCGGGCCCGAAAAAAGTCATCCCGGGAGCGAGAGTCCACCTGCAGGTTCCAGCTTCCTGACTATGGACTCCACAACTCCCGGGATGACAAAGTAGCCTGACGACCAGAGTAGAACTTACTAAGGGAAACACCCTCCCCTGCGGAGGGCGAGAAAAGAAATGTCACCCCAGGAGCGAGAGATCACCTGCAGGTCCAGCTTCCTGACTATGACCACGTCCTTCTCCCGGGGTGACGGAGCGAACGGCACCGGCACTATCCGGTGTTGGCGAGGGTAAAATAGAACGTGGCACCGCGGTCGATGTCCGCCTCCGCCCACACCGCGCCGCCGTGCCGTTGGACGATCTTCTGCACGATCGCGAGCCCGATGCCCGTGCCGTCGAACTCCTCGCGCCGGTGCAGCCGCTCGAAGACGCCGAACAGCCGGCTGTAATGCTTCATGTTGAAGCCCACGCCGTTGTCGCGGACGTAATAGATCGCCGGCAAGCGATCGGAGATACTCCCGATCTCGATCTCCGCCCGCTCCCTCCCCGCGGTGAACTTCACGGCGTTGGAGATCAGGTTCACATAGACCTGCCGCACCATCGCGGAATCGCCCAAGGCGGCCGGCAGCGCTCCGACGCTGAAATTCACGCTGCGCTTCGCATCCACCTGCAGCGTCTCGATCGCCTCCCGCACCATCGCCGCCATATCGATGTGCTCCCGCCTGACGTCCTTCCGCGCCACCCGGAAAAACGCCAGGAAGTCGTCCATCAGCTGCGTCATCCGGCCACTGTTCCGCTGGATCGTGCGGACCATCTTCAGCGCCTCCGACGACAACTCCCCCGCCTCGCCGACCGCCAACATCTCCGAATACGCGGCGATCGAACGCAGCGGCGTGCGGAGATCGTGCGCCAGCGAGTAGGAGAAGGACTCCAGCTCCTGGTTCAGCTGCTGCAGGCTGAGCGAGCGCTGTTCGAGATCGGAATTGAGCTGCTGGATCTCCTGCTCCCGCGTGCGCCGCTCCGTGATGTCGCGCGCGAAAATATAAAGCAGGCCCTCCGCCGCGAAGGGCACGATCGTCCAGCCGAGCCAGCGGTAGTTTCCCGCCTTGGTCCGGAACCGGTTCTCGAAATACAGCGACGCTCCCGCCTGCTGTGCATTCGCCACGACCGTGTTGGTCACCGCGAGATCGTCGGGGTGGATGAACTCCGGCAACGCGCGCCCGTGCAGCTCCGACTCATCGTAGCCGAGCGTCCGCCACGTCGGGTTGGTCCGCGTAAACACCCCCGCGTAGCTCGAAATCGCGAGCAGCTCGATCGAGAGCCGGAAGAAGTGATTGCGGCGCGTCTCCCACTCCAACCGGGCCCGGGTCTCGTCCCGCTGCCGCTGCATCCGTTCCTCCTCCGCGCGCTGCAGCGCCTCCTGCTGCCGCCGGATCTCGCGGTTCTTCTTCGCCAGCTCGACAAACACGCCGACCTTCAAGCGCAGCACCTCGGGCGTCACCGGCGTGAAGAGATAGTCGACCGCCCCGAGCGCATAGCCGCGATACACCTCCACGTCCGCCCTGCCGGACGGAGTCACGAAGACAATCGGCGTGTGCGCACCCGCGCGGCGCTGCCGGATCCGGGCCGCCGTCTCGAAACCATCCATGCCCGGCAGGTCGATGGGGAGCAGGATCACCGCAAACTCGCGCTTGGGGATCAGCCGCAGCGCCTCCGCGCCCGGGCGCGCGCGCACGATCGCCGGCTCCAGATCGCGCAACGCCGCCTCGAGCGGGAGCGGTGTCTCCGGCGCACCGTCGACGATCAGGATCGCGATCGGCTCCGGTGCGCCGGCGTCGGGTGCCGACGCACCGGACACCCGGGAAACAGCCCCGGCGCGCTCGCTCCGTCCGGCCGCCGCCCCGGTTTCCCGCCCCTGGCTCGGACCGGTCCGCTTCGGGCGCAGGGGCGCCCCGCCCGAGCCCACCGGAGTGAGTTTCACAACCCGCCCCCCGGGCCGCTGGCCCGCACCAAGAGTGCTGCCGGGCGCATGGCGTTCAACCGCGGAGGCAACGATGGAGGAACAGGAGGAGCAGCGGCGCCTTGCCGCCGCGCCAGCTGCCGTGCGTCGACCTCATCGGGTCGTCCCCGCGACCCGGCGCCGCCCATGCGCAACCCGAAATCCCCCATCCGCCGGCGGGAGAGCGCGGTCGCGCGCCGGCGTTTATCCGGACGGGACGGCAGGGAAATCGGGGCAACCATGGCATTACGGGTTCGAAGTTGGACAGCGGACGCGGAAGCAACGCGCCGCGCGGAATAGCGAACGGCGGCGACAGGTAAGCTGGATAGCCCGACCACCGGAGCTCGCACTCCTCTTGCGCGATAAAAGCGCCGGCTTACGGTGGCGGGAAGGACCGGATGGGCCGGAAACACCGGAGATTTTCATCGGGCCGTTCCGCACGCCGCCTCGGATTTTTCCCGGGCGACTTTCCGGCGCCCACCCACATCCGGAACCGCCGGTCGCCCGTAACACCCATATGCTCGATACCCTCCTCGAAAAGAACCTCCTCCCCGACATCGTGGTTCGCGCCGGCATCCGCCGCCTGCTCGCGGAGCGGATCCGCGAGACGCGGGCCACCTATTCGCTCGAGTCGTATGTCGCCGACCTGAAGACCCGCGACATCGCCGAGCAGACCGCGGCGGCCAACACGCAGCACTACGAGGTGCCCACCGAGTTCTACCAATACTGCCTCGGGCCGCGGCTGAAATACTCCGGCTGCCTCTTTCCCAGCGGCAGCGAGTCCCTCGCGCAGGCCGAGGAGCACATGCTCAATCTCTACGTCGACCGCGCCCGCATCCTCGACGGCCAGCGCATCCTCGAGCTCGGCTGCGGCTGGGGTTCGCTCACCCTGTTTCTCGCCGAGCGCTTCCCCAACGCCCACATCACCGGCGTCTCCAACTCGAAGACCCAGCGCCTCCACATCGAGGAGGAGGCCCGCCGCCGCGGCCTCGCCAACGTCCGCATCCTCACCTGCGACATGAATGTCTTCGAGGCCGAGGCGGGCCACTTCGACCGCGTCGTCTCGGTCGAGATGTTCGAGCACATGAAGAACTACCAGCGGCTCCTCGCCAAAGTCGCCCGCTGGCTCCGCCCCGGCGGCCTCCTCTTCGTGCACATCTTCACCCACCGCGACCTGTCCTATCACTTCGTGCCGAAGGACGACTCCGACTGGATGGCCCGCCACTTCTTCACCGGCGGCCAGATGCCCGCGCACAATCTCCTCCTCCAGTTCCAGGACGACCTCAAGGCCGTCACCGACTGGCAGGTCCCCGGCACCCATTACCAGCAGACCGCCGAGCTCTGGCTCCGCAACATGGATGCCCACCGCGACGAGATCCTGCCCCTCCTCGCCGACACCTACGGCGCCGGCCACGAGATGAAGTGGTGGGCCTACTGGCGTATCTTCTATCTGAGCTGCGCCGAACTCTGGGGCTACCGCCAAGGCACCGAGTGGCTCGTAAGCCACTACCTCTTCCGCAAGCCCTGAAATCCACCGGGCGGAGCGTCCTCGTAATCGCCAAGCTCCGCCCCGGATCGGTCCGGCCGGCCGCGCCGGCACCTCAGGCCGCCGCAAGTTGCGCGTCGAGAAACGCCCGCGCCTTCTTCAACTCCGCCGTGATCTCCTTCGGCGTCGAATACATCGGCGCGCCCCGCGGCGTCGGATGCATGAAGATCGACGTCCAGCCCGCGAAGCGATTCCGGCGCAACGCCGCCAGCATCGGCTTGAAATCAAGCGGCCCCACGCCGGGGAGCTGACGGCGCTGCTTCGAGGGCGCGAGATCGCCGCTGCCGTCGCCGTGTTGCCAGGCGTAGAAAAACAACACGCGCTCGCCCAGCTCGCCGGCGAGTTTCCCCAGCAGCTCCGGCTCCTGCGGCAGATGATACGGCGCCAACGCCACGCCCACGTGCCGCTCCGGAATCGCGTCGAGCAGCATCGGCAGCGACTCCGGCGTCGCCAGCAGCCCACCGGAGTGGTTCTCGATCGCGAGCTTCACGCCCTGCTCCCCGGCGAGCGCGATGATCGGCTTCATCTTCTCCACCGTCGCCCGGATGCCGCGCCGCAGTTCGTCGCCCCGCAGTTCCTTCGCCCGCGCGATCCCGCCCGGCAGCATCGCCACAATCGTGTCACCCCCGAGCGCCCGCATCATGCGCAGCGGCTCCTGCGCCTCGAGGAAACCCGTGTCCATGCACGTGAAACAGCATACGCGCGTCTTCCGCGCCTGCAGCAGCGCCGCGAAACGCTCGACCCCGAGCGCCGCGATCTGCTCGCGCTGGTTGCCCCAGCGGCCGCCCCAGATATCCAGCCCCGCCCAATCCGCCGGCGTCGCCTCCGCCGCGATGTCCGCCACCGGCAGCGTGCCGTAGATGCTCGTCGACAGCACATGCCGGAGACGAAACGCCCCGTCCTGCGCCGCGGCCGCCCTGCCCGCACCCGACGCCACGACCGCAGCACCGGCCAACGAAGTCAGAAACTCACGACGCGAAGGAGAGCGGGAAAGCGGCATGGCGGCACAATGAGGGGGCGATGCAGGGGCGGGCGCACACTTGCGCCCAACGCCGACGCCGCAAACGCATTCTCCGCCGCGGCCCCCGCCTGCGCCGTGGGAGGGGCGTCACGCCCCGACCGGCCGCACGCGAAACCCCTTCCCGACCCCGCCCTTCACGGCCGCAAGAAATGCTCCAGAAACGCGAAGGCCTGCTCGTTCGACTCCGGCGTCGGCGAATGCTTCGGCCGGTTCGTCATCGCCACGCGCTGCTCGTGACCGAGGAACCGGTTCACCGCGATCGCATGGTTCAGCGGCACCCAGCGCTCGGGCGGATCCTCCGACCCGCCGGACACCAGAAACGGCCGCGGCGCCATCAACGCATGCAACTCGTGCAGGTCGCGCCCCGCCGCGACCAGCCGGCGATACGCGCCGGTCCGGCCGTTCTCCGGCGTCACCAGCCCGCGCTTCCGCGTCCTGCCTTCCTCGTAGCCGAGATACCACGGCTCCCAGTAGTTCGGCCCGGTCTTCGTCTCGTCCCAGACGATCCCGCCATCCGACCACACCGCCGCCGCAAACTTCTCATGCAGGCACGAGGCAAACATCGCCCACTTGCCGCCATACGAATGCCCCATCACGCCGATGCGCGCCGCGTCCACTTCAGGCCGCTGGCTCAGCGCCGTGTGGCAGTTGGCCGCGATGTAGGCGTAGTAACTCATCGGCTGGCACCGCGCGCCGTGCAGTTGCGGCTGGTAGGCGTCGTCGCCCGGCGTGCCGATCGCGAGCGTGACGAAACCCCGCCGCGCCAGCTGCAGCGCATAGTCCCGCCCCGCGCCTTTCTCCCCCGTCGTCAGCATGCGCTTCGCCTGCCCCTCCAGCGGCCGCGGCCCATCGTAGGCCACGCTCACCTCCGGCGCATAGAACGGCACCAGCACCGCCGGCCGCTTGCCGGTGAAACGCTCCGGCGGAAAAAGCAGGTAGCCGTGCAGCATCACGTCCGGCGCGATCTCCAACCGCACGCGCTGCTGCCGCACGCCACCGTCCCGCACCTGCGTTTCCTCAAGCTCCACCCGCGGCCGCTCCAGCAGCCGCGGCCACGGCCCCATCTCGCGATGCCACGCCGCCAGAATCTCCGCGCGCCGCGCCGGCCACTCCGCCGGCGAACGCACCGGCCGCCCGTCGTCGAACTTCAGCGGCGAGGCATACTTTCCGAATTGCCCCGCAAACTCCGCCGGCGGCGCAAACGCCCCGCGGATCGGAGCCGGAAGCTCCGCTGCACCGACCACCTGCGCCGCCCACGCGAATCCGACGACCGCAAGCCCGCCCAGTAAGCGTCCGGTTATCTGCATGCCGCCGCGACCCTCGTTCGCGCGCCGCGCGGTTTCAATCTCCAACCCCCGACCCTTCATCCGTAGGGCCGGCGCACGCCGCCGCGCCCGGGTTCCTGCCCCCAACTCAGCCCACGAAAACCACCCAGCCCACCGGCGCCGCCCTCCGACTCACACCGGCTTCGCCAACGCATTCCACGGCTCCACCTGCCGCAGCCGCTTCGCCGCCAACGCCCGGTAGCAGTCCGGCAGGTCGAAGTGCCGCAGCACATCCGGCAGCAACGCCGACAGCGGCCACGCGTAATCGTCCGCCTCCGCCATGTCGCCGTAGCTCGTCGGCGCGTGCCGCAGCGTCACCTGCACGATCTCCGGCGCCAGCACCGCCGCAAAGGTCCCGGGGATCGCGCCCCATCCTTTCGCCACGAGGTGCACCTCGGTGTGGCCGCATGATTTCAGCCAGTCCACCAGACGCAGCAGGTCGTGCGTCCGCTGCCCCGGCATCGGCGCATCCAGCATCAGCCCGTGCACCGCATAGAAATAATCCGGTCCGTAGGGGTCTTGCGCCGCCGCCCCGGTGGTCGTCGGCTGCGACTCGCCCACGCCGCGCACGTCGCAGGCGAAGATCGCCGCGTCGGGCTCCGTCCTGATCAGCTCCGCGAGCCACGCGTCCTCGCGCAGCTCCGCGTCGGCGGACTGATGGGCCACATAGAGCACCGCCCGCTTCAGGCCCCGCGGCGGACGCGACATCAGCGGCTCGTCCGCGAGGCGGTAGACGAGCGCCTGAATGTCGGCCTCCGTCTCGACCGCATACGTGCCCGCATGACGCTTCGGGTAACGTCGGCCGCTGCTCGGCCGCAGGATCCGATACTCCGGCACTCCCTCGCGCGCCGGCAGCTTCAGCACCGCCCGCATGGCTTGCTCGAGCGCTGCGCCGTCGACCCGGCCGCGCTGCTTCGCCAGCGCCTGCGCCGCCTCGCGCGTGAACACCTGCACCGTGCGCGGCTTCGCCTCGCCCACCTGGCCGCGCGGCGTGCACCACAGCACCTCGTCCTTCTCGATCGTCAGCGCCGGCTCCGCCGCGGTCGCATGCGGATTGCGCGTCACGGCGTTGAACTTCCGATACATCGCCTCGCGCACCGGCCGGGAAAACCCGTGGTAGTCCGGCCCGAGAAACATCTCCACCGCCGCCTCCTGCCCGAGCAGCCCGTAGAGCGCGCGCAGCCGCGCATACGCCTCCTCCACGCCGCGCGCGTCGAAATAGTCCTTCTCCTGGTCGAGCACGATCACCGGCTTGGGCGCCATCGCCGCGACAAAGTCCGAATGGTCGAGCCCGAGCGCGAGTGCCCGCGGCGGACACTGCTCCGTGTCCGCCGGCAGCTCGTTCTCCAGATTGCGCCGGAAGGTCGTCACGAAACAACTCGGCGCCGCCATCGTCCACCGCGGCTCCACGCCGCACAGCCACGTCGCCTCCGTGCCGCCGCCCGAGTTGCCCGTCACGCCGACGCGCTTCGGATCCACCTCGGGCCGGCTGAGCAGATAATCCAGCGCCCGGATGCCGTCCCACGCGCGCCACGCCCCGAAAAACTCGCCCACGAGAAACTGCTGGTTGCCCACGTGCAGATGCTCGCGCACGCCGACGCCGTGCCGCGGCTTCAACTCCTCCGTCACGTGCTGCAGCCGCTCGCCCTGCCCGATCGGATCGAAAATCAGCACCACGTAACCCTGCCGCGCCAGCCCCTGCGCAAACGCCTGATAGGCCTCCGCCGCCTTGCCGTTGGCCGAGTGCCCGCAGGTGCCGACCACGCCCGGCAGCGGCAGCGGGCGGCCCTTCGGCACGTAGAGATTCGCCGTCACCGGGAAACCCGGCCGGCTCTCGAAGATCACGTTCTCGATCGTGTAGGCGTCGCGCTCGACGGTCCTGGTCGTGCGGGCGTTGAGCGGCGTTTTCGCCGGAAACGCCCCGAAGCTCTCCGCGATCTTCGCGCGCACCTCGCGCACGTAGCCCTCGGCGTCCGCCTTCGTGCGGACCCGCGCGCGCCGCGCGTTGGCCCGCTGCTCCGCCAGCCGCACGCGCCGCACGTAATGCTCGTGCAGCATCCGCCCGAAACGATTCAGCGGCGCCACCGCCGGCGCCGCAGGGGCCGGCGCCGCCTTCTTCGCCGGCGCGCTCTTCGCCGGCGCCGCCGTCTGCGCGTTCGCCGTCGCCCCGCCCAGCCCCAGCAAAGGTAATCCCACCAATCCCGCCGCACCGCCCTGCAGCAGCGCCCGCCGGCTCAGTTTCCGTTCCGCCACACCCGGGGTCGAAGTGTCCATGCCCGCGTTATTTCCCCGCCGCGTTTCCGACGCCAGCCGGAATCCGCGTCGGCCGCAAAGAACAACGGACTCGCCACCCGTTCTGCCCCCGCCTGACTTTTCCGCCGGTCTCCCATCCTCCCGATGTCCGCATCCCCCAGCCGTGCGGTGTTCCTCAGCTACGCGTCCGAAGACGCTCCTGTGGTGCGCCGGATCTGCGACTCCCTGCGTTCCGCCGGGATCGAGGTTTGGTTCGACCAGAGCGAGCTCGTCGGCGGCGACGCCTGGGACGGCAAGATCCGGGGCCAGATCGCCACCTGCCGCCTGTTCCTGCCCGTGATCTCCGCGCGCACTCAGGCGCGGCTCGCGGGCTACTTCCGGCTCGAGTGGAAACTCGCCGCCCAGCGCACGCACACCATGGCCGACGAGCTGACGTTCCTGCTCCCGGTTGTCATCGACGACACGTCGGACGCCGACGCCCGCGTGCCGGCGGAGTTCCGCGCCGTGCAGTGGACGCGCCTGCCCGGCGGTGACACCACTCCGGCCTTCGTCGCCCGCATCCAGGAAATCCTCGCCGGCCAGACGCCTGCGCGCCCCGCCGCCACC
>JACCEC012055629.1_pt1 | contig 13239 bp, 10 predicted proteins | sample 7450121 | NCBI WGS metagenome assembly JACCEC01 (sample SAMN15323455, study PRJNA562643) | freshwater metagenome | isolation source: river surface water | place: USA:Blue River Watershed | collected 2017-08-18 | reverse complement strand
GTAGTTCCCTCTTTGGTGTCTTTCACCGCTACACCCAGTTTCTCTAATGCAATGCGAATTTGGTCGGAAGTAGCCCAATCCTTATTTTCTTTCGCCAATTTTCTTTGTTGAAGAATCATGTCCATCAATCCATCGATCAAGGTGGTGTTTTGTTGGGATGATTCGAACAATCCAAGAACATCTGAAATCCAATGGTTCACCTCTTTTTGGAGTTGACCCAAATCTTCGGGAGAAATGGTTAAATCTCCCCGATGAATTTTATGCACGTGGTTAATGATTTCAAACAATTGCGCCACCAATTTTGGAGCATGGAAATCATCATTCATGGCTTCATTACAGCCCTTTAATAGTTCGGAAAGGTTGAAATTGGTTTCTGCCGAGGTGGTGATGGTCGAAATGGATTTCACGCCTTCCATCAATCGTTTGAATCCTGCTTCAGCGGCGTTCAAGGCGGCTTCGGTAATATCCAAGGTAGAGCGGTAATGTGCCTGAAGCACAAAGAAACGAAGAACTTCGGCAGCGTAGGGTTTGGAGAACAGGGGAGAAGTTCCTTCAATCAGTTGAAGGGGAGTAAAGAAATTACCGTCGGACTTCGACATTTTTCGTCCGTTCAAGGTAAGCATGTTGGCATGCATCCAATACTTTACGGGATCTTTGTGATGCAGTCCTTTGCTCTGAGCAATTTCGCATTCGTGGTGCGGGAATTTTAAATCCATTCCGCCGCCGTGAATGTCGAACTGTTCGCCCAGGTATTTGGAGGACATCACGGAACACTCGAGGTGCCAGCCTGGAAACCCTTTTCCCCAGGGTGAATTCCATTGCATGAGGTGCTCGGGCTCAGCTTTTTTCCAAAGGGCAAAATCTTGCAGATTGGTTTTATCGCTTACTCCATCGAGGGAGCGGGTAACGTCTTTTAGGTCTTCAATTTTTCTTCCTGAAAGTTCGCCATAGGGGAATTTTTCGAGGTATTTCATCACGTCGAAATACACCGAACCGTTGGAAACGTAGGCATATCCAGCGTCGATCAACGCCTGAGTCCATTCAATTTGTTCGAGAATATGGGCGGTAGCGGTGGGTTCGATGGAAGGGGGAAGGAGGTTGAACTTTTGGAGAACGTCGTGAAAATTATTGGTGTATTTCTGCACCAATTCCATGGGTTCGATGGCTTCGAGCCGGGATTGTTTGGAAATGCGGTCTTCGCCATCGGCGGCATCGCCAAGCAAATGACCTACATCGGTGATGTTTCGAACGTAGCGTACTTTATAGCCTAAAAACAACAGATGACGGTAAATAAGATCGAAGTTGATGAAGGTTCGAACGTTTCCAATGTGAACTTCATTGTAAACGGTAGGGCCACAAACGTACATTCCAACTTGAGGGGATTGAAGGGGTTGGAATTCTTCCATTTTTCCGGAAAGCGTGTTGTAAATTTGAAGGCCAGTTTTCATGCAGCTAAATTACAGCCCGTTGTTGGAAATTGGAAATCAAAAGTCGACCAATGGAAAAGCAGAAACAGGTTATTTTAGGGATAGATATTGGGGGAACCAATGTTGCATTTGGACTCATTGGAAAAGAGGAGAAGAAGATTCTTTGGAAGGATTCAGAACCCATTCATCAGTTTTCCACCGCCGAAGAAATGGCCGATCGAATCGGGCAAAAGATTCAAAATAAGTTTGAACTGGTAGGAATTGGTATTGGAGCGCCCAATGGGAATTATTACACGGGATCCATCGAGTTTGCGCCGAATTTACCCTGGAAAGGAATCGTTCCCTTGAGACAAATTTTCGAGAAAAAGTTCGGAGTTCCCACGGTTGTTTCCAACGATGCCAATGCCGCAGCTTGTGGTGAATACGTGTTTGGGAAAGCGGGAAATCATCCGAATTTTTTGATGATGACGCTGGGAACCGGCGTAGGATCGGGGTTGTTTGTGGATGGGAAATTGGTTTTGGGATCGGATGGAATGGCCGGCGAATTGGGTCATTTTATGGTTGTGCCGAATGGCCGGCCTTGCGGTTGCGGTAGAAACGGATGTTTGGAGGCCTATGCATCGTCCACTGCGCTCATCAAACAGTATTTGGAGAAATCAAAAACGCAGGAAACCGTAACTGCAAAAGATGTTGTTGACCGATGGAAAAAAGGAGATATCATCGCAACGGAGGTGATGGTTGGTTCCATTGAAATTTTAGGGATGAGTTTAGCCAATTTTGTTACGATTCATTCCCCCAGCATGATCGTTTTATTTGGTGGTTGGGCTCAATCGGGGGAAAGTACGCTCGAAGCAATTCGATCATCCTTAGAGAAAAATATTTTGGAAATTTATCGGGGGAAAGTAGAACTAGTTTCCAGTCTGTTGGAAGGGTCTGACGCAGCTTTATTAGGTGCAGCATCATTGGTATTTTGAGTTAAATTCATCCATTCTTGCCAATCTTTTGGAAAATATTTTTTCGATAAATTGGTGAAATATTTAGGATTATGGTTAATTCTGGCCACGATAATTCCAAGGAAAAAAACGGTTATTCCCAATCGAAAGGAATTGTGATTTGAGTTCAGGAATCCGATCCACCAGAGAAATAACAAGAAAAAGGTTTCATTGGGGTAAGTCTTCCATCGTTTCCTTTTCGAATAAATGATGATGATATAAATAATGATGGCAAAGACACCGAGTAGACCATGCTCGGCAAAAATCCTGGATAATTCAATGTGAGCCGATACCGAGTTGGAGAATCCATAATAATACCGAAGCGGCTTTGCCATTCCTGGTCCAACGCCAATCAGAAAGTTGTCGGCAAAGATTTGTAAATCAATAAAAAGAATCTGATCCCTTCCCGACAATACATCTCGCTCTCCGGTTTTTTGGGTCAATCCCGTTTCGCCCGAATATCGCTTTTCCAATGCCGATCCTGTAAGTGAATTGGCAAGCAGGAAAACAAGGTAGAAGAGCACGGCACCTAAAACCAAATAAATTCCTTTTTTAAAGGATTGTAGATTTCGAACCCGAACGAAACTCAATAATATGATCAACGCAAAAGCGATGAATGGTACCGTTACGCCACCCCTAGAGAAGGTGAGTAATCCACGAAACACGCATAAACCTAAAACGGTGTAATCGAGTAATCTGTATTTGAAGATTTTTATTCCAAAAAAGATGGAATAAAGCAGAATTCCAGCACCAATTCCCATCATGATGGAAACCTGGTTGGGTCCAAAGTTTCCGGATAAGGCCGAATTACTTGCTGTGAAATTTACCTCAGCCAATTCATCAAAAGAAATGGTGTTGGTTTGGACATACACTAAAATACTAGAAATTGGTAAAATAAGGACTCTACAAAGGTTTTGAATGTCAACAGAATTCAATTGGTAGTGATAGAAATACGAAAGCAATGCACCTAGTCCGATGGGGCCAAGTACGGTGGTCATTACAGTTTCAAACCAAAAATCGGCATTGGTATCTACATAAACCAATGACGGCAAAAACAAAAGAATGAAAAGTATGGATAAACCGTTGGGAAGCCTCCTTTTTCTTGTGAAGAATAAACCGAATACCGATAAAATAATGATGGAATATTTGGAGATTTCGTGGGGAGCAACCGATTTGGCCATTCGCAAATACAACTCAAATACGCCAATCAAGGCCATGTACAAATGAGCTTCTCCGTTTTTATTGTTATTCCTGAAAACATCGATCATTCCAATCAGAAGGATAAGATATCCCACCACCCCAGCAAAAATGGGGTTTCCAACGAATCCTACTGCTCCAAATAGGAGAAAAAAGATGAGGAATAAATGATCTTTTTCAAGAATCTTAATCATGCATTCATCATTGAGAAAATCGTCATTCCAACTGCGATTCCGACATTGTAAGAACCAACGACATTGTCAGCCATGGGGAGTTTCGCTTCTTGATCGGCAATTTTACGAACGATGGTTGAAATGCCCTCCTCTTCCGAACCAAATACCAGGCAAATGTTTCCTGTTAAGTCAATTTCAGATATCATTTTTTCAGCATGTTCGGTGATACAAACAATGCGAATATCTTGTTCCTGTAGGTAAAGTAGGGTATTGCGTAAATTCTTTTCGCGGCAAACGGGCATTTCCAAAAAAGCCCCCGCCGAGGTTTTTACCGCATCACTCGTGATGCTTCCGCTGCCGGTTTCGGGAATAATTAAACCGCTCAATCCTGCACAATACACCGTTCGTCCAATTGCACCCAAATTGCGAACATCCGTAACGCCGTCCAACGCAATCAAACGAATTCCCTTCCCTTGCGCCTTCAATACCGGAATCAAATCTTCAATTTTTCGGTAAGAAATGGGAGAAGCCAAAGCAACAATTCCTTGGTGGTTCCCTCGAGTTAATCGATTTAATTTTTCTTTCGGAACGTATTGAACTGGAATATCAACCTTACGGCAATACTGAACAATGGATTGAATGGCATTGGATTTTTCATCCCTAGAAACCATCAACTTATTGACAGGATTCTTCGATTGCAGCAAGGTTTCAACAGCGTGAATCCCGTAAACCAAATCTGGATTTTCATTCCCACCGGAAGAAAATTGCGGACGTTGTGAAAACTGCATCAATGTCCGATTGAGGCTAAATAACGTTCTGCATCCAAAGCTGCCATGCAACCCGTTCCTGCCGCGGTAATCGCTTGCCGGTACGTTTTGTCGGCCACATCTCCCGCGGCAAAAACGCCAGGAATGTTGGTTTTCGTTGTTCCCGCTTGAACCACCAAGTACCTGCTTTCATCCATATCCAACTGATTTTTAAACAAGTCGGTATTGGGTTCATGACCAATGGCCACGAAAAATCCTTGGATGGGAATGGTCGTCAATTCTCCGGTTAACGAATTTTTTACACGCACGGCCTCTACTGTTTTTTCGCCCAAAATTTCGTCGGTTTCAGTATTCCACAGCACCTCGATGTTGGGCGTATTGAACACGCGTTGCTGCATGGCAACCGAAGCTCGCATTTTGTCTTTACGTACAATCATGGTGACCTTCTTGCACAATTTCGCTAGATAAGTTGCCTCTTCGGCAGCGGTATCTCCGGCACCCACAATGGCAACTTCTTGTCCACGAAAGAAAAATCCATCGCAAACCGCACAGGCAGAAACTCCGAACCCATTCAATCGTTGTTCGCTATCCAATCCCAACCACTTGGCCGAAGCTCCGGTGGAAATGATCACGGCATCAGCCGTCATCTCAGTTTCTTCATTGATCCAAATCCGTTTTGGAGAAGCCGATAAATCTACCTTTGATACCCATCCAAATCGAATGTCGGCACCCATGCGCTTCGCTTGATTTTCGAAATCGACCATCATCTCGGGACCCATGGCTCCATCGGGGTAACCGGGAAAATTATCCACTTCGGTGGTAATGGTCAACTGACCACCGGGTTGCATTCCTTGGTATAAAACGGGTGTGAGGCCGGCTCGTGCCGCGTATATGGCTGCCGTATATCCGGCAGGACCTGAACCGATGATCAAAACGGAGGTGTGTTCTATGGTACTCATGTGTGGTAAAGTTAAGCTTATTTTTAACGAATTCGGTCGATGCTGCGAACCAAGGCCTCATCTTTCTGAACATTTCTTCGGCCGAGGAACAAAGAAATAAGAGAAACAACGAGGAAGAAAGTTCCCATGTCAGGATGATTTTTGGTCAATTTGTCCATACGGATGTGTTCAACATCGCTTTGAAGAGAAAGCATCCAATATCCAACAACAGAAACCAACAAAAGCAATTGGATGATCAATACCCATCCTGAGATTTTGATTTGAATTTTTCTGTTTTTGAAAAAATAAATCACCGCGGCGGTACCCAAGAGGGAAAATCCAAGCAGCATGGCTACGAGCGGAGTATTTTGATCGAGGGAATTATGAATTCCATCAATGATGCGAACGTAATGAAAATGCGTTGCGAACAATTGTACGAATTCTTGATCTGACCCGTACTCCCGATAAAATAAGGAGGTAAATGAAGCAAGGATGAGGGCCAAAAGAGAGCTGGAAAAATAGATGGTTTGAATGCGTTGCCACATGGCGTTATTTTTTTTGATTTGCAAAAATACAGGGTTCATTCGGTTTTACCTTTGCTTTGTGAAGCGTTTTTTCATTGAGTTGCGATATTTTGGAAAAAATTACCACGGTTGGCAAATTCAACCGAACGCGATCACCGTTCAAGAAGTTTTGGATGCCGCTCTCAGCAAACTGTTGAAAATCCCAATCCAAAGCATGGGGCAGGGGAGAACCGATACCGGGGTACACGCTACTCAATTTTTTGCGCATTTCGATTCCCCGGAAACGTTGCCGGTCGATTTTCAAAAAGCCCTTCAAGGGAATCTCCCGATCGACATTTCCATTCAGAATATTTTCGAGGTGCATCCCGAAGCACATGCTCGCTTTTCGGCCATCGCTCGTTCCTACGAATACCACATCTGCACCTACCGCAATCCGTTTCAAACCGATTTGTCCTGGTTTATTCCGTATCCTCTTCAACTTGAACACCTAAATGCAGGGTTAAATCTGCTGCTCGGAGATCAAGATTTTTCGAGTTTTTGCAAGTCAAACGTGGTGGTGAATAATTTTCGGTGTTGTGTTACCGAGGCCCGCTTGGAAGTGTTGCCGCAGAAACTGATTTTCCATTTTACCGCCAATCGTTTTCTGCGGAATATGGTTCGCGCTATGGTGGGTACATTGGTGGAATTGGGGAGAGAGAAAATTACCCTAGAACAATTTCAACAAATTATCTTTGCACACGATCGAACCCAAGCCGGAGCATCAGCACCCGCCCATGGTTTGTTCCTTACTCGTGTTACATACCCGTCTTGGGTGAATCCTCAAATTTTTCCGCATGAAATGGACTAAAAACAGCCACCTTACCCGAGTTATCCAATTGATTTCACCCTACCGGTGGCTCATGGTGGGAACGGTTTTTAGTGCGCTCCTTCTTTCCTATCTTTCCATCGTTCGTCCCATGCTTTCACAAAAAGCGGTCGATGGTTTTATTCAAAATAAAGATCAAGTGGCCTTATGGGACCTCACCTTGGCCATGTTGGGATTGCTTGTTGGAGAGGCATTGGTTCGTTATGTCTACACGATTTCCGCGAATTTTCTCGGACAAAAAGCCGTTCTTGCCCTTCGAAAACAAGTTTATCAGCATATCACCAAACTAAAGCTTCGTTTTTTTGACCAAACTCCCATTGGAACATTAACAACACGTACCATCAACGATATCGAAACCATTGCCCAAATTTTTTCGGAAGGATTATTGAACATCATTTCCGATGTATTGGTGGTGGTTGCCGTGCTCTTGGTGATGTTCTTGGAGAATTGGAAATTGACGTTGGTTACCCTGACTACCTTCCCTTTGATGATGTTGGCCACCTATATTTTCAAAGAAGCCGTAAAAAAATCGTTCGGAGATGTAAGAAAGGCCACCACCGAACTCAATGCTTTTTTGCAGGAACGGATTGTGGGTATGCTGATCATTCAGCTATTTAGTCGAGAAAAACGTGAACGACAAACCTTTGTGGAAATCAATACCCGATTGAATAAAGCCAACATGGACAATGTGTTTTATTACTCGGTTTTCTTTCCGGTGGTGGAGGTGATTTCTTCGGCTGCATTGGGCTTATTGATTTGGTATGGTGGAAAAGAGGCGTTGGCGGGATTTGCTACTCCCGGTGAAATCATTGCTTTTATCATGTACATCAATATTTTCTTTCGTCCAGTTCGCATGCTGGCCGATCGATTTAACAATCTTCAAATGGGCTTGGTGGCCTCGGAAAGGGTGTTCGCTCTTTTGGATAACCAAGAGCAGATGCACGATGAAGGAACCATTGATTGTGGAGTATTAAAGGGTAACATCGACGTTGAAAATTTGGAATTTGAGTATTTGGCCGGCCAAAAGGTTCTACATGGAATTTCGTTTTCGTTGCCGGCCGGACAAACTTGGGCGGTGGTTGGTTCCACCGGTTCGGGAAAAACGTCCCTCATCAATGTGTTGTCGCGTGCTTATCCAATTTTGAGTGGTGAGGTCAAGGTCGATGGAGTGAAAATTCAAGACTATCAATTAGAGGCCTATCAGAAAAATTTAGGAGTGATTTTGCAGGACGTATTTCTTTTTTCTGGAACCGTTCTCGAAAATATTACCTTGAAAAACGCAGAAATTTCCTTCGAAAAAGTCGCCGATGTAGCTCGAAAAACGGGAATTGATCAATTTATTCAACGACTTCCCGGTGGTTATGAGTACCAGGTAAAAGAGCGGGGTTCGGCTTTGAGTGCTGGACAACGACAGCTGATTGCTTTCCTTCGAGCCATGGTGTACAATCCGCAAATTTTGATTTTGGATGAAGCTACCGCCAATATCGATAGTCTCACCGAAGAGATTTTGCAAAAGGCTACCAAGGCAATCACTGCAGGAAGAACCTCATTGGTGATTGCCCACCGATTGAGTACCATTCAAGATGCTGACCAAATTTTGGTCATGGAAAAAGGGAAGATTGTGGAGCAAGGAACCCATGAAACCTTATTAGCGGCTCAGGGGCGATATAGTAAACTTTACAAGAAGCAGTACCAATTTTCTGAAATCAACGGGTAATTCGTTTATTTTTGTCGAAAATCTTTTTCATGAAAAAAATTACCCTCCTTGTTTGCCTCATTTTCTGGGGATTTCTCATGAAGGCCCAATGGAATCAACCCGGTGGTTGTTCCAAGCACGTTACTTTTCATCGTACAGAAGGGGTGCAGGGGTGGACGTTGCCTTCGGGCGATGGTTACGATGTGCACCACTACGGTTTCGATCTTCAAGTGAGTAATACTTCAGTTCAAATTTCGGGAAAGGTAACCTGCGATGCGGTTACCACGTCAACAATGGATTCTTTTTGGGTGGAACTCGAACCCTTGGTGACCATCGATTCGGCTTGGGTGAATGGAGTTCAAATTACTCCCGTTCGAACTGGCACCGAGGTATATTTTCCACTTCCAACAACGCTTTCGGTTGGAACTCCCATTCAATCTGTAATTTATTATCGTGGTGCTCAACAAGGAAGTGGATTCTTTTCGGCTGTGACCAATCGAACGAACACGACTTACAATACTCCAGTAACATGGACATTGAGTGAACCGTTTGGAGCCATTCAATGGTGGCCTTGCAAGCAAGATTTGTACGATAAAATTGATTCCATTGACTTTCATGCAACGTGTACGTTGCCTGCCCGGGTTGGATCGAATGGTTTGTTGCAAGGGGTAGATACGCTACCCGGTAATTTAGCTCGATACCGCTGGAAAACACGTGAGAAAACCGTGTTTTACCTGATCCATTTTGCCTGCGCTAATTATTTGGAATATCGAAATTTTGCCAAACCCTTGGCGATGAATGGCGATAGTATTCTTATTCAACATTACGTTTATAATGCCAATAACACTTCTGGTCAATCCAATTTTAGTGCTGTTCGTGCTGGTTTAGACCGTACCCCTAGGATGGTAGAGCAGTTTTCAAATTTATTTGTACTTTATCCGTTTTGGAAAGAAAAGTACGGACATTTACAAGCCGAATTGGGAGGGGGAATGGAGCACCAAACCATGAGTACCATGGGTGGATTTGGAACGGATTTAACATCACACGAATTGGCGCACCAGTGGTTTGGCGATTTAGTGACCTGCGGCACTTGGAGTGATATATGGTTGAATGAGGGATGGGCAAGTTATTGCGAGTATTTGTACCGTGCTACGTTTGATTCGGTAGGCGCTTTTGCATGGATGAGTAGTGCCCACAACCAAGTGACCAATGCCCCTGATGGGAGCGTTTATGTTCCCGTTGGTGGAGGGGAGTGGCGCATTTTCGATGGGCGACTCACCTACAAAAAAGGCGGTTCGGTATTGCATCAGCTTCGCTTTGAGATTGGAGATTCCGCCTTTTTTGCAGGAACGCGAAATTATTTGAATCGCTATCGAAATTATTCCACCATTACCGATTCTTTTCGTGTAGAAATGGAACGCGCTTCGGGTAGAAATTTACAAGCATACTTTCAAGAGTGGATTTACGGAGAAGGGTTTCCTACCTACCAATTGAAGTGGAATTACCAACCTGGAACGGGGAAAGTTCATTTTCAGCTGGGTCAATCGGCATCTATGCCTACCGTAACTCCGAGTTTTTCCAATGATTTACCTGTTCGAGTGGATTTGGCAGGACAATCCATCACCTTTCGATTGAGGGGAAATACTTCGGCCATTCAGTCCTTCGCCGTTCCACAATCGATTTTGAGGGTGAGTATCGATCCCGAAAATTGGATTATCACGGGTTCTAACACGGTAACGAACGACCCGACTTTGGTACCAGCATCGAGTTCTGGGTTGGTTTCCCAACCTTGGATGGTCTTGCCCAACCCGAGTCATGGATCTTGTTGGATTGATAACCCTGCTCATCGGAGTTTGGAAATAGGTATTTACGATTTGCAGGGTAAGAAGATAACCCAGTTTCGTGTAGGATCGGGTGAAAAACAGGAGATTTCACTTCCTCTTGGATTTTACTTGGCGATTGACCAATTTGGAAAGGCTCAAAAAATCATTGTTCATTGAATCGAATTCATGCCAATAACCGAATGCGTTGGGGAGATTTTATCGTCCTTAATGCCTCCTTTTTTCTTGGTTTTTGGCTCAAATTTCGCGGGTTTGAATTCGTTTTTGCTCCAGAATTTTCTGCCTTCTTTTTATTGATTAACCTTTTTTGGTTGATTGCATCTTCTTTTTTAAAGACCTATGATCCCAGCAAACAAACCGATTACGATGTTACGTTTTCCAATTTGTTTCAGGTTTTTGTTTTTCACTTTCTTTTGATTGCTGCACTCAATGGATGGGTGAAAACCTATTATTCTCGACTTTTCTTGATTTACGGATATGGGGTATGGGGAACTATGATGTTTTTGTGGCGTTTTTATTTTGTTTGGGATCGAAAGAAAAGTCATCGGGAAGGAAAGGGATTTCAAAAGACGCTGATTGTTGGGTACACCCCCGAAACCAAAGATTTGGGTGATTTGATGCAACAGCGATCTGATTTGGGGTATTCGCTTTTGGGGTACATCGATGACCGACACCCCAAAGCATTAACGGATTTAGCACATTTTGAAGAATATTGCGAAAAGCACGGCATTCAGGAAGTTTTTGCGGCTTTGGGAGCACTTAGAAAATCCCAATTGAAGGCGCTTATTCAATATTGTGACTTTCATTTGATCCGTTTACGACTTATTCCTGAATACAAAGGGTTTGAATATGCTCAATTGAAAACCGATTTCTTGGGCCACGTTCCAGTTTTTTATTTGAGGGTTTCGCCCTTGGATATGCCATTGAATCGGTGGATAAAACGCGTTTTTGACGTTATTTTTTCCTCACTGATTATCCTATTAGTGTTGTGGTGGTTATTGCCCATTTTGGGAATCATGATCAAATTGGAATCCAAAGGACCAATTTTTTTCAAACAGAAAAGAAGTGGAATGAACAACCGTGATTTTTACTGCTACAAGTTGAGAAGTATGTCGGTGAATCGGGACCAGGATCAATTGCAAGCGGTAAAGGGTGATCGTCGAATTACTCGATTTGGCGCTTTTTTAAGGAAAACGAGTTTGGATGAGTTGCCGCAATTCTTCAATGTGTGGTGGGGAGATATGTCGGTGGTTGGTCCGCGGCCACACATGATTGCTCATACCGAGCAATATCGACAAATGATTGATCAATACATGGTTCGACATTGGATTAAACCCGGTGTAACGGGATTATCCCAGGTGAAAGGTTATCGCGGTGAAACTACCGATCCTCGCATGATGAAAAACCGAATTAAAGTGGATGTTTTTTATTTAGAGCATTGGACTTTTTTACTTGATTTAAAAGTCGTACTTCTTACCGTTTACAATGCGATCCGCGGGGAAGAGAATGCCCATTAAAAATCCTATTTAGAATTGTTCTAAATTACCTAAAACACGTTGAAATATTCGCGTTGAACCGTGTTTTGAATCGTTTTTGAATTAAATTTGCGCACAAATTGGAACAACCAATTCAAACAAAACTCCATGTATTTCACTGCGAAAACAATGTTTAGAAGTCGTCTTAAGTACGTGGCATTCACACTTTTAGGAGTGGGAATGTCGGCTCCAGCGTGGGCACAAGAAACAGAGAATGCGCCCATCGGTCGCGAATCTCTTTTAGGAATTATCATCCTATTGTCAATTTTAGTATTGGCGCTTTTAGGGGTGATTAATCGTTTGGCCAATGGCAAATTACAATCCGACATTGCTGCTGGCAAGGTTGATGGAGAGGAATTGAAAGATGTCAATCTTTTCAAACGCATTCACCCAGGTTTATATGTGGTATTTGGTTTGGTAGGTTTTTTCATTTTGATGACCGCTGGAGCTGTAGATTTAGCGTCCAAAGTGGGCATGCAGCAAGGATATGGTCCTAAACAGCCTATCGCTTACTCCCACAAACTTCATGCTGGAGAGTACAAAATTCAATGTTCGTATTGCCACACCGGTGTAGAGCGTGGAAAATCGGCTACGATTCCTTCTGCTAACATCTGTATGAACTGTCATAACGTGATCAAGCCTGAAAGCGAGCAAATTCAAAAAATTTATGACGCAGTAGGTTGGGATCCTGCTACGCAAGCCTACATTCCTGGATACAAACAAAAGCCTATACAATGGGTTCGAATCCACAATTTGCAAGATTTTGCTTATTTCAATCACTCACAACACTACAAAGTGGGTGGAATTGCATGTCAAACCTGTCACGGTCCCATTGAAACCATGGAAGTTGTTAAACAGCAATCTCCACTAACCATGGGATGGTGTATTGAATGTCACACCAAAACCAAAGTGAACATGGATAATGGCTATTACAAGTCCGTTCACGGAAAATCAGAAAAGTTCAAGCAAGCCGTTGCATCCGGCGAAGGCATGACCATCTCTCAATTGGGAGGAATGGAGTGCTCAAAATGTCACTATTAATCAACGCATAACCGAATAATCCATGAATAACTCCGAGAGGAAATATTGGAAAAGTGTTGACGAACTCAACAATACTCCTGCATTCCAACAGGAAATCTCTTCCGAATTTGGCCAAGAGATTCCGGTCGATGAAATCATTGCTGAGAACGCATCGGTTTCTTCCACGAACCGACGCGACTTTTTGAAAATTTTTGGATTCAGCGTAGGTGCTGCTTCCTTGGCGGCGTGTAATACTACACCCAT
>JACCEC010402321.1_pt1 | contig 13245 bp, 11 predicted proteins | sample 7450121 | NCBI WGS metagenome assembly JACCEC01 (sample SAMN15323455, study PRJNA562643) | freshwater metagenome | isolation source: river surface water | place: USA:Blue River Watershed | collected 2017-08-18 | reverse complement strand
GGAGTCCGGAGCTGAAGGAGTGTGTGTTTGAGGGGAGCAAGGCTCGGGTGACGTTGGAGTTGTTCGGGAGCAAGTTGCGTCCGTTCGATGTGCTTGAGGCGCGAGGCTTCGTTATCTGCGGAGAGGACCGAGTGTGGCGCGCCGCGAAAGGGGAGATTTTGGATTTGGCGAAGGGGATCATCGAGGTGTCGATTCCGGACGTTGGAAAGCCGGTGGCGGTGCGTTATGCTTGGGCGGACAATCCCGTGTGCAACTTGTTCAATGAGCAAGGGTTGCCGGTGACGCCTTTTCGTTCGGACGACTTCGAGATGATCACGAAGCCTAAGACTGCCGTTGCGAAGTAGGTTGTCTTAGTGCGGCACCTTTGTGTGTGTGTTTGGGTGTGCGCAAGTTTGTTTAGTAGGTAAGGAGAAGTGCCGGGTGGCCCTGCTGCCCGGCACTTTTTTTGACAAAATTATTCCCGAGTGAGCGTCAATCGGCGCAACTCAATGGCGGAAGTTCCGTTGAACTCGGTTGCTCGGACCTTCAGGTTTCCGATGCCTTTTGGTAGTTCAACAGAGCCCATTTTCCAGGTTCGGAACGGCTTCAACTGTGACTCGGCTTTTGGGCGGTTGAGGGTGTCTTGGTTGGTGTTCAGAGGCGGGTCCCAAGGCTCGGTGAGCGTGTTGGTGAGCGAGGCGCCATTCAGCTCAAATACGAGTTTGAGGGGGACGGCGGAGGCGGGGCAGGTGAGGTCGATTGCGACCTGATACGTTCCGGCCTCGTGCACATCGACGTTCCAAACCGCCTCGCAGTCGGTGGATTTCCAGTCGGTGAAATAGGAGGAGTTTGGCGCGGTGCTGCTGCGTTTTAGACCGTTGGCAGGAGTGCCGTCGCGCGCGGGGAGGATGGTGATGGGAAACTCGCGAAACCCAATGGTGAACGGTCGCGCGTCGATTGTTGCGCCGGCACCTCGGGTTGGACGTGCATCCATGCCGCACTCTTTTCGCCAAGCTTGAACCGCGGACGCGAGTCGATCGGCCGTTGCTTTTTCGGCTGAGGAGAGGTCGTGCGTTTGTGCAGGGTCCGACGCGAGATCAAAAAGTGCGCCGTTCGCATCGAGCAGGAGGTTGTCCTCGCGTATCGCCGTTTTGTTGCCCCAATGCGAGATGAGTTGCCGGGCGGTGGGGCGTGCCGCTGGGTCAGTCCAGCGTGGGGCGATATTTCTCCCGTCGAGGGGTTTACTCGCATCGGACTGAAACTTGATTCCGACGGCGGCAAGCAGTGTGGGCATGAGATCGACGACACCGGTGAGATCATCGATGGATCGTCCGGGTGCGATACGGTCTGGCCAGCGTACGGCGAAAGGAGAGCGCACTCCTCCTTCGTCGACATCTCCTTTTTTTCCTTTGAACCCGTTATTCCACCGGTGGGTGTTGGGGCCGTTGTCGGAGAAAAAAATGACGATGGTGTTTGGGGTGAGTTTCAGTTGATCGAGCTTATTGAGGATGCGTCCCACGTTGGCGTCCTGATTTTCGATCATGGCCAATGCGCATCGTGTTTCCTCTGGGGATTCCGCTTTTGCGGCAGTGGCTGTCTGCCGGAGAGGCCGATTTTTCCACCGATCCCAGTCGGTTTGAGGGACGCTCCAAGGCGAGTGTGGGGTGGTGAATGGAACGTAGCAGAGGAAGGGGGAACCGCGATTTTGCTCGATGAACTCGAGCGCTTTGTCGGTGCAAATATCGACGATATAGCCGGACTCGCGGTTGAGCACTCCATTGAGTTCGAGCTCGGGGTTGAAGTATTCACCCCAGTGGCCTGCGGTGTAACCGAAGAACGTGTTGAAGCCGCGCGCATTCGGATGAAATGGCCATTGGCTTCCGTTGTGCCACTTGCCGAAAGCGCCCGTTTTGTAGCCGGCATTTTGCAGATGATTGGCCAGCGTGGTTTCATCGAGATTCAGGCGTTCTTGGCCGAGCGAGACTCCTTGGACACCGCATCGAGGGTAGTAGCGGCCGGTGAGGAGTTCGGCACGCGTGGGAGAGCACACGGGGCATACGTAGAAGCGATTCATTCGAAGGCCCTCTGCCGCGATTCGGTCGATGTTCGGTGTTTGAACCGTTTGGTTCCCAGTGAAGCCGAAGTCGCCAAATCCTGCGTCGTCAGCGAGGAGGATGACGATGTTTGGTGGCGCTGCGAGTGGGTTGGCGAGCGTTGACGCGAACCAACACAGCATCAGCAGCGGCGCGATGAATCGAGGTGTTGAAGGGTGTTTCATTTGAGTGCGTGGACATGCGCGAGCACTCCTTTGGCGAGGCCGTCGAGCGAATATCCGCCTTCCAACACGCTGACTACGCGGCCGTTTGCGCTGTCGGCTGCAATTTCACGCATGAGGGTGGTCAGGTCGGCAAAATCTTTGTCGGTGAGACGGAACTTGCCCAGCGGATCGTCCTCTCGCGAGTCGAAGCCCGCGCTGATGAGTACGAGTTCCGGCCGGAACGTTTTCATGGCCGGAACGAGTTGGTTTTCGAAAGCGCCGAGAATCTCGGTGCGACCGCTCCCCGAGGGGAAGGGGCAGTTGAGCGTGGTGCCGATGCCTTTACCCTGACCCGTCTCGTGGGCGTGTCCCGTTCCTGGATACCACGGGTGTTGGTGGGTGCTAAAAAAGAAAACGTTTGGGTCTTCGTAGAAGATGTCCTGAGTGCCGTTCCCGTGGTGGACGTCCCAATCGACGATGAGGATACGGCCGATGCCGAGGTGTTTACGCGCATGCGCTGCGGCGATGGCAATGTTGTTGAGTATGCAAAATCCCATGCCGACGGCAGGTCGGGCATGATGTCCGGGGGGGCGAACCACGCAGAAGGCGGTGTTCGATTTGTTCTGCACGACCGCGCGGGTTGCCGCGATGGCGCATCCCGCAGCGGTCAGGGCAGCCTCCCAAGAGGCTTTGCAAACCTGGGTGTCGCCGGTGCTCAGATGATCGTAGCCCGCGTTGATTTCGCGCTCGGCGAGCTCGAGGTAAGGGCCCGTGTGAACGAGACGCAAATCTGCTGGATTCACTGCGGTGGGAGGCTGAAATCCGGTTTCATCGGTCAGTCCCGCCGCTTTCAGAGCCGATGTGACTGACTTGTAGCGAGACGGTTGTTCGGGATGACCGCGGCCGGGGTTGTGCGTCTCGCAACGCGGATCAGCGAAGATGAGCATGGTCAGTCGATGTAGGTTGGTAACCAGAGGCCGGGCTTGAGTTCTGGAGGTCGTCCGGACTCAGGGAAGGTGGTTGGGATGATGGAGCGGAGTTGTTTTGAAAGGTCGCCAACGGTTGCTTGGTGAGCGGGTTGTTCTGCGAGGTTTTTGAGTTCGTTGGGGTCGGAATCGTGGTCGTACAGCTCGCGCCCCCGCTTGCCCTCGTCCCATTCGGTGTAACGCCATCTCGGAGTCCGGAGACTGTATCCGTAGAACTTGTCGCCATCGGATCCGACATCGCCTCGGAGCGCGCGGCCGGCATTTCCACTGCCGCGCTGAACCTGAGTGAGGGCCCATCCGCGGCCGGCATGGTTGGGGTCCTTCAACATCGGAACGAGGCTTTGTCCGTGAAGATTTTTTGGGGCAGAAATGCCGCAGAGCTCGGTGAGGGTCGGGAAGAGGTCGATATGCGCGACGGGGGCAGGTGCTGCCACGCCCTTGGAGTGTCCGGGTGCAACCACCAACATGGGGACGCGGGCGCTTTCCTCGAAGAGGCTCATTTTTTGCCAGAGCCCGTGTTCGCCGGTGTGGTACCCGTGATCGCTGGTGAAAACGATTACGGTATCGTCGGCGAGGCCGAGGCGGTCGAGGGCGTCCACGACGCGTCCGACCTGTGCATCCATGAAGCTGATGCTGGCGTAGTAGGCTTGGAGACATTTGCGACGGAGGTCGTCGGTGAGTTTGTCCTGCTCTTTTTTGTAACTTCCGAGGGCGGCCCTTGGCAGGTCCGCTTGATCTTCGGCAACACCTTGGACGACGCGCATTTCGCTTTCGTTGTATTTTTTGAAGTAGGGTTCTGGCGAGACGTAGGGGGTGTGCGGGCGGAAGAAACCGACGGCGAGGAAGAACGGCCGGGAGCGGTCTTTTGCGCAGCGTTCGAGGACCCATTCGGCATCGCTCGCATTTTTGCCGTCGGTGTGTTCGGCATCGGATTTGGGGGATGCGTACCAGCTGAGTGTGCCGCCGAACTGCCCGGGAGTGAGGGAGAAGATTTTGGATTCCTCCTCGGTTCGGTCGACGCCCGCGGGGTTCATTTCGATCTCCCAAGATGCGGGATCGTCATGTCCGTTGGTACCGATGGATTTGGGGACGTGGTAGTGGAAGAGTTTTCCGATGCGAACGGCGAGGTATCCGTTTTGTCGAAACACCTGTGGGAGCGAGGGTTGATCGGGGATGGATTGGCGGAAGATGAGGGCGTTTGCAAAGATGCCGGTGCTGTTGGGGTAGAGTCCGGTGAGAAGGGAGTTTCGGCTGGGGCCGCAGAGGGGGAAGGCGCAATAGGCGCGATCAAATCGGACGCCGCGTTGCGCGAGTTTGTCGATGTTGGGGGTCTTTGCTTGAGGATCGCCGTAGCAGCCGAGGAGGTTGTTGAGGTCGTCGGATACGATGAAGAGCACGTTTTTCCTTCGCGGTTCTGCAGCAGAGGTTTCTGCTGAAATCGAGAGAACGAGCGATGCGAGAAGGGTAACTGTTTTCAGGGTGCGGTTGAGATGTGAGAGGCGCATGGTGGGATAGGGGATAAACACAGGGTGGTCAGGATGGTTGCCGGTGATTATTCGACTCGGCCGACGGGGCGTGTTCCGGTGGCGGCGCGGTTTGTTAGATCATCGCCGAGGTCGGCGCGAGCGGTCTCAGCGAGGGCTTCGAGGCGTGCCACGATTTCTGGGTGAGCAGCGGATACGTCGGTGGTCTCGGCGATGTCAGCGGTGAGGTCGTAGAGGGCTTTTGGGATGTTCTGCATCCGGTACTTTCCGGGTTTGCCTTCACTGCCCTGGGGTTGGTCCTGCATGGTGCGGGATCGGTGTGGGAGGACGAGTTTCCATCGGTCGGATCGCACCGCCTGAAGGTCGTTTCGGTTGTAGTAGGTGAAGTAGGCCGGGTGCGGATTTTTCGCGGCGGGGTCTCCGGTTAGAAAGGGGAGAATGTTTGCACCGTCGATGCGTTGCGGTGGAAGTGTGGCGCCGGTGATGGCGGCGAGGGTTGGCAGAACATCGATGGTCATGAGGGGCTCTGTGCAGGTGGTTCCGGCGGGGATGTGGGCGGGCCAGCGCATGATGCAGGGGACGCGAGTGCCGCCTTCGAAGCTGGTGCCTTTTCCCTCGCGGAGGGGAGAAGCGGAACCGCTGTGGTTTCCGTAGGAGAGCCACGGGCCGTTGTCGGAGGTGAAGATGACGAGGGTATTCTTTGTCAGTTGGTTGCGCTCGAGAGTGTCGAGGATGCGTCCGACGGCGTGGTCGATTTCCATGATGACGTCGCCGTACAAGCCCGCTTCGGATTTTCCTTTGAACGCATCGCTGGCGAAGAGCGGCACGTGGGGCATGTTGGGGGCGAGGTAGAAGAAGAACGGGCGATCTTTGTTCTTTTCGATGAAGCGGATGGCGCGGTCGGCGTATTTCGACGTGAGAAGCGCTTGGTCTTCGCCGGTGAGGCCTTCTTTGGAGACGGACGCGTTTTCGAACAGGGGCAGGGGAGGGTACGCGCCGGGCTTGGCCTCAGGGTGGTAGGGCCACATGTCATTGGAGTAGGGGACGCCGAGGTACTCGTCGAAGCCGTGTTGGGTGGGAAGAAACTTTGGGTGGTCGCCGAGGTGCCATTTTCCGGCCATTCCGGTGGCGTAGCCGCGTTGTTTGAGGAGAGAAGCGATGGTGGTTTCGGCGGTGTTGAGTCCGATTCTTGAACGAGGTCCGAGTGCGCCACTGAAACCGACGCGGTTTGGGTAGCAACCGGTTAGGAGCGCGACGCGGGAGGCGGAGCAGACGGCTTGGGCGACGTGAAAGTCGGTGAACTTGCGGCCTTCGGCGGCGAGGCGATCGAGGTGGGGCGTTTTGAAACCTTTTGCGCCGAAGCAACCGACATCGGCGTACCCTTGATCGTCGGTGAAGATGAGAACGATGTTGGGCGTTGGCGGGTTTCCGATTGCGGCGGGGGCAATCAGGGTGATGGCGAGGAGGAGGGCGAGAAATCGGGCCATGGCAGCGGTGGAGGTAAAACCGTGCCAGAGTCGGTGGGTGATGGAGCGCTTTGTCTGTGCGCGAAGCGGCTTTGCGTCCTTTGGCTATCGAAATGGTTCAGCGCGAGCGGGTTTAGGCAAAGACGCGTTGCAGGGGCGTGGCGAGGGCTTGGTAGCTTTTGATGGCGGCGGCTTTTGGGTCGTACCCCGGTTTGCTGAAGACTTGTCCGCTCACTTCGACGCAGACGGGGCCGGTGTAGTTGAACTTTTTGAGGAGGGTGAAGAAAGCGAGGTAGTCGATGCTGCCTTCGCCGGGGAGGACAAAGCGGAACCCTTTTTCGTCTTTCACGGAGTCTTTCACGTGGATGAAGCGGGTCTTTGGCAGGAGGGTGCGCATGCTGGATTCCATCTCGATTCCTTGGAGTTGGAAGTGGCTGAAGTCGTAGGCGGCTGCGAGGGAGGGGGAGGGAACGGATTCGAGGAGGAGGGCGAGTCGTTCGGGCGAGTTGACGGAGCTGTTGACGTGGGCTTTGAGGGCGATGATGGCGCGATGTTTTTCGGCGGTTTCGGCCCAGCGGCGCAGGTTTGCGATCATGCCGTCTTTGAGTTGGTCCCATTCAGCGGGTTTGCCACCGAGAACGGTTTCGATGACGGGCGGCTGGGTTGGGTTGAGGTGCAGTGCGAAGGCGGCTGCTTTTTCGAGGAGGGGAATCCCTTCCGTGACGGCTTTTTCGCCGACGAGCGAGAGGTTCACCATGAGGCAGGGCATCCCGAGTTTGAGGGCGGCAAGCTCAGTGGCGAGGGCGGCGCGCTGCTCGGAACTGAAGGTGTCAGGATCGGTTACATACCCCTTGTTGAGAGCGATTTCGACGTGGTCGTATCCGACGGCTTTGCAGAGCTTGAGGGATTCGCTGAGGGGGACGGTTTTCATCCCATAGAGGCTGAACCCGAGGCTGGGTTTGGCGGATGTGACGGCACCGATGACTGGGGTGAGTGGTGCGAGAGCGCAACCGGCGACTAGGGACGAGGTGGAGTGAAGGAAGGATCTGCGGTTCATGGAAGGGGAACGGTTGATGAGGGTTGAGAGGGGTGAATCCGCGGCGCGGCGTTTGGTGTCTGAGTGTGTGAGTATTCAAAGAGCAGGGCAGGTTCCGCGTGCGCGATAATCCGTGATTTCGTGGGGGTGGGGGTTTGTGCTCTGGGAGATTTCGCGTTTGGGATGTGTCGGCGGCGTCTGTGGACGCGACGGCGCGGCATTGGCTTATGGAGAGACTATGATCAAGAAATGCGCGTTGGTGCAGTTGTGCCTGTGGCTTTTGGGATTGAGCGGAGGAGTCCGTGCGGAGGTGCCGAAGATTCGGGGGTTGAGTCGTGAGGATTTGTTGGAGTTTCGTGTGACGGAGGCGGGGACGGTTTCACGGGCGAAGGGGGGTGCGGAGTGGGAGCATCGTCGGCGTGAGGCGTTGGACGGGTTTCAGCGGATTGCGGGGACATTGCCGACGGAGGCGATGCGTTCACCGTTGGAGGTGCGGGTGGAGGAGGAGGCGGATTGTGGGGGGTACGTGCGGCGGTTGATTTCGTATCAGTCGCAACCTGGGGGACGAGTTCCGGCCTATTTGTGTGTGCCTAAGATGGTTCTTCAGGAAGGAAAAGCGCCGGCGGTGCTTTGTTTGCATCCGACGGAGAACAAGATTGGTCACAAGGTTGTGGTGGGTTTAGGCGGCAAGCCGCACCGTCAGTACGCGTCGGAGTTGGCGGAGCGGGGGTTTGTGACGTTGTCGCCGTCGTACCCGCTCTTGGCGGATTACCAACCGGATTTGAAGGGATTGGGAATGACGAGTGGGACGATGAAAGCGATTTGGGATAACATTCGAGGGTTGGATTTGTTGGAGACGCTTCCATTTGTGGATCGTGCGCCGGGGTTCGCGGTGATTGGACATTCGCTGGGCGGGCATAACTCGATTTTCACGGCGGTTTTCGATGAGCGGATTCGGGTGGTGGTGACCAGTTGCGGGTTCGACTCGTTGTTGGACTACTACGGGGGAAACTTGAAGGGGTACGTGCAGGAGCGGTACATGATGCGGATGAGCGAGTATGTTCAGCGCGCGGCGGATGTGCCGTGGGATTACTACGAGTTGGTGGCGTGTTTGGCGCCTCGGTTTGTGTACGTGAATGCCCCGAGACGGGATGGGAACTTTCGCTGGGACAGTGTGGATCGGGTGGCGGTTGCGGCTGAGCCTGTGTTTCGTTTGTACGGCGCGGGAGGGCGTTTGGTGGTGCGGCATCCTGATTCGGATCATGATTTTCCGGATGCAGAGCGGTTGGAGGCGTATGCGTTGATGGAGCGTGTTCTGAAGCGCGGCGGGAAGTGAGCCCAGCGTTTGAGATGCTCTTCTGCCACGGTCACCTTGTTGAGATAAGTCCACCGTGATCCATAAAGCACCTGTCCCTTGCGGAACCCACGAATGCACGCCGGCCCCAAGTAGCCATCTCGAGAGGGTTGGGTCAGAGCAGTCGTGGATCGAAGGAGAACGGCTCGGGCTTGCCGATGGAGATCTTCTTGAAGTTGGGATGCGCGGGATTCAGCAGGTAATTCGGCTCTCCGGGGATGATGACGCTGGGCAGTTCCAGCACTGCCGAACGCGCCTCTTTCACCCAAAGGTCGCCGATGTCTTTCGTGGCAGGTGGGGGTGGCGCCTCGGTCCAGTCCGCAGGCAAAGCAGCCACCTTCTCCACCAGCGCGTCATCAAAATCGACCGGGATGGCGACATACTTGAAGATTACGGGCGGGTTGAGATGGACGAGTGATTCAAGTGCCGCGAGGGCCCTGCTGCCACTGGTGTAAACCACGCTGGTGCCCGGCGAGTTCCACCGACCTCCGTAGAGCCGTGCCCCGTCGCCACTGAAGGCGGTGGCGGCGTGCTTCTCCTTCACGATGCGCCATGCCTGCTTCATCAGGAATAGACACCGTATTCAATGCGACCGAGGAGGTTCTCGACCTCACGAGCTCCGACTTCTGTCTCCGCATATTCCAGCGGAATGGCACCACCAAGACCGACCTGTGGAGAGGTCAGCCAGCGGCGGCCGTCGTCCAGAGACTCCATCACCGTAGCTGCTTGGCCCAGCAGTCTCGCAAAGCGCACCACGCGGTCGGATTCTGCGGCGTCAAGCCTGCCAGCGAGCTTTCGGCGATGAAGTGTGGCCTTCGAGATGCCAAGCATCGGAACGAGCCGTTCCATAGGCAGATCGAGGTTGCTGCGAAGGTCGTCGAGCTCGCGAACAGGAAGTCCCGCTTTGAGGGATTGAATGAGCTGTGATGTGGCAAAGCTTTTACCGCTCCCCGCCGGACCGTGAACACAAATGCTGACAATGCCCTGCCTGATTTTTTCCGAAACCTCATTACCTTGCGAATGACTGAGGAAGACACGAGTGACGGCTTTCTTGGATTTTGGTTTAGCAAGCGTCTTTCTCATTTGAGACAAAACGTAGTCTCACCTGAGACAGGCGTCAAACATCGAGTTGCATCCCTCATGACACCAGCAACGACCGGAGGCTCCTACTGACTTCGGCGGAGGTTTCTAGCCATCGCGTGAGCGCCTCTGGCAGCGCCGTGCTAGCCGTCTCTGTTGCACCGTCAAAGTTAGCCTGCGATTCCCCGCCGACATACAGCGGGATGCTCACGTTCCCCTCCTTGGCCCGGATTTCCTCAATGGGCACAACGCGCATGAAGCCGGGCTCGTCCTTGAAGTCCTGATAGGCGCGGACGACGCGCTGGAGGTGCTCGTCGGTGAGGAAGCTCTGGGCGCGTTCGCGGGTGACTTCATTGGGTGGCAGAGTGCGTGCTTTTTGGGGATGGACATGATGGATCGACGGATGTTTTTACGAACGGCGGGTGTGGGTGCGGCTTCGGTGGCGTTTGCTGACGGACTGGAGCGGATACGGGTTGGGCAGATGGGTTCTCAGCACGCACATGCGGCGGGGAAACTGGAGGCGGTTCGGCGTCTTGCGAAGGATTTCGAGGTGGTGGGGATTGCGGGAGCGGACGAGCGGTTGGGCGCGGCCTATGACGGAGTGGCGAGAGTTTCCGAGCAGGCGTTGTTGGATGACCGGTCGGTGAAGATGATTTTGGTGGAGACGCGGATTGAGGACGCGACGGCGGCTGCGTTGCGCGCGGTGAGAGCGGGGAAGCATGTGCATCTCGACAAGCCGGGCGGGCTGGATCACGCGACGTTCGCGGCGATGCGTCGGGAAGCGGAGGGCGCGGGTTTAACTGTCCAGATGGGGTATATGCTTCGTCATAACCCGGCGTTTGAGATGCTCTTTCAAGGGGTTCGCGAGGGATGGTTTGGAGAGATCCTTGAGATTGATGCGATGATGGGGAAGCTGGCTGACCCTCGGACGCGTGCGACGATTGGGGCTTTGGAAGGGGGCGGGATGTTTGAGTTGGCGTGTCATGTGATTGATGCGGCGATGACGTTGTTGGGGAAACCGTCGGAGGTTCATGCGTTTTCAACGCCGACGCAGGGTGACGGGGTGAAGGATCATCAGCTGGCGGTGTTGGTTTATCCGAAGGCGACTGCGACGATTCGTTGCAACCATGCGGATCCGAATGGGGGACCGCGCCGACGGTTTCAGGTGGCCGGCACGAAAGGGGCGATGGAGATTTTGCCATTGGAGTCTGGCAAGGCGACGTTGTGGCTGGATGAGGCGCGTGGACCGTGGAAGAAGGGGATGCAGAGCGTCACGTTTCCGTTGGGTAAGGGGCGGTATGATGGGGAGTTCGTGGAGTTGGCGCGTGTGATTCGGAGTGGGGGGCGCGAGCGGTTGCGTTGGGATGCTGCGCATGATGTTGCGGTGCATGAGACTGTTTTGCGCGCGGCGGGGATTTGGAAGGGGGATCGGGCGTGAGTGATTCCGGTGATTCTTCGGCGCGAGAGAAGCGGATTGCTCGATTGTCGGAGTTGCGTGAGCGGGCGGAGGTCTGGGCACCGGCGCGGGCGCTTGGGACGCTTCGTGAAACGATGGTTTTCGCCGTTGGCAATCCGTTTGCGGACATCGTTTTTGTGGGGGAGGCTCCGGGGTCGGAGGAGGAGCGGATGGGCGAGCCGTTTGTGGGGCCAGCAGGTCAGAAACTGACGAAAATTATCGCGGCGATGGGCTTGAAGCGCGAGGAGGTTTACATCAGCAATATCTGTAAGTTCCGTCCGGCCATGGAGAACCAAGGTTCAGGGAACCGGAAGCCAACGCTGGAGGAAATGCAGTCGTGTCTTCCGTTTATCGTGGCGGAACTTGGAATTATTGAACCGCGGATGGTGGTTGCACTTGGGGCAACCGCAGCGGAGGGGCTTGGGTTGAAGGGAGCGGTGAGCGGGTTGCGCGGACGGTTCCACGACGCTTATGGAATCCCGATGCGAGTGACGTTTCACCCCTCGTTCATTTTGCGTGAAGAGCGCGACAATGGAGGAATGCGGGTGAAGCGTCAGGTTTGGGAAGACATGCTCGCGGTGATGGATTTTCTGAGGATGCCGGTAAGCGAGAAGCAGCGGGGATATTTTTCTGGGGGGTAAGATTCGCGACGGGTTCCCTCTGTGGGAGGCCTTACTTTGCGGGAGGCGCGTTCAGTTTGTCGTGCAGCGTCGTTTGCAGATTTGACAGCTTTTCTTTCAACATCGAGATGCGCTCGGTTTGGGCGGGTTCGCTCGCGCGGTCTGACTTTTCCAAGGGATCGGTTTCAAGATGGTATAGCCGGTTTGCGCCCGTTTTTGGGTAGTGAATCAGTTTCCAACCGTTGTGCGTGACGGACCGTTGGAGTTGGAGATAGGACCCGTAAACGGCAGGGTAGAGGGATGGCTGTTTTTCATCGGCGATGAGCGGATGAAGGTCGTTGAAGAACACGTGTGCGGGTTTTTTGGCTCCTGCAAGGGCAAGGGTCGTTGGCATGACGTCTTGGAGATAGATTGCGGCGTCGCGGGTTTGTCCTTTGGGGACGTTGGGTCCGGAAACGATGAAGGGCACGCGCACGCTGTGGTCGTACATGTTTTGTTTTCCCATGAGGCCGTGGTTTCCAACGGCGAGACCGTGGTCTGCGGTAAAAAAGATGAGCGTGTTTTCCGCGAGGCCCGAGGTTTCGAGGGTGTCGAGGATACGCCCGATCTGGGTATCGAGATGGGTGATGAGAGCGTAGTACTCGCGTCGGTGAACTTTCACGGCGTGTTCCGTTCTGGGAAAGGGAGCGAGTTTTTCGTCTCTCAAGCTGGGCCCGCATCCGATGTCGTCTTTGTGCGGATAATCTGCCTGATAGGCTCGGGGAAGGGCGATTCGTTCGAGGGGATAGCGATCGAGAAACTCGCGCGGGGATTGTCGGGGATCGTGCGGAGCGTTGAAGGCGACGTACATGAAGAAGGGCTTTCGGGATCGGTTATCCTGTTTGATGAATCCGATGGCTTCTTCAGCAGTGACTTCGCTCCAGTGTTTGCCGCCTGTCCAGTATCCGCCGAGGTCTGAATCGTCTGCCCGCCAGAGATCGGATTTTCCTTCGAGCGGACGGTTGTAGGCTTGGGCGGAGTCCTTGGGCATGCCTTGACGGACGGTGCCAACGGTTTGGAAGCAGCGGGCGGCGTCGGTGGGGATGTGCCATTTCCCGGTCATGTAAGTTTCGTAGCCTGCTTGGGCGAGGAGTTGAGGCCAGAGAACGCCGTTTTCTCGTTCGGCGTTGAGTTTGGGGTGAACGGATTGAGCGTCCCACACGTGGCGTCCGGTGATGAGCATGGCCCGGCTGGCGATACACACGGCGGGACTCCATGACCCCATGTTGTAGCACCGGCGGAAGGTGGTGCCGCGGGCGGCGAGACGATCGAGGTTGGGTGTGTCGATGTCGGTGTGGCCGAAGGCGCGCACGGCTTCGTAGGTCAGGTCGTCTGCGAAGAGGAAGAGAATGTTGGGTTTCTGCGGCGCTGCTTGAGCGGTGCTTGAGAGGGGGCTCGCTGCGACGGTGAGTGCGAGGAGTATCGCGAGGGGGTGCGGGGATTTCATAAGACTGTGGGGGAAGGTTTTCTGCGGGTTGGAAGGCGCTC
>JACCEC011640186.1_pt1 | contig 13247 bp, 8 predicted proteins | sample 7450121 | NCBI WGS metagenome assembly JACCEC01 (sample SAMN15323455, study PRJNA562643) | freshwater metagenome | isolation source: river surface water | place: USA:Blue River Watershed | collected 2017-08-18 | reverse complement strand
TTGGCCCTGATCCCGACCTTCATCATGGTCGGCGTCTGGGGAGGTCGCGACCGCGGTTACGCGGCGATGAAGATGACGATCTACCTCACGCTCGGGGCGATGATCTCGCTCCTCGGCCTGATCGCCCTCTACGCCCAGAGCGGCGCCAACACGTTTGACCTGATCGCGCTGCGCGAGCATCTCGCCCGATTCCCGCTCGCCGAAAGCGTGCAACGGAATCTGTTCGGCCTGCTGGCGCTCGGTCTCGGGGTGCTGGTCTCGCTTTGGCCGCTGCACACCTGGGCCCCGCTCGGCTATGGCGCCGCGCCGAGTTCCAACGCCATGCTCCACGCGGGCGTGCTCAAGAAATTCGGCCTCTACGCCCTCATCCAGGTCGCCCTGCCGCTGCTGCCCGCCGGTCACTCGGCCTGGGCGCTTCCGCTCGCCTGGCTCGCCGTGGTCGGCAACGTGCTCATTGTCGGTTTCGTCACCATCGCCCAGCGGGACCTCAAGCAGATGATCGGGTACAGTTCGGTCATGCACATGGGTTACGCCTTCCTCGGGATCGCGGCCGGTTCCGCGGTGGGTGTCGGCGGCGTGGTTCTTCTGATGGTGGCCCACGGCCTTTCGGTTGCGCTGTTGTTCCAGCTCGCGACGTGCATCCACCACCGCACCCAGACCTTCGCGCTCGACGAGATGGGCGGGCTGGCGCGGCAAGCCCCGGTCCTCGCTGCCCTTTTCGTCGCCGCCACCTTCGCGAGCGTCGGGCTGCCTGGCTTCGCCAACTTCTGGGGTGAGTTCGCGATCTTCGTCGCGCTCTGGCGCTTCTCGCCGCTCATCACCGCCCTCGCCGCCGTGGGAGTCGTGATTTCCGCCGTCTACGGCCTGCGCGCCGCGGCCCGCGTATTCTTCGGTCCCGCCACCGCGCGCATGGAAGAGGTCGCCGCGCGGCAGGCTCCCGTCGACTTGCGCTGGTCGGAGCGGATCCCCGCCCTCGTCCTCCTCGCCGCGTTGCTGTTCGTCGGCTTTTGGCCGCGTTCGCTGTCCTCGGCTCTCAATCCCGCGCTGCCCGCCGCCCCGGCCGCGGCCGCCGCCGCCCCCTCCCGATGACCGTCGAAGCGCTCCGACTCGCCGCCGCCGACAACCTCTGGGGCGCCATCATGCCCGAGCTCATGCTCGGCTGCGTGGCCCTGCTGCTGCTGGCGCTCGAGATCGTGCTGCCGCGCCGCCTGCACGGGGTCATCCCCGACGTCGCGAGCGCGGGTCTCCTCGGCACCCTTCTGGGCCTGGCGCTGAACTGGAACTCCGTCTCCATCGGTCGCGAAACCTTCAACGGGTTGCTGTTCCACGGCACCGGCGGCCAGCTGATGCGGGCTTTCTTCCTGCTCTCCGCGCTGCTCACGTGTCTGCTGGCGCGGATCACGCTCGCGCGGCAGCGGGTCGCGCGGGTCGAGTTCTACCACGTCCTGCTCGTTGTCACCGCGGCGATGATGCTTTTGGCCCAGAGCAACCACTTCGTGATGCTCTTTGTCGCCCTCGAGACGCTCACGATCGGCCTCTACATCCTGGTGGGTTATCATCGCACGAGCACCGCCTCGCTCGAGGCCGGTCTGAAGTATCTCGTGATGGGCGCGCTGAGTTCGGGCCTCCTGCTCTTCGGTATCGTCCTTCTTTACGGCGCCGCGGGTAATCCGGCCCTGCCGGGCCACACCCCTCAGGGGCTGCATTACGCCGAGCTTTCCCGTTTCCTCGCCGCGAATCCCGACAATTTCGTCGCGGCGCTCGGCGTCGTGCTGGTCCTGGCCGGAGTAGCCTTCAAGATCGGCGCGTTCCCGTTCCAGATCTGGGTGCCGGACGTCTACCAAGGTGCGCCGACGCCCGTGACCGCTTTCCTCGCCGTCGCCTCGAAGGGCGCGGGTTTCGCCGTGCTGATGGCGTTGTGCGGGCAGGGCGGAACCTTCGCCCCTTACTCGTGGCTCGTCACGCCGGTGCTCACCGCCATGGCCGCGGCCACGCTCCTGTTCGGCAACATCGCCGCGCTCACCCAGCACAACGTGAAGCGGCTCATCGGCCTCTCGGGCGTCTCGCACGCCGGGTTCCTGCTGCTGGGTGTCGTGGCATCCCTCCACACCCCGATGGCCGCCGGCGCTGTCTATTTCTACCTCTTCGCTTACCTTATCGCGTCGTTCTCGGTGTTCGGCGTCATGGCGCACGTCGCCGGCAGTGACGATGCCGACCAGGAGCTCGACCATTATAACGGCCTCGCGAAGGAAAATCCCTTCCTCGGCACCGTGCTCGCGATCGGCCTCGGCTCGCTGGCGGGGATTCCCCCGCTGGCCGGGTTCATGGGCAAGCTGTTCATCTTCATCTCGGCCTACCAGGCCGGCGCACGCGTGTTGCTCGCGGTGGCGGCCGCCGGCGTCGTGATCTCGATCTATTACTACTTCGGCTGGATCAAGGCGGCCTTCTTCGAGACGTGGATGCCGCCCGCCGACGATTCGGTTGGTCCGGCTCGTCCGCCCCGCACGCCGGTCGCGCCTTTCGCCGCCTTCGTGCTTGGCGCGCTCGCGCTCGCCTCCCTCGCGGTCGGTTTCTACCCCGGTCCGCTGGGTGACCTGCTCACGATGCGCTGAGGGCCGGGCGGTCGGCTCCCGCCGAGTGCCCGGGAAGAACGTTTTCTCCGGCCCGCAGGTGGCTTCCCTGGGGTCAGAGGGACTTTCCTGATGGATCGGTCAGCTCGTTCATGAGCCGCATTGTTTTAAGGGATTGCGGCGGCGGATGCGACGGATCGACGCTTCCCCTCCGGAACTTTGTCGGGCTCATCGGTCAGCATGCGTAGCTTTCCCTTCATCCTTTTCCTCCTGGTAGCAGCGCTGCCGTGCGTGGAATCCGGCGCGCTGCGCGCCGCGCGGCTCTCGGGGGTAACCGAGATCGAGACTCCCGTCGGTTTTGCGCTCAAGGATGAGGCTGACCTCGTGCGGCTCGAAGCTTTCCCGGCGCGAACGGTTGAATCCGTCGACTCACCCGGGCCGCCGCTCGACCGCCCGCAATGGTACCGGATAGCTCTTTCCGATGACGCGGAGACCGTCCGCCAGGGGATGGTGCTTCGGATCTTTGCTGCACCCCACGAGCGGATCGAGGCGCACCTGGTGAGTGATGGGCGCGTGGTGGAGAGCGTCACCGCGGGGTATCGGGTGCCGGTGGAGCAGCGCCGTCACCACGCCACTAATCTCGTGCTGCCGCTGCAGGAGTGGCGGGGACGGCACGCCGCCGTCTTCCTGCGGGTGGAGACGCGCCTGCGATATCCCCTGCGGCCCGAGCTGCTCGGCGGAGACCAGCTCCGGCGTGAGACCGATACCGGACACATGTTGACCTTCACCTATCTCGGTGGAGTCATGGTTCTGCTCTTCTTTCAGGCGGCGCTCTTCATTCATTTCCGGGAGAAGGCGGCGCGGGATTACATCTTCGTATCGTTTGGACTGCTCGCGATCTCCCTTGCCCATTCGGGTCACTTCGACCTCGTCGCCGGAGGAGTCTTCGACTGCTTCTGGCTTGGTGACTGGCGCTATGAGATCCGGCTCCTGAATTGCGTGCTCAGCCTGCGGGCTTTCTCCACGTACTTCCAACTCAACGATCACCTACCTAGACTCAACCGGGGGCTGCAGGGTTCCTTGCTCGCGATCGTCGGGCTCCTCGCGGTATGTCCCTTCCTGCCTCACGAGACGGTGGCGCCGCTGGTTTCGGCAGCCCAACTTTACGCCGTCGGAGCGGCTGCCGCCGTCCTTTTCATGGCCTTTCGCCGGAAACTCATCGGTGCGGGGATCATGGCGGCCGGTTGGTCCGGCATCCTTTTCGTCACGGGATACCTGAACCTCGTTCGCCTGGGCATGATGCCCGGCGTACTGGATACGCCCTTGCTGCCGATAGCCGCGGTGCTCTGGGAACTTCTGATGAGCACCGTGGGACTCGGGTATAAGTTCAAGCGCCTGTCGGAAATCCGCCATGAGCGGGAACTCAGCAGCCTGGAGGCGGCCGGCCTGGAGCGGATGGTGCGCGTGCTGTGTCATGATGTGAGCACCCCGCTCGCCGCGATCGGCATGACGACGGAACTGATCGAGATGAATCAACAGGCGGGCCGGCCCGTCGACGTGGCGGTGAACAACCGGCGGGTGCGGGAGGCTTTCCTCGCGATCAAGGAGATCGTGGACGCCGCGCGTAGCGTCGAACTGGCCAAGCTTCACGGCCGATCGCTGGCCCGGGACCCCGTGGACCTCTGCGCGGCTTTCAGCGACGCCGAGCGCATGATGCGGGACAAGCTGGCGCGAAAGCGTATCACGTTGCGGAGGATCACATGGCCGGAGCAAGCCGTCGTGCTGGCCGAGCCGCGGCTGCTGCGGCTTAGCGTGATCACCAATGCGCTCTCTAACGCGATCAAGTTCAGTCCGGCCGGTGCGGTCATCGAGGTCGAGATCCGGTCCGACGGCGGGGAAGTGACGCTGCGTATTCGCGACCACGGGGTGGGCATCCCGCCCGAGATGCGGGAGGCCTTTGCGCGCTCGGGCCGGATCACGAGCCGGGTCGGTACGATGAGCGAGGAGGGCACCGGGTTCGGGCTGATGCTGATGCGCGACTTCGCCGTGGCGATGGGCGGACGATTCCGGCTCGAATCCCGTACCACCGAGGAGTCGCCTTCGGGTCACGGGACCACGGTCGAGATCACGCTCCAGGCTTCGGGTGCGGCCTGAGCGAGTTCCTCTTCGGCCTGCTCAGCTCCTCGCGGGCGTCCTGGGTTCCGGCCGGTCAAGCTTGAGGCCCAGCTCGCGCAGGCGGGGGCGCAACTTAGCATAGTCCACTCGCTGCACGGCCGCTCCCTCGGCGAGGGCAAGCGAGGCGGCGGCTCCCGCGGCTTCGCCGAGCGTCATCCAGACGGGCTCCATCCGGATCGACGTCATCGCGATGTGGCTGGCTGAACAGCACACGGGCACGAACAAGTTCCGGCACTCGCGTTCTAGCGGGGTGATCGCGCGGTACGGGATCTTGTAGATGCCGCGGTGTTTCTCCTCGAGATAGAGCATCGAGAAGTCGCCGCCTTGGAGGGCGACCTTGCCGTCAAGCGGATGCATGGCGTAGGGCCAATCGTCGACGCCGTACGAAGCGAGGCCGACCGGATCGCCCGGGTCGGTCAGGCCCTCCATGTCCTTCTGCGTCACGACGTAGCCGGAGATCATCCGGCGCGCCTCGCGCACGTAGAGCTGGTGCGGCCATCCTGAGGTGTCGTCGAACTGGCCGGGATCAAAGCCGGCGACCCGCGCGCGTTCGCGGAGTTTTTCCGGGGCGGAGGGGTCGGTCCGCAGGAAATGGGTGATGCCGCGGAGGAAGTCCTGGTGGAACTTCCAGATGCGCGCGCGCGTGGGCCAATCCCCGTCGGGGTAGCCGGCGTTGCAGCCGAAGACGGTCGGTGCGATGAGGCTGCGCGAGAGGTTGCCGGCCCCGGGGTAGTGGATGCCGCCCGTGGCCACCTCGTATTCGCCCAGCTTCCGCATACGGCGGCCGTTGAGGTTGAGCTTCCGCGTGAACGCGCGGCGGTAGATCTCGAAGGTGAACGGGTCGTAGTCTTCGGGCGGGTCGATCGGTAGCTGGTCCTTGCCGAGGGTGAACTTCCAGCGGAAGCCGTAGCCCATCGTGAGCTTGTCGGCGCTGCCCTCGGGACCGGGGGTAATGTCCTGCAGCAGCGGGAGCAGTCCACTGCGCGGTTCACCGGGCCGGATCCAAGGATCGATGTCGTAGAGGGCGAGCGGCGGCCGCACGCCCGCGAGCGACTCCCCGTAGTGGTCACGCGATTCACGCCCGTACGTGTAGGCCACGCCGGCCTTCGCCATCAGGTCCCCCTCGTACGAGCAGTCGATGAATATCCGCGCGCGCACCGTGACGGCCGCGGCGGCCGCCGGATGCGGAGCCGGGCATCCGAAGCGGTCCGGCGGCGCGTGATCCAGGACGACGGAGGTGATCGTGGCTCCGTCCTTGTTCACGGAGGCGACGCGATGCTCGCGCAGGATCTCGACCCCGGTTTCCCGCGCCAACTCGGCGAACAGGCGGCGATACTGCGGGTCGGTGAGCCCGTCGCGGAGGAGCTTCCTCGCCGATCCGCCGGCAGCTTCGGGGCGGCCCCAGTCGATGTGCACCAGCCCGCCGCCGGTCATGCCGCCAAGCCAGCGGCTGGGCTCGACCACGAGTACCCGGAGACCCGAGCGCGCAGCGGTGGCGGCAGCCACGATGCCCGCGGCGTTGCCCGCGTAAACGCACACGTCGGCGGTCCGCTGTCCGGGCTCGGCTCCCCGGACGGGCAGCAGCGTTCCGAGGGCGGCGGCGCCGCCCGCGTGGAGAAAGTGACGGCGATTCATGAGAGGCAGGTCGGCGGGTCAGAACGTGGTCGTCGCCGAGAGCCGGAAACTGCGGGGTGTGGTGTAGCTGAAGTACCGCGGGTAGGTGGTCCGCGCGGGCGAGGTCAGGTCACCGTTGGCCGCCCGCAACCCGATGCTGTTGTAGAGCGGCCGGTCGTAGTTGAGGAGATTCGTCACCGACAGGTTGAGGTCGACCCTTCGCCGCGGGGAGAGCCTGACCGGATAGCCGACCGTAGCGGTGGCCAGGAAGTACGCCTTCTGCCAGACGACGGTGTAGGCGTCGACCTTGGGATCGTCGATCGCGGTGGCGGGGTTGGCCGGATTCACGATCGTGTCGGCGCCGCGGTAGCCGATGACCTGGGGGCCGCGGAACTGTATCCCGTAACCCAGGCGCAGGCCGGCGAGGCGACCCCGGCTCAAGCGGTAGTCAGTGTAGGCGTTGGCCGTGTACTTCGTGAGTCGGTTGAGCAATTGCGTGCCGCTGACCCAGTTGGCGCGGCTCGCCTGCAGCGAGTTCCAGGCATTGATGGCGTTGTTGAGGTCAGGCGATGTCGTGGTGGTGACGCCCGGTTTCGCACTGGCGAAGCCCCCGGCATCCAATTGCACGCCCGCGTCGTCGAGGATCTGCCGAAACGTCGGGGTCTGGGCGTCGACCCACGCGCGGGTCTGGCGGTACGCGTCCGTCTGCGAGGCGTCGGCGAGGCCGGCGTTGAGCGTGAGGCGCCAGTCTGGCGTGAAGTTCGCGACCGCCTCCAGTTCATAGCCGCGACTCCTGCGATCGAGGGTGTCGTTCCACGCGATGGGCACGTCGCCCAAGCCGCGGCGGTTGCGGCCGTCGGCACTGAGGTCGCCCACGGGATTGGCGTTGATCAGGACCTGCAGGTTGCTGAAGCCGGAAGGTTGCGCGATGGAGGCGTCCTTCTCCTCGGACTCATAGCGGCTGACCGTGAGGTAGAACCGCGGGCCGAAGGAGACCCTGACGCCGTAGTCCCTGCCCTCGGAGACGGAGGGCGGCGGGGTGCCGTAGTCGATTGTCGTCTTGGTGAAGTCGGTCGGGTTGAAGGTCTGCGCGAAGTTGGCCCAGAGCGACACGCCGCGGCCCACGTTGAGGATGCCGCCGACGGACTTGGTGGGTTTCCGGGTGCTGGTCGGGGGCGGGTTGTAGTCATCCTGGAAGCGATCGGCGGCGTACTGCCGGAGGGCGACGCCGGTCGTGGTGTCGCGCGGGCGCGTGGCGGGCGCGAGTTGCAGGGGGCCGGTGGGCCGGCCCGCGGCATCCTTCGGTACGTAGGTGAGCCGGAAGTAGTCCACCGGGGCGTCGGGCCGGTAGATGAAGTGGTCGCGCGTGAGGGCGCCGTAGTCGGAAGGATGGTCCATCGGGCGGAGGAAGAGGCGCTGGCTGCGGTCGACCTGGTCGGCGCGGAAGGCGCCGAGCAGGATCAGGCGTTTCCGCCAAAAGGAGAGATTGGCGGCAGCCTGGTAATACCGGGTGGCGGCGTTGCTCAGCGTGGTCGCGTCGTTACGATCGGAGCCGAGGACCCACAGGGGATCGTAGGAGCGGGAAGTGCCGGTCGCGGGATCGATCAGGTTGATCCGCTTCATCTCGGTCATTTCTCGTTCCCGCTGGTTCCAGTAATACCGGTAGCGCAACGTCTGCGTGCGGGTGCTCGTGATCAGTCCCCACGCGCGCGGATCGGCATCGACGGGGATCATGTAGTATTCGCGCGAACGGAAGATCCGCTGCTTTTCCTGCGCGGCGATGACGTTGGCGCGCAGGTCGAACCAGCGTGTGCTGCGGGCATAGGCGGCGGCCAGTCGCAGGGCCCGGTTGGTGGTGTCGACCTTCTGGCGCTCGGGCCGGCTGAACTCGTTGTACGGCTGGAGGAAGTTGGGGTTGGCGGTGCCTTCAGGCAGCAGGCGGTTGATGTCGATGTAGGTGTTCTGGTAGCCTTGATTCGTGTAGTAATTGATGAGGCCGTAGCTGAAGAGCCGGTTCACTCCGCCCGAGACCTGCAGGTTGAGTGAGTCCCCCACGCGCTGGTCGATCAGTACGGTCGCGTCCCGGAACCGGTTGATCGAGGTCGGGTTCGGCCCGATGTTCGTGAAGGTGCGGCGGGGCACGCGGAAGGCCGAGCCTTGGATCGCGGCGTCATAGATGCCCGGGGTGATCATCGGCGTGTCGATCAGCGGGCCGCCGTTGAAACCGAGGTTGCCGCCGCTGGCCGCGGTGACGCCGTTCACCGGCCGGTTTCCGCTGAAGAACGTCGTCTGCATCTGCCCGGTGTAGCTGACCGCGGCGTCGAATCCGCGGCCGGAGGCGGGCGACACGATCCACGCGTTGGTCCCGATGCGGGACGCGCCGAAGGCGGATTGGCTGGGGAGCGTGGCGGGCTGCAGTCCCGAATAGACGGTGCGGCCGTCCCAGCCGGTGAACGAGTCGTTGAGGGTGTTCATGCCGGCGGTCACCTTCTGCTGGTAGTAGTCGCCGATCAGCGAGACGCGCGTGTTGCGGGCGGGCTCGAGCGTGAACGAGGGGGAGACTCCCTGCCGCTGCGTGCGCTCCCAGTCGCGGAACGTGTGGGTGTCCTGCCAGGTCGAAACCACGCGGGCCGCCACCCGTTTGGCCGAGTAGTTGGCGTCCACCGTGCCGCGCAGCGAGTCCCACGAGCCGTACTCGGCCCTGACCTCGGTGGCGTTGCGGCCGAGGCGGGCGCTCTTCACGACGGCGTTCGCCGTGCCGCCGATCGTGCCCGTGCCGAAGAGGATCGAGTTCGGGCCGCGGGCGTAATCCATGCGTTCCAGGTTGTAAGTCGACGGATTGCTCCCGCCGGTGAAGAAGTTCCGGTTGACGGCGTTGGCGGAGACCCCGCGGAACGTGCTCGAGCCCGTGCCGCCGAAGAGCTGACCGCCGCCGTCGTCGGGGGTCGTCGTGGCGCTGACCGTCCAGTTGAGTGCCTCGTTGGCGTCGTTGAGGTTGAGGGCGTCGAGGAACTCGCGCGTCTGCACGGAGTAGGCGACGGGCGTCTCCGCGAGGTCGGTGGCGAGCCGGCCGCCGGCGAGCGATGACGCCGCCACGAAGCCCACGTCGCGATCGGTGCTGACGGTGAACGGACTGAGCCGGACCAGTTCCTGCCCGGGCTCTGTCGCAGCGCGGGGCGGGGTTTGGGCGCGCAGGCCGTAGCCGGCTGTGGAGAGAAGGCATGCGAGAAGTGCTGGTACGAGGCAGCGGCGAGACGGGAGCAGAAGGGCGGGCGAGGTCATGGCTGAAGAGTGGGGTGGGAATGCAGCCGGCCGTCGGAAGGCCAGGGCCGGCGCGGGGCGGAGTACAGCGGGTGCGGGCGGCTTGTCATCAAGGCTCCTCTCGGGCCTCCCGTCGCTGAAAAAAGACGGTTCCCTGGACATGTGGCCGGGGGCTGCGACGGCAACCGCAGCCGCAGGGAATGCTTTCGCATCGGGCATGGCCGCGGCAGTTGCTGCGGAATGCCCGCGCGGCGCTGCCACGGCTTCACAAGGAGGGCGAAGGTCTGCTCGCGGCCCCTCGGGGTTGTCGGCGGTGGGTTGGGGCCTCGGAACACCTTGAGACCACGCGATGCGCCGCGGCCGCGCCGGAGTGCTCGTGGTAAGGCTTGCGCCGTGCGCCTTCGTTTGCGTCCGTCTCCCGCGAGATGAGAATTACTGGGCTCGCCCTCGTTCCGCCTCCGACCGCCGCCGGCCTGCCGAAGGTCACGCCCGAGCTGCTCGCCTCGGTGCTCGCCCGTTATTCGCGCAGCAACGAGGGGCTCGGGGCGATCCTCGCCAAGGTGGACCTCGCGAACCCCGACGCATCGATCGATCGCATCTTGAAGTTCGTCGACTACGGCCATGCCTCGATCGGCGGCCTGACGGGCGGCCTCGCGGTGGCGCTCGACGACGTTTCGATGTGGCTCGCGTACAAGGTCTTTGAGATCGCGACCATGGCCGACGGCCAGGAATCGAGCACGCGCTACATCACGATGGACGCGCGCAACGTGCCTTCGGCGGAGGAACTCGGCATCCCCGGCGACCTCGCGGGCCGTTGGCGGGACCTCCTCGCGCGCTCCTTCGAGGCGTACCACGCGGAATACGCGCGGCTCGATGCCCTGGGCACGGCGGAGCCGCAGCGGGTGCGACTGCCGGCCGGAGCGAGCCCGGCGGTGGCGACGCGCCTGCGCAAGAACTTCGCCCTCGACCGCGCGCGGTACTTCATTCCGGTCGCGACGCGCACCAACGTCGGCCTCGTGCAGTCCTCGCGGATGTGGGCGATGACGGTGAAGCACCTCGCGTCACTGCCGCATCCGGAGGCGCAGGCAGCGGCGGCGCTGATCCGCGACGAACTCCTTAAGCAGTCGCCGCGGCTCATGCGCCACAGCCACGCCGAGAAGTCCTACGAGGAGCAGGCCCGGCAGGAACTGGAGACCTCGCTCGCGCTGGGTCGCGAACGGCTCTCCAGCGCGCCGCTTGCCGACGACGTCTGGGTGCACGTGGACCGCGCCACACCACCTTGGCTGGCCGAGCGGCAACCGGTCGCCGAGGCGCTGAGTCACCGAGCCAACCGCTATGGTCAGCAGGGCACGGCGACGCGCCGCATGCGGGTGAGCTTCGCGTGGAACAACCTCGCCGTTGCGGAACTGCGCGACCTCAACCGCCACCGCACCGGCCACCGCTATACGCCGCTCATCCAGGCGGGGTTCTACCTGCCGCCGGAGATCGACCGCTCCGCCCACGCCCGTCTGCTCGATGACCAGCTGGCGCTCACCCGCGAGCTGCTGGACCGCGGTTCGCCGGCCTACGTGTACTCGCTGCTGCTCGGCGCGCAGACACCCTTCGAGCACGGCACCCACGCCGACAAGTTCATCTACGAGGCAGAGCTGCGCACCGGGATGGGCGCCCACTTCCGCTACGCCGAGCATCTCAGTGCCGCCCTCCGGCGCTTCCTTGAGGAAGTGCCCGAAGCCCGCGGCTGGGTGACCGAGGGCACGGCGGAGCCGGAGTGATCCTCTCCGCTCGCGTGGGGGGATTTTGGGTTGGCGCGGGTGATTCCAGCCGGCAGTAACGGGAAGTGGATCGTTCCATGCGGCTCCGAATTTCCCTCTCCCTGATCGTCGCCGGAATCGTCGCGGCGAGGGCCGCCGACGCCACCAGTCCGATTGATCCGGCGCAGCGGAACGCGCCCTTTGCCCCTAGCCCCGGGATGACGCCCGAGCGCCAGATGCCGGCCGGTTCAGTAAATTCCAGCCTGCAGGAACGGCGCGTCGAACCTGCGCTCGTCGAGCGCAAGGAGTCGCCCCTCGGTGGGCGCCGCGCCCCCGTCGATGTCGGGGAAACTCGCGAGAAGAACGTGCTCAACCAAGACGTGCGTCCGGCCGAGCCGGTGCAGTTGCCCATGAGCCGGATGGACCACCAGCCGTCCGCGCGCTCGACGCAGCAGGACACCAAGCGTCCGCCGACCGTCGCGAAATACCAGGACAGCCTCGACGCCGCCAGTGCCAGCAACATGGCGCGCTTCCCGGCGCTGAGCGGGGCGACTGCCGCCAAGATCAACCGATTCATCTTCCGGAAGAACGGCGAGGAATCCGGCCGCGCGCTCGGTGAAGCGACCGCGGTGCCGGCGGCCGGGGGCGGCGCCGGGGTACGCTAGGTGAAGGCCGTCTGATCATGACCCGCTTCCGCGTCGTCCAGTTCAACATGCAGTTCGGGCAGTGCTGGGACGATACGTACCCGGACCGCGCCCCGGTGCGACTCGACCTGACGATCGCGGAAATCCGGCGGCATGACGCCGACATCGTGATGCTACAGGAGGTCGAGCGGGCGCAGCCGGCGGGCCGGCAGGTCGTCCCGCCGCCGAATTACACGCAGCTGCGCGACGCGTTCCCCGGTTATCACGGCTGGTTCAGCTACCCGCGGGCTGATCCGCGGGAACTGCCGTTCGGAATCGGCCTCGCGATCCTCGCGCGCACGGAGCTGGAGGATTGCACGCGGCTCGACCTGCCGTCGCCACCGGTGGAGTTCGAGTTCATGGGGCGGAAGACCACTCCGACGGACCGCCTCCTGATCGGGGCGCGCACGCGGATCGGGGGGCGCGAGGTGCGGCTTCTCAACACGCACCTGCTCGCCTTCTTCATGCTGGGTTCCAGCAGCACGCGGAATCCCTTCCAGCGTCAGATGGTGGCGGACCGGCTGGCGGCGTTGCGCGGGCCCGCGCTGCTGGCGGGCGACTTCAACGTGAGCGCCCACGGCTCGCTCGTCGCGCAGTTCGCGGAGCGGGGATTCCGGACCGTGCAGGAGGGGGCGGTGACGTGGCGGCGGCGTCCCTACGTCCTCGACCATATCTTCCACAACGACGGCCTGCGCTGCCTGGGCCACCGGGTGGAGCCCACCCCGGCCAGCGACCACCACGTGCTGGTGGCCGACTTCGAGTTTGCCTGATTCGACGGTCGGGCCGTTTCAGCCGCGCCGCACGCGTTCCTTCTCGTCCTCGCGCTCCTCCTCAAGGCGGGTGCGTTCGCTGGCGAGCTGCTGCCTGATCTTCTCGACCTCCTCGAGCTTCTGGTCCGCCAGCGCGTCATCGAGCTGCTTGCGCAGGAAGATCTCCCGCTCAGCCAGCTTGCCCTGGTAGACGCGGTCGATCTCGGCGAGGCGGGACTTCTTCTCAGGCGTGAGCGGGCGTGACGCCTGCGGGTCGGACTTCGCAAGCCGTTCCATGGCGAGTTCGTAGGCGCTTTTCATGAAGTGGGAGCGTGCGGCGGTGCGGTGCCGTTTCAAGCGCGCCTTCCTCCATTCGACCGCGGATTCATTCCGCGCCGTAGCGTACGCCGAGCAGGAGCGTGAAACCGACGACGGCGAACGGCA
>JACCEC010208753.1_pt1 | contig 13251 bp, 12 predicted proteins | sample 7450121 | NCBI WGS metagenome assembly JACCEC01 (sample SAMN15323455, study PRJNA562643) | freshwater metagenome | isolation source: river surface water | place: USA:Blue River Watershed | collected 2017-08-18 | reverse complement strand
GAGGCTGTCGACAATGAGGGTCTGCGCGCCGGCCGCCTCCAGTGCATGAATGGCCTCGATATACCTCGCCGGCGTGAACGGCGGCGTCAGCGACAGCACGTCATAGCCTTCGGGCAGCAGGTCGGCGTACAGATCGCCGCTGCCATGCTCGGTGTCGATCATGCCAATGCGCCCGCCCAGCCCGTGGGCGATCAGAAGCGCGGAATAGGTCTTGCCGCTGCCGGCAGGGCCGGACATGCCCAGACGCAGCTTGGCGCGGCACTTGGTCGCGCGATGGATTTCGAAAGGTTTCATCGGGAGATCTTCCTGTTGTGTGAGAAGTGACCGACCGGGGGCATGCTCGTCCGCGCGGATCGCCTCAGCTTCTTCCCGCCGCCCCTGTTGCGCATGCCACTGCAGCCCGCCGTCATCGGCCCAGGCGTTCTCGAGGTCGTCGTTCATCGTCCGGGAAAAAACACTGAGTGTTCTTAGACCGGCAACAGCAGGAAATGCTCACGGCCGCTCGCCTGCACTGTGACCGGGCGGTCGGAACAAATGTCTAGGAGACCTGACAATATGGGGTGTAAAGTATAAAGACGTGGCTGTCCGTTCGGAAAAATGAAATTACAATAATTGCAATTCAACGATCGGGAGCCGGGGGACGACCATGAGCACGACAGCGACCGAATTTTTTGCCGGCACCGGACTCATCGACTTTGTGATTGCGTTCACCTTCGTCGAGGGCGTGGCGCTCAATCTCTGGAACCTTCGCACCGGGCGCGGCCTGCGCGGCTCGGAGGTCTGGATGATGCTGATGCCGGGCATGTGGCTGATGCTGGCGCTGCGCAACGTCGTGACCGGGCAGCACTGGCTGATCACGGCGGTTTTTCTGCTGGCGGCGGGGCTCGGGCATGTCGCAGACCTGTTGTGGCGCCAGCGCGGCGTGAGCCATCGGACGGGAATTCAATAAACACAGTGGTGCAGGGCGCAGCAGCCGGTGCATCACGGAGAGAACATCATGCGGCACAGCTTTCCGTTTTCCGCCATCGTCGGACAAGAAGAAATGAAGCACGCGATTCTGGTCGCGGCAGTCGATCCCGGCGTCGGTGGCGTGCTGGTGTTCGGCGACCGGGGCACTGGCAAATCGACCGCCGTGCGCGCACTGGCGGCCTTGCTGCCCGCGATGAAAGCGATGGCCGGCTGCGCCTATGGCTGCGACCCGACGCCCGGCACACCGTCCTGCGAACAGTGCGCGCCCCGCAAGGCGGCCGGCCAGACCAAAGCTGAACTGCGCGCGGTGCCCGTGGTCGATCTGCCTCTGGGGGCCACCGAGGACCGCGTGGTCGGTGCGCTCGATCTGGAACGCGCGCTGTCCGAGGGCGTGAAATCCTTTGAGCCCGGCCTGCTGGCGCGGGCGAACCGGGGCTTCCTGTATATCGATGAAGTCAATCTGCTGGAAGATCATCTGGTCGATTTGCTGATTGACGTGGCCGCCTCCGGCGAGAACATGGTCGAGCGCGAGGGCCTGTCGGTGCGGCATCCTGCGCGCTTCGTGCTAGTCGGCAGTGGTAATCCGGAGGAGGGCGAGCTGCGCCCGCAGCTGCTCGACCGTTTCGGTCTGGCCGTGGACGTCAGCACGCCGACCGATCTCGCGTTGCGCATCGAGGTCGTCAAGCGTCGCGACGCGTTCGAGCGCGACCCGGCGGCGTTCATTGAGCAGTGGCGCAAGGAAGACGAGAAGATTCGCAAGCGGCTCGTGGCAGCCCGCAAGCGGCTCGATGAGGTCGAGGTGCCCGATGCCGTGCTGATGCGCGCGGCCGAGCTGTGCATGGCGCTCGGCACGGACGGACTGCGGGGCGAGCTGGCACTGATGCGTGCCGCGCGTGCGCTGGCGGCCTATGACGGCGACAAAGCAGTGAATGCAAACCATCTGCGGCGCATGGCCGCGCCCGCGCTGCGCCACCGCCTGCGCCGCGATCCGCTCGACGATGCCGGCTCCGGCAGCCGCGTCGCGCGTGCGGTCGAAGACGTGCTCGCCTGAGCCACGCACACCCACCTCCCTCCCCAGATCAGGCCTGAATGAACGCGCGACAGCATCCCGATGATCACGCGCTGAGCGCTGCTGCGCTGTGGCAGTGCGCCGTGCAGGCGGCAGTGCTGCTGGCGATTGATCCGGTGCGCCTCGGTGGCGTGCGCGTGCGCGCGGCGCCCGGCCCGGTGCGGGATGCGTGGCTGGACCTGTTGCGCGGGATGATGGGCAGCGCTCCCTTCAGGCGCATGCCCGTCACGATCAGCGACGAGCGCCTGTTGGGCGGGCTCGATCTCTCGGCCACGCTGGCGGCCGGACGTCCGGTCTTGCAGCGCGGCCTGCTGGCCGACGCTGATGGCGGCGTGCTGGTGCTCACCATGGCCGAGCGGCTTCCTGCGGGTACCTGCGCCCGGCTCGCCGCAGTGATGGATGCCGGTGACGTGGTGATCGCGCGGGATGGGCTGGATCAGCGGCATTCGACGCGCTTTGCGGTGGTCGCGCTCGACGAGGGTGTGCAGGACGACGAGGCCGTGTCGCCCGCGCTGCGCGAGCGGCTGGCCTTTGATATCGATCTGCGGGCGATCCCCTGGCAGCTGGTGACGGGTGAGCACGCATCGACGGTGTCGCCGCAAGAGATTGCGCTGGCGCGCCACAACCTGGTGCACACCGAGGTCCCGGACGCGCTGCTGGACGCGCTGTGTGGTGCGGCGCTGGGGCTGGGCATCGCCTCGGCACGGGCGTCGCTGCTGGCGCTGGCCGCTGCCCGCGCGAGTGCCGCACTGGACGGCAATGTGACCGCCACCGACGACGATGTCCGCGTTGCTGCGTCGCTGGTGCTCGCGCCGCGTGCGACGCGCCTGCCTGCGCAGCCCGACGCGATGGAAGAAGACAGTGCCCCCGACGAGACGCCGCCGCCCTCGCAGGCGCAGGCGCAGGATTCCGGCACGCAAGCGGATGCGGATCAGCAAACCGACCCGCCGATGCCACCGCAAGACCTGCAGCAAGCGCTCGACGACCGGGTGCTGGAGGCGGCCAAGGCGGCGATACCTGCCGGCCTCTTGCTGCAGATGCTGGGTGGCGCGCCCAAGCGCAGCCATGCGGGCGCCTTCGGCGCAGCGATCAAGGCGGGCCTGCGCGGACGTCCGGCCGGCTCGCGGCGTGCGCGACCGACGCCGGGCAGCCGGCTGCACCTGATCGATACGCTGCGCGCTGCCGCCCCGTGGCAGCGCCTGCGCACGGCATCAGCCTCCGTCCCGGACGCGGCATCAGAGAATCGCAGCAGTCGTTCGCGCATACAGGTGCGCGCCGAGGATTTTCATGTTGCCCGCATCCGGCAAAAGACCGCGACAGCGACGCTGTTTGTCGTCGATGCCTCGGGCTCGTCGGCGCTGCACCGTCTGGCCGAGGCCAAGGGTGCTGTCGAATTGCTGCTGGCCGACTGCTATGTGCGGCGCGATCAGGTGGCAGTGATGGCCTTTCGCGGGCAGCGGGCTGAGCTGTTGCTGCCGCCGACGCGTTCGCTGGTGCGCGCCAAGCGCAGTCTCGCCGGTTTGCCCGGCGGCGGCGGTACACCGCTGGCGACCGCCGTGGATGCGGCAACGATGATGGCGCAGGGACTGCAGCGACGCGGACTGTCGCCGCTGATCGTGATGCTGACGGATGGTCGCGCGAATGTCGCTCGTCATGGCGGCGGCGGTCGTGAGCTCGCGCATGCCGACGCTTTGCAGGCATCCCGTCAGCTCGCTCTGACCGGAGCGGCGGTGCTGTTCATCGATACCTCACCCCGGCCTCAGCCACAGGCTGCCGAGCTGGCCGCCGCGATGCGTGCGCGTTATCTGCCGCTGCCGCATGCCGGCGCGGCAGTGGTGTCGCAGGCGGTGCGTGAGGCCAGTCGTGAGGTCAGCCGCGAGGGTGTTCATCGCCTCGCGCGCGACGGAGCGCGCTGAGTTGGCCGACAGGCTCGTCTGGGACACCGATGGCCGCGACTGGCCGAACCGCAATCACAGCCGGTTCGTTCAGGCGGCGGGGCTAAACTGGCATGTGCAGCAGTTCGGTGATGCTTCGCTCTCGGCTTCCGCGCCGCTGGCGCTGCTGATCCACGGTACGGGCTCGTCGTCGCATTCGTGGCGTGATGTCGCGCCGCTGCTCGCGCGACGCATGCGCGTGCTGTCGCTCGATTTGCCCGGTCATGCTTTCACGGCGATGCCTTCCCCTGCAGAGCAATCACTGGGTTCGATGGCCCGCAAGCTGTCCGGACTGCTGAACGGGATGGCGCTGTCGCCGCAGCTGGTGGTCGGGCATTCGGCGGGCGCAGCCGTGGCTGTGCGCATGGCACTGGACCGGTCGATTGCGCCTGCTGCGATCATCAGCCTGAATGGTGCGTTCGTCGGTTTTGGCGGCATGGCCGGGCAGTTGTTTTCGCCGATCGCGCGCCTGCTGGCGGCGGGATCTTTCGCGTCCCGTTTTTTCGCGTGGCAGGCGCAGGATCCCGCCATCGTCGACAAGCTGGTGCGCAGCACTGGCTCGGTACTCGACCCGGCGGGCATGCGGCTCTATGCGCAGCTGGTGAGAAATCCCGGCCATGTGTCCGGCGCGCTGGCGATGATGGCGCACTGGGATCTGGCGCCGCTCGAACATGCGCTGCCGTCGCTGGACATTCCCGTCTGGCTGGTCGCCGCAGAGAACGACTTCACCGTGCCGCCGTCGCAGGCGGCACAGGTCGCAAGACTGCTGAAGCAGGCGCGGCGCGTTCAGTGGCCGATGCTCGGGCATCTCGCGCATGAGGAAAGTCCGGCGCAGTGCGCGATGCTGGTGGCTGACGTCATGGATGCGGTTGGCGCCGGGGCTTGAGCCGCTAAGGCAGTCAATCCGACAGGCGCGCCAGTCCCGCGCCAGTCCCGCGCCAGTCGTTCTCAACGCCGCTTCAACAAAAACCCGCCAATCGCCGACGGCCCATTGTCCTGTGCCTGCAGCTGAAAGATGCCAGCCATCTCTGCCGGCCCGGTGCCGCTGCTGCCCGCAGCCACCGGCCCGAAGAAACGCGCGCTGACGCCGCCCGCGAGCACATCATTCGATGCGCCGCCGGTCGCGTAGTTCGCAAAGCGTGCGCTCGACAGTGGCACCGTGGTCGTCAGTGACACGGGGATAGGGTCCAGCGTGCCCTCGTCGATCCGCGTGCCGGTGAAGCGCAGAGTGATGGTGCGCTTGCCGAAATCCACTTGCGCCTCGACCTGACCCGCGATCGGGTAAGAGTCTTCCGTCTTTTGATAGCTGAACCATCCGCGCAGCACGCCCGCATAGCTGACGGTGCCAGACGTTGGCACCAGCGCCGCGCGCGTGACCGCACCGAAGGCGACGAAGCCTCGGCGCATCTTGTTGTGCTCATAGCCTGCGCCCTTCGCCCATTCGTCGATCATCACCGTGTCTTGCGTGATCCAGTTCGACAGGTTCGCGTGCGCATAGCTCCACTGATGATAGTTACGGAAGCCCTTGAAGCCGGGGTAAGGCATGCCGATGCCTTTTGACGAGGGCAGTGGCACCAGATTGCCGTTCTCATCCTGTGCCAGTCCGGCGTGGGTGGCGCCTTCCTCATGCAGGCGCACGCCCCACACATTGTCCGGGCCGACGCCGCCGATACGCCAGTCGCCTGCACTCAGGTGAATGCCATCGCTCTCGACGCCGGTGCAATCCACCGGCGTCGGGCAGGGGCCTTGTTCGCTGCGCGGGAAGTAGATGTTGTTCGCGTAGTGTGCCTGCGTGCCCTGCGCCCCTTTTTTCCAGTAGTCATAAAAATTCAGGTCGCTGGGCGGTGGCAGGGGGCTGAAGGTGACCAGACCCTTGCTGTCGAGCTGCACGCGTCCCTGGCGCTTTTCAAATGTCTCGATGATCAGCGGCCGTTCGGTCTTGCCATCCCATGACAGACCCAGTGTCGACAGCAGCAGTGCGACGGCCGTCGTATCGCCGTTCGCTGCGCGCGTGATGCGCACATCGGCCAGACCGCCGGAGGCGGGCATCAGCCCCCATGCGCTGCCCGGTGCCGGGTTCACCGGCTCGAGGTCGTTCGTCGAGGTCGCATAGGTCTGAACGCCTGAGGCGGTCAGGCCGATGCCGTTATCCACTCGGAGGAGGCTGCTGCCGCTGCACTGCATGTCCGGCGCCGGACAGGCCATGTCGGTGCCCGCGCCGCCGCTTTCGCCGGCCAGCAGCGTGGTGTCGCCGCCTCCGCCGCTGCACCCGGCCAGCAAGGCCAGCGCCAGTAGTGATGTCCACCCCTGATGCGGCCGCGCGCTGCGGCCACTGACCGCGGACGCGCGGCCCACGATAAAGACTTCCCCCATGTGCTCTCCCTGTACTTGTCTCGGATCTCGGGCGTGGTCCGCCCGGCATGCGAGACCTTAGGCGAGTGCCGGTGCCGCTTATTGAGGGGTCACAAGCGACGGAACCGGCGGCGCGGCTCCAATAGCGGCGGCTTATGTCCGGACAAACGGCGCCTCTCTGATGGCCTCAGGCGCTCGCTGATGGCTCGCTGTGTCCATTTATCTTGACACTTATGCGTGACAAGCTTAAGTTACACAAGGATCTGTCCATGCCGGCTGACGGCATGACGGAAATGACAAGAACGGCAAGGCCGGCAGGAGGCAAGCATGGACAACAGCCAGCAGATCGAATCAGCTCTGGAAGCCGCACTCGCGGCGCAGGAAGGCGTGGATGGCCCGCCCCGACTCGCGGCGGCCATACGCGATGCCGTGTTTCCCGGTGGTGCCCGCATTCGTCCGCATCTGACGCTGGCCGTGGCGCAGGCCTGTGGCGCGGACGACCTGCCACTGGCGGCGGCCGCAGGCGCGGCGATCGAGCTGATGCACTGCGCATCGCTCGTGCATGATGATCTGCCCTGTTTCGACAATGCCGCGACCCGGCGCGGCAGACCTTCGGTGTTTGCCGCTCATGGCGAGCGACTGGCCGTGCTGGCTGGTGATGCGCTGATCGTCGCGGCCTTCCAGAGCCTGGCTGCCGCGGGCGCACAGCGACCAGATCGCATTGCGCCGCTGCTCTCGACCCTGGCCGCCGGCGTGGCCGCGCCGTCGGGCATCGTCGCCGGGCAGGCGTGGGAATGTGAGCCGCGCGTGGCCTTGACCGAATACCAGCGTGCCAAGACAGGTGCCTTGTTCGTCGCAGCCACGGTCTCTGGCGCGCAGGCCGCAGGTGCGGCCGCCGAGCCCTGGCGCGCGCTCGGCGAGTGGCTGGGTGAGGCGTATCAGGTCGCGGACGATATCCGTGACGTGGCGGCCGACCCCGAGTCGCTGGGCAAGCCCACCGGACAGGACGCCGCCCATGGCCGTCCCAGCTCGGCGGCAGAGCTCGGACTTTCTGGCGCGATCCAGTATTTCGATCAGCTGATCGCATATGCGAGCGCATCGATACCGGCCTGCCGGGGCTCGGCGCAGCTGCGCACCTTGGTGCGGCAGGAATCGAAGCGGCTGGTGCCGGTCGAGCTGACACGCCGGGTCGCGCCCAGCGTCACCCGCGTGAATGCCTGATGGCGACCGCAGCGCTCTCCTGGACTGACTGGCTGCTCGGCTGGCGCGACCGTCTGCTGTCCAGCCCGGCATTTCATCGCGCGGCATCGGGTTTCCTGCTGACGCGGCCGATCGCGCATCGTCAGGCGCGTGAGGTATTCGATCTCGTCGCCGGTTTTGTGTATTCGCAGGTACTGGCAGCCTGCGTGAAGCTCGATCTGTTTCGCACGCTCTCGCATGGACCGCAGTCCCTGTCCGCGCTTGCGCGGCAGTTCGAGATGAGCCCCGAGGCCGCCGAACGATTGCTCACGGCTGCGCTGTCGCTGCGGCTGGTGGAAAAGCGCGGCCGTGATGCGGCCGGCGACACGCGCTACGGACTGGGCATGCTGGGCGCGCCGCTGGTCGGCAACGAGGCCGTGATCGCGATGGTCGAGCATCATGCAGTGCTGTATGCGGATCTCGCTGATCCGGTCGCGCTATTGCGCGGCAATGGCCCGCCGCCTTCGCTGTCCGAGTACTACCCGTATACCGCCGCTGAGGCGAGCACCCGCGCCGCAGAGATCTCTCCGGAGAAGGTGGCCAGCTACTCGCGACTGATGTCGGCCTCGCAGCCCCTGGTCGCGGCAGAAATACTCGATGCGTTTTCTTTCGACGGCTACCGCCAGCTGCTCGATGTCGGCGGTGGCGAAGGTCGGTTTCTCGTCAGTGTCGCAGAGCGCGCGCCGAAACTGAAGATGACCCTGTTCGATCTGCCGCCGGTGGCTGCGAATGCGCGGCAGCGTTTTCAGTCGGCTGGCATCGCGCATCGCGCCGAGGCCGTCGGCGGCAATTTCCTTGCCGATGATCTGCCGCGCGGCGCAGACATTGCATCGCTGGTGCGGGTGATTCACGATCACGATGACGAGCGCGCCACGCGCATCCTGAGCGCGATACGCCGTGCGCTGCCGACCGGCGGTACGCTGGTGCTCGCCGAGCCTATGTCCGGCACGCCGGGCGCCGAGCCGATGGGCGATGCGTATTTTGGTTTCTATCTGCTGGCGATGGGGCGCGGACAGGCGCGCACCGCAGAGCAGTTGACGGCCCTGTTGCATGCCTGTGGTTTTGGCAAGGTCAGGATGCTGCCGACGCGCATACCGCTGCAGGTGCGGATGCTGGTGGCGGAGGCGGTCTGAACCTTTGCCCGATCACGCAGAGAGCATCGTCTGGAAATCCTGACCGCCATAGTAAATACCGAGGATGTGCACCGTGTCTTGCAACAGGGTGTAGGCGATGATGACTCTGCCGCGATAGTGGGTGGTGCGCAGTCCCGGCCGGATGTCGCTTCTGAGCGTACCGCGCTCGGGAAAGCGGCTCAGGGCCTCGCAGTGCGACAGGATGGCCTCGGTGTATTCGAGCGCTGCCTGGGGTGAACCTGCCTGAGCGATGTAGTGATACAGGTCAGAAATCTGGGCCTGACTCTCCGGCGAAAACGCGACCTGATACAGCGAGGTCAACGAACTTTCCCAAGTTCGGCGTTGTGAGCATCCTTCAGTTGCTGACGCAGCGTGTCAATGGATGTGCTTCGCGCGGGATCGGCCACTGTGGCGTCGTAGACAGGTGCAATTGATTGGTGCAGCCACGCCTCCACTGCCCTGTCCCGAGCCAGCAACGCACGGACACCGTCCCGGATGACTTCGCTCTCGCTTGCGTACTCACCACTGGCGACCTTCTGTTTGATGAGATTGGCCATGTCGACGGGCAAGGTGATGCTGAATTGATGGGTGGATCGCATGGCGATCTCCTGAGAACAATAGGATTTAATCCTATTGGCTGCGCAGGGTGGGCGTCAAGGTCTGTCTGTCTGCGCGCCTACAGCGAGCATCCCGATGCCGAAACGGCAAGCCCTGCCATTCTCATGTCAATCTGAAATGAACTCCCTATTTGTAAATATTACTTGACAGTATAAGTCGTCAGCTTAGAATGACACGACGACCTGCCATCCGCGCATTACGCGTGCGATGGCAGTCTCCCCAACATGCACGGCCCAGACCGTGAACGATAGCGAGACAGGTTTGCGATGAACGACCTGCACCACGAGACAGCTGCACCCGCACGATGCCGAAGGAGCTGCGCATGAACGCGCACGCCGTCGTCGTCGAGCAGCCGCTCACGCTCAAGGTGCGCGAGCTTGTTCTCGCTGAGCCGACCGACAATGATCTCGTCGTCGATATCTGCTGGAGCGGCATCTCGACCGGCACGGAAAAACTGCTTTGGTCGGGCCGTATGCCCAGCTTTCCGGGCATGGGCTATCCGCTGGTGCCGGGTTATGAATCGGTCGGCCGCGTGGCGCAGGCCGGCAAGAGCACGAATTACGATGAGGGCGAGCTGGTCTTTGTCCCCGGCGCAGCCTGCTTCGGTGAAGTCAAAGGGCTGTTCGGCGGCGCCGCGTCGCGCGTGGTGATCCCGGCGCTGCGCGCAATCCGTGTGTCCGAGACGCTGGGCGAAAAAGGCACGCTGCTGGCACTGGCCGCGACGGCCTATCACGCGCATGTCGCGGCTGGCACGATGAAGCCGGAACTCATCGTCGGTCATGGCGTGCTGGGCCGGATGATTGCGCGACTGACTGTGCTCGCCGGTGGCAAGCCCGTTGTCTGGGAAACCAACCCCGAGCGCCGCAGCGGCGCAATGGGCTACACCGTCGTCGATCCGAAAGACGACACGCGATCCGACTACCGCTGCATCTGCGATGTCAGCGGCGATCCCGCCATCCTTGATTCGCTGATCGCGCGCGGTGCGCCCAACTGCGACATCATTCTCGCCGGTTTTTACGATCAGCCCATGAGCTTCGCGTTCGCACCCGCTTTCCTGCGCGAGGCGCGCATTCGTGTCGCTGCGCAATGGAAACCTGCAGAACTGACCACCGTACGTGATCTCGCAGAGAGCGGCGCCTTGTCGCTCGAAGGTCTGATCACCCACCGCAGCAACCCTCAACACGCCGAGGCAGCCTACCGGACTGCCTTTGACGATCCTACCTGCCTGAAGATGATCCTCGATTGGAGAAACGCATCATGAGCAAGCCCACCGACCATCAGGCAGCGCCCGTGCATTTCATGCAGAAGGAGCGGCTGCGCGCCGAGGCTGCGATCGAGCCCGCACCAGTCGCCACCGGCGAGGTGACCAAAGAGACGCAGATCATCGCAATCTATGGCAAGGGCGGCATCGGCAAGAGCTTCACGCTCGCCAATCTCTCATACATGATGGCGCAGCAGGGCAAGAAGGTCTTGCTGATCGGCTGTGACCCGAAGAGCGACACCACCTCGCTGCTGTTCGGCGGCAAGGCCTGCCCGACCATCATCGAAACCTCGTCAAAGAAAAAACTCGCCGGCGATCCGGTCACCATCAGCGATGTCTGCTTCAAGCGCGATGGCGTCTATGCGATGGAACTCGGTGGCCCCGAGGTCGGACGCGGCTGCGGCGGTCGCGGCATCATCCACGGCTTCGAGCTGCTGGAAAAACTCGGCTTCCATGACTGGGGCTTCGACTATGTGCTGCTCGACTTCCTCGGCGATGTAGTCTGCGGCGGTTTTGGTCTGCCGATCGCGCGCGATATGTGCCAGAAGGTGATCGTCGTCGGCAGTAATGATCTCCAGTCGCTGTATGTGGCGAACAATGTCTGCTCGGCCGTCGAATACTTCCGCAAGCTCGGCGGCAATGTCGGCGTGGCTGGCATGGTGATCAACAAGGATGACGGTACTGGCGAGGCGCAGGCCTTCGCACAGCACGCCGGCATCCCGGTGCTGTCGGCGATTCCTGCGAACGAAGATATTCGCCGCAAGAGTGCCAGCTACGAAATCATCGGTCGGCCCGATGGCCCCTGGGGCGAGCTGTTCGCCACGCTGGCGCAGAACGTCGCGGACGCGCCGCCGGTGCGTCCCAAGCCGATGTCGCAGGAATCCTTGCTCGGACTGTTTGCGGCAGATACCGTGGGCCGCGATGTGGTGCTGCAGCCCGCGACGATTGCGGACATGATGGGTCGCGAAGAGGTGATCAAGCCTTCGCTCGAAGTCATTTACGACGAGGTCTGACCATCATGACCCATCCCGTGATTCCGATCGTTGCCAACCCCGGCGCCTTGCAGGGCGATGGTGTCGGCTGCCATTCGGGGGCGGATCAGATGAAAGCCGCCGCGCGCGCTGCGGGCAAGAGCGACACGCTCGACCAGTACGCGCAGGATTATCCGAAAGGCCCGCACGATCAGCCGCAGAGCATGTGCCCGGCCTTCGGCTCGCTGCGCGTGGGGCTGCGCATGAAGCGCACCGCCACCATTCTGTCCGGTTCGGCCTGTTGCGTGTATGGCCTGACCTTCACCTCGCATTTCTATGGCGCGCGCCGCAGCGTCGGCTATGTGCCGTTCAATTCCGAATCGCTGGTCACGGGCAAGCTGTTCGAGGACATTCGCGATTCCGTGCATGCGTATGCCGATCCGGAGCGCTATGACGCGATCGTGATCATCAATCTCTGCGTGCCGACAGCCTCCGGCGTGCCGCTGCAGATTCTTCCGAAAGAGATCAATGGCGTGCGCGTGATCGGCATTGATGTGCCGGGCTTTGGCGTGCCCACGCATGCCGAAGCGAAAGACGTGCTCGCCGCCGCGATGCTGCGCTATGCCCGCAGCGAGGTGCAGGCTGGCCCGGTTGCGGCACCGACCAATCGCGTGACCGACAAACCGACCGTCACGCTGCTGGGCGAGATGTTCCCCGCCGATCCGATGATCATTGGCGGCATGCTGCAGATGATGGGCCTTGCTGCGGGCCCGGTCGTACCTACGCGCGAATGGCGCGAGATGTATTCCGCACTCGATTGCGCGGCGGTCGCCGCGATCCATCCTTTTTATACCGCGAGCCTGCGCGAATTCGACGCCGCCGGTCGCGTGGCAGTCGGCTCGGCGCCGGTCGGTCATGACGGCACCGAGGCCTGGCTGCAGGCGATAGGCAGCGCCTGCAATGTGGGTCAGGCACAGATCGACGCCGTAAAGAACAAGATGCTGCCCGCCATCAAAGGTGCGCTGGCGGCGATGCCAATCAAAGGCCGTATCACGCTGTCCGGCTATGAAGGTTCCGAACTGCTGGTCGCGCGGCTGCTGGTCGAGAGCGGCGCGGATCTGCGTTATGTCGGCACCGCCTGCCCGAAGACGGCGATGAGCGAGGCTGACCGCGACTGGCTGCAGGCGCATGGCGTGCAGGTGCAGTACCGCGCCTCGCTGGAGCAGGATCTTGCCGCGGTCCATGAGTTCAGGCCGGATCTGGCGATCGGCACCACGCCGGTCGTGCAGGCCGCCAAAGAACTGTCGATTCCGGCGCTGTACTTCACCAACCTGATTTCTGCCCGCCCGCTGATGGGGCCGGCCGGCGCTGGTTCGCTGGCGACCGTGATCAATGCGGCGATCAGCAACAAGCCGCGCATGGATCAGATGAAAGCCTTCTTCGGCGACACCGGCGAGGGTGACCGTGCCGGCGTTTGGGAAGGTGTGCCCGTGCCGCATCCGGAATTCCGCGCCGAAGTGCGCAGGAAGCTGGAGAAAGCCGCGAAGAAGCGCAAGGCGGAGGAGATGATATGAACGTCATCGACCACGACCGCGCAGGCGGCTACTGGGGCGCGGTGTATGTGTTCACCGCGATCAAGGGCCTGCAGGTCATCATCGATGGCCCGGTCGGCTGCGAGAACCTGCCGGTCACGTCCGTGCTGCAT
>JACCEC010630222.1_pt1 | contig 13252 bp, 11 predicted proteins | sample 7450121 | NCBI WGS metagenome assembly JACCEC01 (sample SAMN15323455, study PRJNA562643) | freshwater metagenome | isolation source: river surface water | place: USA:Blue River Watershed | collected 2017-08-18 | reverse complement strand
TTTCATACGGAAAAGGTAAAGGTAAGTTTAAAGGATGGTATCTTTGTCATGGAAGAACATGGTACAAAGGTAGTATATCATACGATGTTCCTAATCTATGTAGTTTTGATTTGATGATAGATTATCCTTATGAGGCTGGATTAGGTTCAACGCCGACAGTTTCTCAAGTTCTTCAAAATACAGACAATAGACCAATATTAGCAAGTGCTGTTTTAAAATTCGTAGCAACATTAAGTGGAAGTACATATACGTTTAGTAACGGTACCTCTGGAACTGATGTTTTAGAGTCTTATATAGATTCAGGAGAACCTGAAGTTCAAATTTATAACGGAACTACAGGAGATGAAAGAGAACTTAAAATGGGTCCAGGTTATGGATTAGTTTATGTTGTTTATTTGGGAGAAGATGATATGGTATGGGACACTGCTGGAGCAGCACCTACATTAAATGATATAACTGCTGGATATAGTTCATCTTCAGCTGGTTTAGCATGTGCTGCAACTGAAACTTCTTATAAAACTAATTTTGTTGCATCGTGGACCGAGACTAATAACTGGTCAACGTCTTCTTACAAATTATTTACCAGTACTGGAGTTGGTTATGCTCCAACTGGATATTATGAAAAATTTGGAATTGTTAGATATTGGAATGCAGTGTCTGGAACTTTTACAAGTAGACAATCTTGTCCAACATATACTACAATTCAATTAGCATATAACGTGAGTGTAACTGCAAGTGGAATTAATGGTGCATTTTCTGGATTATCAAAATCAACATATTATATCGATGGAAGTTCTTTAAGTTCAGCGAGCGTAATTTATACAAATTCAGTTGGAACGATTTTGGCAGATGCTGGATGGTATAGAGATTCTGGAATTAGAAGATATTGGGATGGATCTGGATTCGTTGGCGCTGCACCTACTTTAGATTATGTTAGATATTTGTCTGGATTATCTTGGGCTACAAGTATATCCGGGGCGTGTAACGGTGATTTCTTTGTATACGGATTTTACCAAAGTTCTAGTTCAACTTTATTATCTTTTACTTCAATATCTACTATGATGACTAATGATTCTGCAAGTGATGGTGAAAGTCCATTATATTTTGCAGTTCAGGGAAGATATTATAGTGATGTTTCAGGTCTTAATTATAGACAAGGAACAAATTCTAATACGGGTGCTCTAGGTTCTTCAGTATCATGTTATTCATCTTCGCCTAGCACAGGAGGTACAACAGGTTGTTTATTATATGGAACTAAAATATCTATGTCTGATGGATCTTATAAATTTATACAAGATTTAAAAGTTGGAGAAATCTTATCTAGTTTAAATTTTAAAGGAATGCCAACGACTGAAAGCCCAGAATTATTTACATGGTCTTCAAAGGATGCTAATCTTTCAAAAGATACAGTTGTTTTAAAGAATATTAAAACAATAAATTCAAATACAATATACTCAATAAATGATGGTAAATTGTTTTGTACAATAGATCACTTACATGTATTTAAGCATGAGGGATTATGGAAAGTTGGAAAAACAGAAGATTTAATTGATGGAGATTTCTTATTAGACGAAAATGGAAATGAAATTATCATAAATAATATCATTAAAATGTCAGGAAGTTTCATAGTATACAAGTTAGATACAGAAGAAAACGATTTATTTATTGCAAATGGAATATTGACCCACAATAAAGGAGGAGTTGGAGAGAAAGAAATAAGTACACAGCAATTATAAAGTGGAATTGTTTTTCTATAAGGCTGGTAAATTTGAAACTAGAAAAAAATGGACGCATCCTAATATAAAATCAATAGTTTCATTTTTTAATCAAGTTTTCTGTTCTACTGATATTTTAAAAAAGTATCACGTTATTATTCGAGGCGGATGTCTATACAAAGAACTATCGAAAACAAACGACATTGATATTAATTTATCTTCAAGTTCTATTGATTCTTATGATATTCTTGAAAATGATTTTCTAATTTTACAAAATATAGCAAATCAACATAACATTCTCTTAGATATTTCTTGGTCTTCTATTTCTATTTCAAATTTTCATGATATGGACCTTAATGTGGATAATATCTATGAAAATTTAGAAAAAATTAATGGTAGTTATGTAAAGATCGGTTTTTTTCAAAAGATAGTCAATGGAGATATTATTCTAAATATAGATAATAGAAATGAATTAAATTCAGTTGGAGAATATCTTGTTAAATATGAACTTAAAGACCTTATGATAAATGCATTTAATCGACCTTCTTATAGTAAGTGGATATTATCAAATAAAGCTCCGATTAAGTACTTAGAAGCCAATCAAATTATATCCGGTGATTATTCTGCTCTAATAAGCGAAAGCAACAAAATTATCTAAGATAAATATAAAGATAAAAATACATTAGACTATAATGTCATTAAATTTAAAACCCATATTATCTGCGCAGACTGATAACCAAAAGTTAGATACTATAAACTATAACTTTGATCAGATTGTTGCCAACGGAGGTGGTCCAATTGGAGCACAAGGAGCAACTGGACCTCAGGGTCTAGACGGTTTAACTGGAGCTCAAGGAAATCAAGGTGTAACAGGTCCTCAAGGAAATCAAGGTCCTCAAGGAGCAGCTGCTGCTAATTATTGGAAAATTAACACCGGTTCTGGTTTCAATAATAAAACTTTAGTTCCTGTTCATTCTAGCTTAATAAATCCGCCGACAGTAATGTTTGGTATTGATAGTGCAGATCCTTTATATGATACAGTTTTTGATGATGCTTCTGCAGTTTTTAATAGAAAGGCAGTTTATGGTTATAACTTAATTTTAACCGATGATAGTGTTACAACATCAGATAATAATAAAATAGGTTTTAAATTATTTCAAGACGGTACAACTACCAAATTTGAAATGGGTTTTGCAAGCACTTCAAATGCTAACCCAACACAATGGCAATTTTTCTCAGATAGTTTTGAATTTTCAGATGGAACCAATAATTTTTTAGAGATATTAAATAGCGGAATTAATGTTAATGTAGGTTCTACGTTTACTCAACCCACAACATTCCAAAATACGGTAAAAATTAACAGTGGAAACCCGGCAGATGGCAAAATATTGGTTGCAACTGATACGCAAGGTACAACAACATGGAAAGCTGTTACTGAAATTGGTGGCGTTGTTCCAGTTGGTACTATAGTTCCAGTTTTAACTAGTATTTTTGATGACACTGATAATTTTTATAAAGATGCTGAAACTTTTTCAGGAGGTGCTTCTGAAAAATTAAAAATTAGACACGGTAGAGGAAAAGGAGATTATAAAGGATGGTATTTATGTAATGGTAAAACTTGGACAAATGGTCAAGGGCTTTCATTAGCGGTTCCTGATTTAAGTTCATATGATTACACAATTGATGCTGCTGCAGGAACAGGACAGGGTGCGGTAACAGTTACTAATTCAAAATTAGCAATTGTTGGTGGTGCAAATGTTGCATTTGCTGCTGATTATCAAAGTGGATATTCATTTGATGATACTATCACGAATAACACTGAAACAATATATACAGCTGGATCTGGATCAACCCAATATGATTTAACTAAATTAGTTTTTATAGTATATCTTGGAGAAGATGGATGGTATTGGGAAGATAGTGGAGTTTCTTCAATTACGCACTATTATTTGTTGTATCGATCTGCTTCATCTAGTGGAGCTCAATCAACAACACCAAATTACACGATGTCTCCTGCTTCTAGCTTTAGTGCATCGGCAGCGCCTGGATCTAGTGGAGTAACTATAACGATAACATTGACTCCAAATTCAGGGTATCAGTTTACTAATACTAATAATGTTGCTTTATATACGTCTGCTAATTTATTTAACTGGCCAGCAAGAGATACTTCAGTAACTCAAACTAGTGCTACTATTAATCAATCTGGTCAATTAATTTTAACTTTCACAGATAGTAGTTTCCCTACGGTTAATGGTGGAACATCTATTCTTCAAATTATAGGTGATGCTCAACCAGTAACAACAGGTACTGGATTATCAGTAAAACGTTCTGTATCGGGATTCCAAGGAAATAATTCATCTGCTTGGACAAATCAAACTGTTTATATTTCAAGTGGATCTACTTTTGATAATGCAACTTATTTATATAGTGACGTTAATTTAAGTTCTGGAGTTTCGCAAGGATGGTACGCATACAATAATGGATCTAGCTGGTCATATAGATATTATGGTGCTGGTTCATTCAGTAGTTTTTGTAATATGACTGGAGTTTCAGTAGCACCTGGAAGCTGGAATAACATATCTTCAGAAACTTTTATAACTAGCGGTACTGTTGGAAGATTCCCAGCGGCTGGATCAAATAATGCATGTAATTCAAGTGTAAATCCAGATGACCTTGCTATTTATTTCTGGTCAACAGGATCAAATTTAGCAAACATGGGACAGGGTACTTCAGTTAAAGTTGTTTCCTCTGGTGTTGTACAAGGTGCCGGCCAACCAATAGATTGGAGTGATGCTGGTTCAACTTATGGAGCAGCATACATATCAATGTCACCTTGTAATAAGATGTGGAATTATAACATCAATAGTGGTACTTTAACTAGAATGACAGTTTCTTGTGCTGGTTATAGTTCTCTATATGACGATCAAAGTGGAGTTGGAGATTGCTCTGGTTACTTTAGTGGCGGTGGAAGCGGCGGAGGTTCATCTTACTAAAAATTAGTTAATAAATAAAATTTAATATAATGATTCCTAAATTACCTAGTATCAACAAGAACGTCCTAACCTTTATAGTCGGGGCGATTGTTGTTTTATTATTCTTGAAACAATGTAATTCAATTCAACAATTGAAGGACGAAAAAGAAATGGCAAAGAAAGAAGCTAAAAGAGCTATGAATAACTTGTTAGCTGAACAAGATAGCGTTAGAGTTCTTATAAAAGAAAATGGAGGCTTAGTTGCTTCGAAGAGAAGTTTTGAATACACAATCAATGAATTAGAAGATAACAATTCAGAATTAGTTGAAGAGTACAAAGAAGCACTTGGAGATATTAAGAATCTTAAAGATGTAAACTCATTGATGAAAACTGAAATTGCTGTTCTTTCTGAAGTTAAAGGAGGAGAATCAACAGTAACTCAAACTTCTGATTCTTCTGCAACTGTTGCTTTTTCTAAATTCGATGATTTTGGAAAAGGAAATACTAGAAAATTCTCTGGTTCTGTTGATGTAAATTACAATTCTAATAAATTTACAGCTTCTCCTGGAGAATTCAAAATTGAACAAACTATTAAATTATATGCAATGACCGACGAGAAGGATGGATATAAGCAGGTTAGAATAGCAACTGACTATCCAGGAATTACATTCGGAGAGATTGAAAATATAAACTTGATAAATAATAAGTTAAATAAACCAGAGAAAAAGGCTGGTTGGTCAATTGGTGCTGGAATCGGATATGGTTTCTCATTAGTTAATGGTCAACAAATTCAAACTGGTCCAAACTTAAGTATTGGATTATTTTGGAGCCCTAAATGGTTAAGATTCTAAAATATTAAAATAAGAAATGGCAAAATCGTCTAAATTTATAGGTCTAGATCAGGACATCGTGATGGAGTTTATCTACCACGATCAGACTAATATGTCAGATGCGTTGATCGAAACTGATGATAATGGTAGTCATGTAAAATTTTTAGATACTGATGCCAACGACCCTTCACAAACAAGATACTTAGTTCACGAATTAGGTAATGATGTTGTGGAATTTACAGTTGATGTTGATGGAATTTACATAGTTGTAAATAGTTTCGCATCTAGAGAATTACAGTTACAAAATGGTAAAACATACAAGTTTGACTTAAGTAACTTGAACGATCCAACCAATTTTACAATTAGTGGAGGCGGATCAGCAGTTTATTCTCAATTAACTGGAATATTAACATACACTCCAAATACGAATGGTTCATATTCATATGGCTATACAGATACAACTCTAACTCCAGATAAAGTTTACCAAACCGGTAAAATTATTGTTAGAGATAAGGCAAATTCTCTGTTTTCAAAACCAAATGCAGATACTGGAAATACTATTAAGACTGCTGCTGGCGAGATCGGTAGATATTATGCAATCCAACATGATGTTGATGGAACTAGATATGCTCTTTTAAATAATTCTTTAGATTATTTACAATCACAATATTGGAATGGAACTTCAATTGCAAATTTTAATCCAGTTGCTTTATCAAATGGTGGTAATTCAATATGGTATGATACTGTTAGACTTCATTTAAGAACTGGATTTAGTTTTTCTGGTAGAGGCTATGACGGTTTCTTATTTCAAGTAAAGGCCCCTAGACTATCAGGAATATTTAATTATCTTACTTCGATTGTTTATAAAAATTCAAGTAATTTTGAAATTCAAAATCCAAATCCATTTGTACTTAATGGAACTGCATACTCTAAATTTATTGAGATTAAGGTTCCTTCATTAGTACACATGTATAACAACAACTTGAACCAAGATTTCCAAGATGTATTCTTTGCAGATCATCAGACTGGAATGTATGACTGTTTTGATGGTTCAGCAGGATATACTATTAATTTTAAACTAATTGATAGAATCGTTGAAGTTGCAGGTGTTGAATATGCTGATGTTTCTGAAGGCAAATTATTTACAATTCCACAAGAAGACGAATTCCAAGATATAGTTGGTGTTGTTGAAGAAGCAACAGACGGAGATTACTTTAAATTATATGGTACTAAAGATGGTAGCCAAAATGAATTTGAAGATTACGTTTTAACTAGACAATCTACATCAGGAGACGATATTACAGTATTTCATGATGTTGAAATTAGAGAAGTAATGGGACTTACGAGTGTTTCAACTTTTCAAACCACATTTGTTCAAACCGAAGAATTTGATCAGCCTATCCTATTTAGACCGATTATTAAAAATTCAAATGTTGCTTCAGGATTTTTTATTAATTATGTACTTAGAATTTATAATGAAACTGATAATACTCAAATCGTAAAAAGATCGACTCTATTCTATAGAAACACTTCAAAATACGGTAAGAGATTAGCTCAAGTTAATTTAGGATCTAATGTTGTAAATAAAATTTATAATACTTTAGCTGACACAAGTTCAAATAGAAGTTTAACTAACTATGTTAACTCAGTTCGACCAAGTGTTGGTGAAACTAAATATGTACCAGTAGCGGTTGATACTACTAATATTTTAGCTGGTAGTAGTTTAGTAACTCTTGATGGAGTAACTATAAATCAACTAGCAAATATTCAGTATTTTACAGATGGAGAAGCAATTATAACTCTATCAAAAGTTTCTGATAATTTTATTAAATTTAAAGTTGCTCAAAAAGATGGAGATTCTACTAAGGCGGTTAGCTTAGTTAACGCTGAAAACATTGAGTTAATTCTTAAGAGTGGGAATATTTCAGCAACTATTAGTCATGACCCATCTTTCCCAGATGTTGACTTAGGAGTTGGCGAAATTTTATTTAAAATTACTAAAGCAACTGCAGCTAGATTTGACGAGTCAGATACTAACTTAAATGCTGATAAATTTTATATTAATATTGTAAATGGTGGTACTAGTTCATTGCTATACCATGGAAATGTAAATATCATCTAATGATTCTTAATAGTAGAAATAACTTATACAACTTTAAGTTTCCAAGAAACTTTATTCCTAAGGAAGTTGCTGACAAATATAAAAAGTATTTGAACAGAATTCCTGGGTCTATAATTACAGAACCAATAGATTTTATTAATTATAGTATTCAAGGTATAAATTTACCTGGAATTAATTTTGATCCAGTTTTCCAAAATAATAATGATGGTACAACAAATTACCATAGAGGAGCATATCCAATTCAAAACTTAGTTGAACGTGAAGTTACAGTAACTATGCAGCTTCTAGATGGTTTTATTAATTATTGGATTATGAATGACACTCTACTATATTATTATAGTTGGGCAAAGAAGGAAGAATACACTGAAGATTTAAAATTACAAATTATGGATGCGGAAGGTATTCATGTAATTTCAGCAACATTCCATCAACCAATTTTAAAATCAATCTCGGAACTTGACTTAAATATGAGCCAAAATGTGGCTGAATTTAATACATTTACAGTTTCGTTCCAATACAACAAATACTCTTTGGTGTTAGAAATAGACTAATATATACTATATGAAAACGTTTGAACAATATTTATTAGAACAGCAAATTACTGAACAAGATATGCAATTATTGCAAGAATCTTTGGTTTCAGAATGGACACCAGAATTAGAGGCTAAAGTTGAAGCTGCTCTAGAAGAATTTGTTTCTTCATATAAATTAGAAGATGGATCTTATGATTTTGAAAGATTCAACGAAGAATTGACTAATGAAGGTCTATTAGGATCGATTATTGGTGGTTTAACTGGTTTTGCTCTTGGTTCAACTATTGGTAAAACAGTTTGTAAAGTATTAGGAATCCAATCTGGATTAATGTATGATTTATTAACTTCAAGACTTGTAGGTGCCGCTCTAGGTGCTGCTCTTGGTAAAAGAATCTAAATGAATTTTATAGGAATTGACTTTTCACTCAACTCTCCGGGGGTTGTAGTACTTAATGATAAACTTAATTTTATCTCTTTTCTAAAGGCTGGTACGGGAACTAAAGCCGACCAAGCTATGCAATCTCATATTGCTCAATTATCAAATGTAACTTTAGTTAACCAGCCGGCTTACGAATCATCTAAAGATTTTTCAGTTCAAGAACTTAATAAGCTAAATCGTTTTATTTCAATGGCAGATAATATGATTAGTCTAATTAAAGATAAAGTAACTGCAGACAAATGTGTTTTTGGGTTTGAAGGTGTTTCTTACGGTTCGAATGGTGGGACTAATAATCTAATTGATATGGCTGCAGCTGCCGCTATTTTTAAGTATAAGATTAAAGAAGAGTTTGGCGATCAGCTTGAAACTATCGTTACTGTCGCTCCTTCAACTATTAAGAAACATGCTGGAAAAGGAAACATGGGGAAAAGGGAATTGTGGGACGTTTTTGCCGAAAACCGTTTACAAGACCAAAATTTGGCCAACCTGGAGTTCTTTCAGTATTTACAGACCCTTGAAATTGGGAAGTCGGTCCCGAAGCCGCTTGATGATTTGGTAGACGCTTACTTCCTGGCTAACTACCTCAGCTCATTGGAAGCGCTCTAAGAACCTTATCTTCACCTCAAAACCATAACTTATATTCACGCTGCGCGGTTTTGTTTCAAAAACCATGAAAAAAAGTGAAAATAATTTTAGAGATATATAATATGTAAGCTGATATTATTTACAGGACGCTGTGAAACATTATCCAATTACACTATATAAACATTATCGTTTTAAAGATTTAAAGGTACCTTAAAGATTTAACGTATTAAACATTTAAAGAAAATTAAAGTATTAAAGACATGGCAGAATTTGACATTTTTAATCTGAGCGTTGACGCAGTCGATACTCATGAAACTCAAAACACCTCATCAGGTAATGACATTTACAAACCTACCGCAGATGAAGGTAAAGACGGAACTTACAAAGCTCTAATCCGTTTCGTTCCAAATCCAAAGAATCCTCGTAACTCACTTGTTAAAAAGTACGTACATTGGTTGACAGATGCAGCCGGTGAAGGTAAACTTATTGACTCTCCTTCTTCTGTTGGAGAAAAGTGCCCAATCGCAGATGCATTCTTTAAACTTCGTAAGTCTGAATCAGCAGTAGATCGTAAAATCGCTGATAAATTGAAAAGACGCGAACAGTATTATGCTTTGGTAAAAATTATCAAAGATCCTCAACATCCTGAATTCGAAGGTCAATACAAGATTTTTAAATTTGGTTACAAAATCAAAGAGAAAATCGATGAAGAATTGAAACCTGCGTTCGGTGAACCTACCCAAATTTTCGATCTATTTAATGGTAAGAACTTTGAGTTGATTATTACTCGTCAAGGCGATTATAACAACTATGATAAGTCTAAATTCTCAGCAAGCAAATCAGCAATTACAGTTGATGGTGAAACTGCAGAAAAGACTCAAGAGTTCATGACCAAAATCAAAACTGAATTAGATGCAGCTCCATCTTTAGAACCTTATGAGTATAAAGCATGGGATGAAGAAACTCGCGACTTCGTAAATAGCATTCTTCGCCAATACTTGAACCCAGGTTCTGCAATGGATGAGATTGTATCTAAACCAAAATCTGCTCCTAAAGCTGCTAAAGTTGAAGAGTCAAATGATTTTGATTTTGATACTCCTAAAACTCCAGCTCCGAAAAAAGCTGAAGCTCCAGTTGAATCAAGTTCAGTAGATAGTTCAGATGATTTAGATTCGTTCTTGAATGACCTCGACCTCTAATATATCAGAAGAATTAAAACTAAAAATCAAAGTCTTAGTTAAGAAGGTTTTACAAAAAGAACACACAAACTTAAATAAGACCATGATAAAGGAAATGCCAGGGCGAATAACTCTGGCATGTCCTTATTGTGGCGACTCGCATTCAGATGATAAAAAGAAACGTGGAAATATTTATTGGGACACATTACAATACCATTGCTTTAATTGTGGACAGCATTCTGACGTTTATGCCTTTTTAAAAGATCATGAAATAAGATTTGATAACACTGAAGATTCAATTCAAGTTATTGAGTGGATCAAAGAGAACCGAAATGAAGCAAATCATGTTGAAGTTCTACAATATGGGATGTTTGATAAGATGTTCCAAATTGCTCCAACAGTCGAAGAGTTATGCACTACTTTAAAAATGGTTAAAATAGAAGTTGGTGATGCTCCTTGGCTCTATCTTAGAAAAAGGTTATTATCGAATAAATTAGAAAACTTCCTTTTTTCCACACGAGACAAAAGAATCTATGTTTTAAATCTAGCTCCAGGTGGTAAAGTAATTGGTATGCAATCAAGAGCTCTTGTTAAAACCAGTAATTCTAAATATTTGACTTACGATCTTGATAAAATCTTAGAATGGATGGAGCGACCAATTGAAATTACTCCAGAAGAAAAGATTGCAATTAGTAAAATATCAACTCTTTTTGGAATAACTCAAACTGATTTTACCAGACCTGTAACTATTTTTGAAGGTCCGTTAGATAGAATGTTTATGAGTAATTCAATTGCGCTTTCTTCAGTAGGCCGTGATACAACAGAACTTGATGAGGTTCCAACAATTCGTTATATGTTTGATAATGATAAAGCAGGAAAGACTAAAATGCTTGAAAAGCTAAAAGCTGGAAAGTCAATCTTTCTCTGGTCTAAATTTCTCAAAGAAACTAAAATTGATACATATAATGAAGAAATAAAAGATTTAAATGATTTAGTAATAGCAGCATATAGAAACAAAAGTGACTGTCTCTCTAAAATAAACAATTACTTTAGTAACTCAATGCTCGATGCGTACTATCTCTAAAAATAGTTTTATCGAAATGATCGATAATGAATTTGAAGATTTTGAAAAACAAAGGGATCAATTTAAAGGTCTTAAGACCCTAGTTGACTTTGATACTTCAAAATATGAATATGAAGGGACTAAAATAAGTACTGAAATTAAACCTAAGTTTAAACAGAAGGTTAAGACCAGTATTTATATTAAACCCGACAAGAATAGCAATAGCTTATTTTAAAATAATTAATAATGGAAGTTGAAAATAAACCAAATAAAATACAGCAACTCGATGAGTATTTAGCCGCTCAAAGAAATGAATGGACTAAAAAAATCAGAGAAGTTGCAGATGAGTTAAAGGCTGGATCTAATCTTCCCGAAGTATCTTCATATACTCTTAGCTATCGCCAAATTTTAGTTGATATGATAGCATCAATTAGCTCTAAAATCAGGGCACAAAAAGCAAAGTTAGATAGAGAATATAAGACAGCATGGATTGGTTATTACAACTATGACTACAAACTTTCTGATGGACAGAGGGTAAGATTTATTGAAGCAGATCTATCTGAAGACTATCAAATATTAGAATTGTTAGAAAATCAAAAAGACTTTTTTAGCAATTCAGTAAAAACGCTTGATAACATTGGATTCGCAATTAAGAATCGAATTGATATGAAGCAACTGTAAAAATACAAAGATGAGTTTTGGTAATTACACTAACGGATGATAATAGATTCTTAAGAATCGATGAAGCTGATGAACTTGAACTCGAGCAATTAAACTTAAGTCTCACCAAGCGAATTGATGGCTGGAGGTTCAATCCTCTGGTCAAAAGGGGTGTTTGGGATGGGTATATTTCCTATATTAAAGATAATAAATGGATTCCTGCAGGACTTTGGAAATATGTAATGGAAGTCTGTAAAGAATACAATTTTGATTTAAAACTTAATGGAATTACCCGCATATTTGATCGAAATATCACAGCTGAAGGATTTGAAAAATGGGCATATGATTTCTTTGATGGTTATAAATTAACACCACATGACTATCAAATCGATGCTGCATTCAATATTCTTAAATTTAAAAGATGTTTAGCAGAATTAGCAACATCAGCCGGAAAGACGATGATTTCTTTCATGACTGTTGCCTATATGCTAGAAAAACAAAAAGCACAAAAAATTCTTTTCATTGTACCGAACGTTTCACTTGTAGTTCAAGCGAGCGAGGACTTTATTGATTATAATTGGAAGAATCAAGTTAGAATTAGAATTCAACAAATCTATTCTGGACAAAAGGTTAAACCAAATGCAAATGTTGTAATTGGTACATATCAATCATTAATTAAAAAAGAAAAAGAATATTTCGACGAATTTGATTGTGTTATCGTCGATGAAACACATAAAGCCAAATCACAATCAATTAAAGATATTTTAGCAAAATGCAGAAATGCACACTATCGATTTGGTCTATCCGGAACAATTCCAAAGGACGGATCAATAGATAAGCTAACACTGATGTCGCAGACCGGACCTGTAATAACTGAAGTAAAAGCAGCATATTTACAACAAGAAGGTCATATTGCACAGTGTCGTGTAAAAGTAATAGAAATGGACTATGCACCAGAAGCAACAAAGAAAGCATTCCAAGAGCTTGCACAAAACAGATACGAGAGCAAAGATGTCTTCCAGCTCGAACAAAACTACATCATCAACAATGATGCACGTCTTGACTTCATTGTCAACGTTATTTCCAGAGTACCAAGGAATTCTTTGGTTCTTTTTCACCGAATCGAGCATGGTAAAAGGTTATACGATGCATTAC
>JACCEC012305613.1_pt1 | contig 13253 bp, 15 predicted proteins | sample 7450121 | NCBI WGS metagenome assembly JACCEC01 (sample SAMN15323455, study PRJNA562643) | freshwater metagenome | isolation source: river surface water | place: USA:Blue River Watershed | collected 2017-08-18 | reverse complement strand
GGCCGGCGCCGCCGCTTGCCCAAGCTTTGTCGACCATGAAACCCATGAAATCACGGCCTGGCTTCAGGCTCTTTCAGAACAGGAACACGCATGATGGACGCGCTTGAACAGACCATTGAAACGCTGTGGGAAGACCGGGAGAGCCTGTCCCCGTCAACCCATGGTGCGCCACGCGACGCCATTCTTGCCGCACTCGACCTGCTTGATAGTGGCGCGCGGCGCGTCGCTGAAAAGGTCGACGGTGTCTGGACCGTCAATCAATGGCTGAAAAAGGCGGTTCTGCTGTCTTTCCGCATCAATGACATGGCCGCCATTCCCGGCGGCCCCGGCGGCGCCCATTGGTGGGACAAGGTGCCATCCAAATTCGATGGCTGGGACGAGGCGCGCTTTCGGGACGCCGGTTTCCGGGCCGTACCAGGCAGTATCGTTCGCCGCGGCGCCCATATCGGCCGCAATGTCGTTTTGATGCCCAGCTTCGTCAATCTTGGCGCGTCGGTCGGTGAAGGAACCATGGTCGACACTTGGGCCACGGTTGGCAGCTGCGCCCAGATCGGCAAGAATGTGCACCTGTCGGGCGGGGTCGGCATTGGCGGCGTGCTGGAGCCGTTGCAGGCCGGGCCGGTCATTATCGAAGATAACTGCTTCATCGGCGCGCGATCAGAAGTTGTTGAAGGCGTTGTGGTTGAAGAAGGCGCCGTGCTCGCCATGGGGGTGTTCCTGTCCTCCACCTCAAAGATCATCGACCGCACGACGGGCGAAGTCTTTGTGGGCCGCGTCCCCGCTTATTCGGTGGTTGTGCCCGGCGCGCTGCCCGGCAAGCCCTTGCCCGATGGCACGCCCGGCCCCAGCCTGTCCTGCGCCGTCATTGTGAAGCGCGTGGACGCGCAAACGCGATCCAAAACCGCGATCAATGAGCTGCTGCGCGACTAAACGGCACTGGGCATGAGCCAGACGGCGGACTTCATCGTCATCGGCGGCGGCATTGCTGGCCTGTCTGTGGCTGCGCAATTGGCGCGCCATGGCCGCGTGATCGTGCTGGAGGCCGAAGACGCCGTTGGCTATCATAGCTCTGGCCGGAGTGCCGCCTTTTACCATTTCGGCCTTGGCAATCCGCTGGTGCGTGGGCTGACCGCCTGGAGCCGCCCCTTTTTCGATACCCCGCCGCCGGGGTTCAGCGATGTCCCATTGGCAACACCGCGCCCGGCCCTGTTCATCGCCACGCCCGATATGCGTGCCGATCTGGCCGCCTTGGCCGCCGATATGCGGCGCTTTACCGATACGATTGAAGATGCCGATGTGGCGCAGATGCGGGCCCTGTGCCCGGCGCTGCGTTTTGATGGCGCGCAGCCGATTATCGGCGGGCTGGTTGACCATGGCGGGCGGAGCCTTGATGCCGATGCCCTGCTGCAAGGCTTTGCCCGGCAGGCCCGATCGCGCGGCACCGTGCGGGTGCGTCAGCGCGTCCACAGCCTGCGCTTTGCCGATCAATGCTGGCACGCCACCACGGAAGCGGGGGAGGCTTTTGCGGCCCCCATCATCGTCAATGCGGCGGGCAGTTGGGCGGACCATATTGCGGGGCTGGCGGGCGTGGCGCCCATTGGCCTGCAACCCAAGCGTCGAACCATCATCGTGTTTGATCCGCCGGCGGGAACGGATGTCCGTGATTGGCCCTTCATCAAGACGCCGGGCGACATCTTCTACATCTTGCCGCAGGGCAACCGCCTGCTTGCCTGCCCCAATGATGAAACGGACAGCCCCCCATGTGACGCCCAGCCCGAGGATTTTGATATGGCGCTGGCGGCGCATCGGGTGGAAGAATTCACGACCCTGTCGGTCGGGCGGATCGCCGGACGCTGGGCCGGACTGCGCAGCTTTGTGAAAGACCGCATGCCTGTTGCGGGCTTTGCCGCAGATGCGCCGGGTTTCTTCTGGCTTGCCGGTCAAGGCGGGTTCGGCCTGCAAACCTCCCCCGCCATGGCCGCGCTTGCCGAAGCGCTGATCACCGGCGGCGCGTGGCCCGATGGGTTGGCATCGCATGATGTGACGCCGGATTTGCTATCCCCGGCCCGATTGACCCTGACCGAGGGCCCTTCGGCCTAAAGCGCCTCGTCGATCAGCTTTTTTTGCGCCGGGCTGTCCCATTCGGCCGCGCCAATCATGCGCCAGACTTCCTTGCCATCCTTGTCATAAAGGACCGTTGTCGGCAGTGACCCGCCGCCCAGCGCAAAGCCCAGATCTGCCTTGGCATCGACATAAGACTGCAGCGTTTTGAAGCCTTGGGCATTCCACCATTTGTCAACGACAGGACGGCCTTTCATGTCCTGACTGACGGCCAGAACCTGCACGCGCCCCGCTTCGCGCGCGGCCAGCCGTTCCAGCGTCGGCATTTCGGCGATGCACGGCCCGCACCATGTGGCCCATAAATTGACGAGCACAGGCTGGCCTTTGAAATCGGCCAGACGCACCATCTCACCCTTGGGGGACTCAAACCGAATATCGGGCATGGCGCTGCCCTTGTGCGTGCGATCCACCACGCCCGAAAGCTCAGCTTTGGGGGCCTCAGCGGATGATTGGGGGGCTTTGCCTTGCGGCTTTGGGTCGGATTGCTTATCGCACGCGGAAACCGCAAGCGTCAGAGCAAGGACATTTAAGATTAATAGCCGCAAGTCAGACTCCAACAGCATGTGGGGTGGCCGCTTCGCCGAAGGGCCAGCTGCCGTGATGCGTGAGATAAACGCCTCCATCCCCTTCGACAAGCGCCTCTGGCAGCAAGATATTCGTGCGTCCAAGGCGCATGTCGCGATGCTCGCCGCGCAAGCCATTGTCTCGCAAGAGGATGCGCAGGCGATTTCTGAAGGTTTGGACAAGGTGGCTGCGGAATATGCCGCCCATGGCGTGCCGGTCGATCTGACGCTGGAAGATATTCACATGGCAACCGAAGCCCGGCTGGCCGAATTGATCGGCCCCGCCGCCGGGCGGCTGCACACCGCGCGGTCGCGCAACGACCAGGTCGCCACCGATTTCCGCCTGTGGGTGCGCGATGCCATGGATGCCGTTGAGGCAGGGCTGGTGGCGCTGCAAATCGCGCTGGTTCAGCGGGCGGACGCGCATGCCGATGCCGTCATGCCGGGCTTTACCCATTTGCAAAGCGCACAGCCGGTGACGCTCGGCCATCATTTGATGGCGTGGTATGAAATGATCCGCCGCGATCGCGCGCGTTTTGCCGATGCGCGGGCCCGGTTGAATGAATGTCCGCTGGGCGCGGCCGCGCTGGCCGGCACTGGCTTTCCGATTGATCGCCACGCAACCGCGGCGTCCCTTGGCTTTGACAAGCCCACCGACAACAGCCTCGACAGCGTGTCCGATCGGGATTTCGCGCTCGATTATCTGATGGCGGCCAGCCAGTGCGCGCTGCACCTGTCGCGCATGTCCGAAGAAATTGTCATCTGGGCGTCGCAACCCTTTGGCTTTGTGGCCCTGCCCGATCAATGGTCGACCGGCAGTTCCATCATGCCGCAAAAGCGCAACCCGGATGCGGTGGAACTGATCCGCGGCCATGCCGGGCGCATCACCGGCTGCCTGAATGCGCTGATGATGACCATGAAGGGGCTGCCGCTGGCCTATTCCAAGGACATGCAGGACGATAAGCCCCCGGTTTTTGAAGCGCATGACCTGTTGGCCCTGTCCATCGCCGCGATGACCGGCATGGTGGACAGCGTGACCTTCCGGACAGACCGGATGCGCGCGCTGGCCGAAAGCGGCTTTGCCACCGCAACCGACCTGGCCGACTGGCTGGTGCGCGAGGCGGGCCTGCCCTTTCGTGAGGCGCATCATGTGACCGGACGGGCTGTCAAACTTGCGGAAACGGAAGGCCTTGCGCTTGCGGCCTTGCCGCTGGACGCGCTACAATCCATTCATCCCGCAATCACAGACAGCGTCTATTCGGTGTTGACGGTCGATGCCTCGGTTGCAAGCCGCCTCAGCCATGGCGGCACGGCACCGGCACAGGTTCGGGCGCGCATTGCCGAGGCAAAAGCGCTATTGGGGCTGGCATGAGTCGTTCCCTTGCCCTGACATTGTGCCTGGCGCTGGCGCTTTCGGCCTGTGGCGGCCGCGTCAAGCTGCGCCCACCCGAAGGGGGCAGCCTGCCGGTCAAACCCGAAGAGGCCCTGAAACAGCCGACCGTGGATGAAATGATCTCTCCGTCGCAACAGGCCCGGCCCAAACGCAGCGATGAATTGCTGACCCGATCAGAAGAACGCCGCGACGACCCATTTGACCTTCCGCCGAAAGGCTAAGATTTCCATGGACCATTTTCAGCTTAAGAACGGCATCCTTCACGCCGAAAACGTGCCCCTGCCGCGCATTGCCGAAGAGGTGGGCACGCCCGTCTATGTCTATTCCCGCGCCACGCTGGAACGGCACGCCCAGGTGTTTCGTGATGGCATTGCGCCTGTTGGCCGGGCGCATATTGCCTTTGCCATCAAATCAAATCCAAACCGCGCCGTGCTGCGCGTGCTCGCCAAGCAGGGCTATGGCGCCGATGTTGTGTCGGGCGGTGAAATTTCGCGCGCCATTGCCGCCGGGATGAAGCCCGAAGATGTCGTTTTTTCCGGCGTCGGCAAAACCCGCGCCGAATTGGAACAGGCGATCGACACGGGGATCGGCCAGTTCAACATCGAACTGGAAGAAGAAGGTGTCGTGCTGGCGCAGATTGCAGCGGCCAAGGGCAAGACTGCATCAGCCACGCTGCGCGTGAACCCGGATGTCGATGCTGGCACGCATGCCAAGATTTCGACCGGCAAAAAGGAAAATAAATTTGGCGTCGCCATTGATCAGGCGCCCGCCATTTTTGATCGTCTGGCGCGACTGCCGGGCCTGCGGATGCGCGGTGTTGCCTTGCATATTGGCAGCCAATTGTTCGATCTGGCCCCGCTGGAGGCCGCCTATGTGCGGATCGGCCAATTGGTCGCGGACCTGCGCGCCATGGGGCATGACATTGACCGGGTGGATCTGGGCGGCGGGCTAGGCGTGCCCTATAAGGCCAGCGAAAATCCGCCATCTCCCGCCGATTATGGCCAGATGGTCGCAAAGGTCACCCGCGGCTGGGACGTGACGCTGATGTTTGAACCGGGCCGCGTTATCGTGGGCAATGCCGGTGTGCTTTTGACCCGGGTGATCTGGGTCAAGCCGGGGGTCATCAACCCTTATGTCATTGTGGACGCCGCGATGAACGATCTCGCCCGCCCGGCCATGTACGATGCCTGGCATGATTTTTCCGCCGTTGTGCCCAATGGGCAGACGATGGTCGCGAATATTGCCGGCCCGGTCTGCGAAAGCGGGGATACCTTTGCCATGGCGCGCACGATTGATGCGGTGCAATCTGGCGATCTTGCCATTTTCCGCACCGCTGGCGCCTATGGGGCAACCATGGCGAGCACGTATAACAGCCGTCCGCTGGTGCCCGAAGTCATGGTTGATGGCGATGACTATGCCGTGGTGGCAGACCGGATTGCCGCCGAAACCATCCTGGCGGCGGAACGCATTCCCGACTGGCTGGCCTGATCGGACGGCTTAGCCCCGGCCGATCAGCTTTTGCGCCATGCGGTCGGCGACCATCGCCGGATGATCGCCGGTCGCCGCGCTTTCATCCCAGACGGCATTGAGACGGTCTGGAATGCCGGCAATTTTGGCATCCACCGCGGCCCGATCTGCGCCGTCGAGATATTCCAGCGCCACATTGATGATGCCGCCCGCGTTGATGACATAATCGGGCGCGTACAAAATGCCGCGCGCCTGCACGGCGGCACCATGATCCGGCCGGGCGAGCTGGTTGTTCGCCCCCCCTGCGATGACCGGCGCATTGAGCCGGGGGATGCTGTTGTCATCGAGGATCGCACCAAGCGCACAGGGGCTGAGCACATCGGCGGGCACGGACAAGATATCATCCGCGGACACGGTGGTTGCGCCCAAGTCCGCCGCCAGGGCCTGGGCGCGCCCGGCATCACGATCGGCCAGGGTCAGCCGCGCCCCAGCCGCGGCCAGATGCCGTGCCAGCCCGCCACCAACGCTGCCAACGCCTTGAATGGCAACATGAACACCTACCAGATCATCCTTGCCCAGCGCCCGCCGGACCGCCGCCTTGACGCCCAGAAACACGCCAAGCGCCGTGGATGGGCCGGGATCACCCCCGGCGCCGCCCTGTTTGGGCGGTAAGCCCGAAACAAATCGCGTGCCCTTTGAGATGTCGATAATATCCTGCGCACTGATGCCGACATCCTGCGCGGTCACATAACGCCCGCCCAAACTGTCCACCGCACGGGCAAAGGCCGCGATTAATTCCGGCGTTTTGGTGCGCGCGGCATCGGCCAGGATAACGGCCTTGCCGCCCCCCATCGCCAGACCGGCCATGGCATTTTTATAGCTCATGCCCCGCGACAGGCGCAGCGCATCGATCATCGCGGCATCGGGATCGGCATAATGCCAAAAGCGCGTGCCACCGCCGGACGGCCCAAGGTGCGTCGAATGAACGGCGATAATCGCGGTGAGGCCTGCCGCTGCATCACGAAAGATATGGACCGATTCATGCGCATCGAAATCGGGCAACATCCAGGGGGCAGACATGGCAGGCTCCTGCAAGAAAGAAAATTACGCGAATGCGCAATAGTCGCAAAGGCGCTGATTCGCCACTGCGCTGTTTTTTCCATGAATTCAGGAGCAAATGGGGCGATCGACGGGATCCGAACCCGCGACCTCCGGTACCACAAACCGGCGCTCTAACCGACTGAGCTACGATCGCCACACCAATGCGAGAGCGGCCCTCTAAGCGAGTCCTCGGTTCAACGCAAGTGCGTTGCATTGCAGCCGCGAAGGCGGCATGACTGGGCCATGCAAAAACTGCTGATTGCCCTGATCCCGCTGATGCTGTGCGGCTGTATTGCCAGCGTGGCCAAGACCGTTGTGACAGCCCCGGTGAAGGTCGCCAGCAAGACCGTTGATCTGGCAACCACAAGCCAGGAAGAGGCTGATCGCAATCGCGGCCGCAAAGCCCGCAAGGCCGAAGAAAAGGCCCATAAATAAACAGATCGGACCCAGCACATATGGCTCTTACCGCACGCATATCAACCCAGGGTGGCCCGGAGGTCATCGACTGGACCGACACGGATCTGCCGCCGCCCGGCCCAGCCGCAGCGCGCGGCCGCCCTACCGCCATCGGCCTCAACTTTATCGACACCTATCATCGCGGTGGCGTGTACCCGATTCCCCTGCCCTCTGGCCTGGGCGTGGAAGCCGCCGGGGTCGTGGCAGCGATTGGCGCGGGTGTGACAGATTTTGCGCCGGGTGATCGCGTCTGCACCTTTGGGCCAAAGCTGGGCGCCTATGCGACCGAGCGGATTATGCCGGCGAGCGCGCTGTTCCACACACCAGATGATATCAGCGATGAGGTGGCCGCAGCGGCGCTGCTGAAGGGCTGTACCGCCGAATGTCTTGTGGAACGCTGCGCCAAGGTACAGCCCGGCTGGACGGTCCTTGTCCATGCAGCAGCCGGCGGCGTCGGACTGTTGCTGGTCCAATGGCTTAAAAGCGTGGGGGCAACCGTCATCGGGACGGTCAGCACCGAGGCCAAGGCCGTGCTGGCACGCGCCGCAGGGGCCGACCATATTATTGATTACACGCATGAAGATGTGGCTGCGCGGTGCCGTGCGCTCACCGATGGGCGCGGCGTGCCCGTTGTCTTTGATGGCGTGGGTAAGGACACATGGGCCGCCTCTCTCGCCGCGACAGCGCCGCGTGGCCTTGTGATCAGCTATGGCAATGCAAGCGGCCCGGTGACGGGCGTGGATCTGCGTCAGCTGGCAGACGCCGGGTCTGTCTTTGTCACGCGGCCAACGCTGTTCCATTATTATGCGGACCCGGCAGAACGCATGGCAGGCGCTGCGCGCGTGTTTGACATGATCCGGTCCGGCCAAATCCGCGTCGATATTCGGCAGCGTTATCCGCTGCGGGATGCCGCGCAGGCGCACCGCGATATCGAGGCCCGCCAGACAACAGGCTCCACAGTCCTGCTGCCCTGAGTGAAAAGCCGGCATTGCGGCGCTTTCCCTGACCGCAGGGCTGGGCTAGGCGTGGCTTATGCCGTCTTTTCCAAAACGTCCCCCGGCCAATCCCGGCCGCATTGAATTCGTGCTGCTGATCTCGGCGATCATGATGATCGTCGCCTTTGCGATCGATTCCATGCTGCCTGCCTTGCCGGCGATTGGCCATGCGCTGGGGGTTGGCGATGAAACCCAGCGCCCGCTGGTCATTTCGGCCTTTCTGCTGGGCTTTGCGGTTGGCCAGTTGTTTGTGGGCACCTTGTCCGACCGCTATGGACGGCGCGGCTTGATGCTCTGGTCGCTCTTTGGCTTTGCACTGGCGAGTTTGGCGGCCTCGATTGCCCCAAGTTTTGATCATTTGTTGCTGGCGCGCGCGGCCCAAGGCGTTTTTGCAGCGGGCGCCCGCGTGATCGTGACCTCAACAGTGCGCGACCGCTTTGAAGGGCGCAGCATGGCGCAGGTGATGAGCCTGGCCAGCATGATCTTCATGGCCGCGCCAATCCTAGCCCCGGCCATGGGGTACACGATCCTCACGGTCGGGCCGTGGCGCTGGATTTTTGGCGCGTTAGCGCTGATCGGTCTGGCGACATGGGCCTGGGTACTGGCGCGTCTGCCCGAAACGCTGGCGCAGGACCGCCGCACACCCATCGCCCCGGACGCGATTATGTCCGCCGCGCGCACCGTGCTGACCGACCGCATGTCGGTGGGCTACAGCATTGCCAGCGCCATGCTGTCCTGTGCGCTGTTCGGCTTTTTAATGTCGGTGCAGCAAATCTTTGAATTCACGTTCAAACGCCCGGATCTGCTGCCCGCTGGCTTTGCCATCATGGCCAGCGGCATGGCGGTGGCCTCGCTCACCAATGCCGCGATTGTAAAGCGCTTTGGCATGCGCCGCATCGGCCATGGCGCGTTGATGATGTTCACGCTGGTTGCGGCGACGCATCTCGCGGTCTCTGTCGCTGGCCTTGAATCGCTGACGCTCTTCATCCTGTTGCAAATGCTGATGATGATGGGCTTTGCCTTTGTGGCTGGCAATTTCGGCGCCATGGCGATGGAGAATATGGGCAATGTGGCTGGCATGGCGAGTTCGCTGCAAGGCTCGCTGGCCAATTTGCTGGGCACCGTGTGCGGCACATGGATTGGCCAATCCTTTGATGGGACGACAACGCCGCTCTACACCGGATTTACCGTGTCGGGGCTGGTTGCGCTGCTGACCGTTTACGTGACAGAGGGGGGACGATTCTTCGTCGCGCGTCACGCACAGCAACGAACCGGGGGATAGACATGGCATATTGGCTGCTGAAATCGGAACCGTTCAAATATAGCTGGGACCAGATGGTCGCAGACGGGCGCACCCATTGGGATGGCGTGCGCAATCATCAGGCTGCGGCCAATCTCAAAGCCATGCAGGTCGGCGATCGTGCCTTTTTCTACCACAGCAACGAAGGCAAAGAGATTGTGGGCGTGGTGGAAATCGTGCGCACGGCCTATCCCGATCCGGGTGATGAAAAGGGCAAGTTCGTCATGGTTGATGTCGCACCCATCGGCCCTGTCGCGCGTCCGGTGACGCTGGCCGAAATGAAGGCCGACCCGCGCCTCGTGGACCTTGCCCTGATCCGCCAGTCCCGCCTGTCCGTCGTGCCCGTCAGCGATGCGCACTGGGCAATCCTGTCAGACCTCGCCGGTCTCTAAGCATCGGGCCTCCGGGTGTTCAGATCTCCGCGCGAACCCGGGTCCCATTTGTCCTGAGCCTGTCGACGGACCGCTCTTCCTGCATCCCCCATCGAAGGACGGTCCTTCGACAGGCTCAGCACCAACGGAGCGGGAGGCGGCTTTACGCTTTCGGCTCTCCCCGTCATGGCGGAGGAGACTGCCCTGGCCTTTACCCCTCCAAAATCGCTGCGGCTTCCAACAAACGGTTGCCGTGATCGGTTTCTTCGCGGCCATTGGCGCGCAGCAGTTCTGCTGCTTCGGGATGGTCGATGCTGTCGGCCCAGCGGGCATAAAGGGCATCGCCATTAAATTCACTCTCGGCGGTTTTGCGCAAACCTTCGGGCGTGATGGCGGCGACGGGGATCGGCCCGGTGAGATAGGGATTGTCTGCCGCGTCCGGCGCCGGAAAGGCCTCTCCGGTGAGGAGCTGGATCACCTCTGCCGCGCGGCCGGCGTGCTTCATTTCTTCATGGCCATTTTCAATGAGCAGCGCTTTCACGCGCGGATCAGCCGCCCCTTCGGCGCTTTTTTCATACAGCGTCTGTCCCGCCGCCTCGACCAACACCATGACCTTCAGATCGGTGATGGTCGGCGCGGTCACGCTGTTGATGCGGGCAAAGGCCTCACCAAGCGTTGCAGGGGCGTCTGCGGGCAATTGCACGGTCATGGTCAGGCTCCTCAATTTTCTGTGTCTTGGCGTTCTTTGTCGAGCAAGGCCTGTTTGCGGTCAAGGCCATAGGCATAGCCGGCCAGCGCCCCATCGGCCCGGATCAGCCGATGGCAGGGAATAAGAACCGCAATCGGGTTCGCGGCATTGGCCGCGCCCACGGCACGGGCGGCCTGCGGGCGGCCCAAGAGCCGGGCAATGTCTTGATAGCTGCGGGTCTGCCCCGGCGGGATCGCCGCCACGGCCTGCCATACCGCCTGTTGAAAGGGCGTGCCCGGCGGCGCCAAGGGCAGATCATGGCGCTGCCCCGGCCGATTGAGCGCAGCCTTCACCTGCGGCAGCCAGCACGCCGCCACCGGATCGGCCCGGCCTTGCAGCGCTTCGATGAATTTCAGTGCACAAATGCCCTTTTCGGTCACACCGAGGAGAAAAGGGCCAAGGTCGCTTTCCGCCTCTGCCCAATGGACCGGGGCAGGATCACCCGCCACAGGCTTTGAACAGCGCCAATGTCCGCTCCCGCGCCAGATCTGCGCTTTCCTCGTGATAATCTTTGCGCCGGTCTGAATTGAACCCGTGATTGGCGTCATAGACAAAAATCTGCGCCGTCGGGTGCGCCCGCGCGATCAGCCTATCCACGCCCTCCATCGGAATGCCCTGATCGAACCGGCCAAAATGCGCGATGGTGGCGCATATGGGCGCTTCCTCTGCAAAGAGCGTGGGCACCATGGAGCCATAATAGCTGCTGGCCGCCGCCAGATCCGGGCTGATCTGCGCCATGCGCCACGCCACCGATCCGCCATAGCAATAGCCGGTGATGAACACGGGGCCCTTGTCTTTCAGGGCATCGATGCAGGTCTGGGCATCGGCCAGACTTTGCTCAAAGGGATGGAGCTTGCGCGCCAATTCCACCGCGCGTTCAAAATCGGGCCCGGAATAGCTGGCTTCAAAGCCGGGATGCTCCCGATCAAACAGCGCAGGCGCCAGCACCTCATAGCCATCATCGGCATATTCATCGCATAAATCGCGGATGTGATCGGTGACGCCAAAAATTTCCTGAATGAGGACAAGGCCGCCGCGGCGCGCACCTGTCGCTGCGGCATGATAGACCGAAATCTCTGCACCGTCCGACATTGTCATGCGTGTCATTTCGCCCATCTCGCACATCCTCCTTGCAGCTGTGATTTGCGGCTGGCCTTGGCCAATGCCCGTCGACTGCATGTCTTGCGCAGGAAGCATGCCGGACGCAAGGACAAGAAAACTGTCAGAAAAGGGATGGTCATCGCTTGCATTCAACAGCAATCATTGCTAGCCGCGCCGCGACTTTAGAGGGCGGTTCTATCCGCTGTTCGAAGGTCGGCAGGCTCAATTCCTGACTTTGAGGAAACATCGCGCGTGGAGAATTCCGGCGGCATTCAGGCTAGTCTCAGCGGACGTTATGCGACCGCGCTGTTCGAACTCGCGCGCGAGGGGAAGTCGATTGATTCGGTGGGCAAAAGCCTCGAATCACTCAAGGCGGCGCTTGCGCAGTCGCGTGACTTTGCCGCGCTGACCAACAATCCGCTCTTGTCGCGCGATGCCGCGGCCAAGGCTGTCGCAGCGGTGGCGAAATCGATGAAGCTCGATTCGCTCACCACCAAGTTTCTGGGCGTTCTTGCCCGCAACCGTCGCCTCAGCCAGCTGGGTGCGATCATCACCTCTTATGCTGCCCTGTCCGCCGCGCATCGCGGTGAAGTGACAGCGCAGGTCGTGTCTGCCCATCCGCTGGACAAGGCGCAGGTCACGGCCCTTAAGGCAAAGCTCAAGACCAAGGTTGGCCGCGATGTCGCGGTTGAACTGAAGGTCGATCCCGCAATTCTCGGCGGGCTGGTCGTTAAGGTCGGCTCCCAGATGATCGATTCGTCGATCCGCACCCGTCTCAATACCCTCGCGAACGCGATGAAAGGCTGAACATGGATATCCGTGCCGCTGAAATTTCGAAGGTCATCAAGGACCAGATCGCCAGCTTTGGCACCGAGGCGCAAGTCTCGGAAGTTGGTCAGGTGCTGTCGGTGGGCGACGGTATCGCCCGCATCCACGGCCTCGACAATGTGCAGGCCGGCGAAATGTTTGAATTCGCCAACGGCATCAAGGGCATGGCCCTGAACCTCGAAGCCGATAACGTCGGCGTCGTGATTTTCGGCTCTGACGCCGAAATCCGCGAAGGCGATACGGTGAAGCGCACCGGCACCATCGTGGACGTGCCCGCCGGTGACGCGCTGCTGGGCCGCGTCGTTGACGGCCTTGGCAACCCGATCGACGGCAAGGGCCCGATCAAGGCGACCGAGCGTCGCGTGGCCGACGTCAAGGCGCCGGGCATCATCCCGCGCAAGTCGGTGCATGAGCCGATGTCCACCGGCCTCAAGGCCGTCGACGCGCTGATCCCGATCGGCCGCGGCCAGCGCGAGCTGATCATCGGCGACCGGCAGACCGGCAAGACCGCCATCATCCTCGACACCATCCTCAATCAGAAGTCGATCAACGCCAGCGGCGACGAGAAGAGCAAGCTCTACTGCGTCTACGTCGCCATCGGCCAGAAGCGTTCGACCGTCGCCCAGCTGGTGAAGAAGCTGGAAGAAACGGGCGCCATCGACTACACGATCGTCGTGGCCGCGACCGCCTCGGACCCCGCGCCGATGCAGTTCCTTGCGCCCTATTCGGCGACCGCGATGGCGGAATACTTCCGCGACAACGGCCGTCACGCCCTGATCATCTATGATGACCTTTCCAAGCAGGCCGTG